>MDSV01006703.1_pt1 | contig 12919 bp, 3 predicted proteins | sample 810851 | NCBI WGS metagenome assembly MDSV01 (sample SAMN05326640, study PRJNA326480) | marine metagenome | isolation source: seawater | place: Atlantic Ocean: North East | collected 2012 | reverse complement strand
TTATAACGGTTTTGAAAAAACAATTTGCTCAAGTGTTAATCAAGTAATCTGCCATGGAATCCCTTCAGATAAAAAAATACTTAAAGATGGCGATATCTTAAACATAGATGTAACAGTTATTCGTGATGGATGGCATGGTGATACCTCTAAAATGTTCTTGGTTGGCAAGACACAACCGCACAATGAGAGACTGGTTAAAGTTACTCAAGAATGTTTATACATGGCAATAGATGCTGTTAAACCTGGAGCTCATCTAGGAGATATAGGCGCGGTTATTCAAGAGCATGCAGAAAAAAATCATTATTCAGTTGTTGAAGACTATTGTGGTCATGGTATTGGGCAGGTTTATCATGAAGAACCGCAAATTCTCCACTATGGCAAAACTGGTCGAGGGCTCGAAATCAAAGAAGGGATGTGTTTTACAATTGAGCCCATGATCAATCAAGGATCAAAATATACAAAAATCTTGAGTGACGGCTGGACTGTCGAAACAAAAGATGGCAGAAATTCAGCTCAGTGGGAGCATACTCTTGCAGTCACCGCATCCGGCGTGGAGGTTCTAACCAAGCGCAGCGAAGAATCCTTTTGATCAACTCATTAGACAGCATTAATCTCAACTTTAAAAAAAGTTTTTACAAAGTATTTAATAAACCTGAATTAATTCAACCCTATCTCCACAAAAGATCGGATCAATTTGATGAGATTATTAAGACGGAATTCTTACGCAGAGAGTTAGAAACAGATTTTGCCATAGTTGCACTTGGTGGTTATGGACGAAAGGAGCTCTTCCCTTCCTCTGACATTGATCTTTCTATTATTCAATTTGATGCCAAGACAAAGAAAATTGAGGATATAAAAGACTTTATTGGGTGGCTTTGGACGCTCAACGTCAAAGTTGGGCACTCGGTTCGCACCATTAAGGATATTGAAAATATTACTAAATCTGACTTAAAAGAATTTACCTCATATCTTTCTCACAGAATTATGTTCTGCAAAAAGAATAAAGTTGCTAGTTTGAGTCAAGATTTAACAAAAATTTCAAAAAAGTGGAATAAAACTAAATTCTTCAAAGCTAAACGACTTGAGCAAAATAACAGATTTCAATCTTTTGATTCTACCGAATTCAGTCTCGAGCCAGATCTCAAAGAGTCTCCTGGTTGCCTCAGAGATTTTCAAACTGCTTTATGGATATTAGAACACTGCTTTGAAATACATCAACTACAAGACTGCGTAACTGCAAAACTTTTTTCAAAAAAAGAAATCGAAAACATCAATCAATCTTATGCACATATTAAAACTCTAAGATTTTTTATTAACCTTGAAAGTAGCTCAAATCGTATTAGCTTTGAGAATCAACTGCTGCTTGCAAAAAAATCTAAGCTCAAAGCATCTAAAAAATCTTCTGCAGTTGAGAAATTTATGAGGATATTTTTCTTGCATGCATCAAACCTATCAGACTTTAATGAGCTTGTTTTTCAGGCATACGATGACCAATTAACGTTACTGAAACGACCTTACACAAAAAATTATTATATATTTAAAGATCGACTGGGAATCGCAGATAGCATTGATCTTACAAAGAGGCCTCAATTAATTTTAGATAGTCTAATCCAAATTGGAAAACTCAAAAAATTAAATGGCCTGGATTTTAGATCCATTAAAAAAATACAAGGATCTTTACCAAAGATTGATCCTAACTACTTTTTATTACCTACTGCAGGCGGTCAGTTCCTGCAAATATTAAAATCAACTACAAATCTTTCAACCATACTCAGAAAACTTAAACAACTAGGCTTAATGAGGTTGCTGATTCCAGAATTTGGAGATATTGAAGGGCAAATGCAGTTTGATATGTTTCATGTATATACCGTTGATGAGCATACTTTTAAGGTAGTAAGGAATATGAGGCAAATGCAAATTGGAAAAGTTGATGAATCAATGAAAATTGAGCATGAGATTATTAATAAGCTGCCAAAGATTGAGCTTTTATATCTTGCAGGAATTTTTCATGACCTTGGAAAAGGTAAAGGTGGAGATCATTCTGATATAGGAGAAAAGATAGTTAAGAGATTTTGTAAAAGGTTAAATTTTTCTATTCATGATACTGAACTATTATCTTGGCTGGTAAAAAACCATCTAATAATGTCATCCATTTCACAAAAGACTGATGTGCATGACCCTGAGACAATCATTAATTTTACAAAAAATGTAAATACTATAGAGAAGCTAAACTATATCTATATGCTAACCATCAATGATATAAGAGGCACCAATCCTACTTTATGGAACTCATGGAAGCATGACTTGTTGAAGCAACTCTTCATGTCATCTAGGAGGAAATTGAATCTCGAAGAAATGCAATCCAATCAATCGATTGTTGACGAAAGAAAAGTAGCATCAGCTAATGCAGTCAAGCAAGGGCATAATTTATTAAATGAAGTATGGAGTCAGTTGCCGGATGCTTATTTTTCTAAATATCAACTGGCACAACTTTCAAACCAAGCGAAGACTGTGGCTTCGTCCAAAAGAAAAACATCTGTTTATGTAAATAGCAGAAAAAATCTTATTGAAATCTTTATTTTCTCACCCAATCAACCTGGTTTATTTTTGAAAACTGTTAGAAATTTTGAACAACTCTCGCTCGAAACTATTGATTCAGATATTCATACAACCAATGATGGAAAATACGCAATGAATACTTTTATTTGTAGGCATAAAATCCTTGGTGGTAATTTAATCCAAAGGGATATTCAAAACATTGAACAAAAAATCATTAACGCAATTTCATCTGAAGATTTGAAAGCAGCTGTTCAATTAAAAGTAGTTCATAAAAAAGTATTCGAATACCCTACCCGAGTTCATGTTGCCCCCTCAGTTAAAAGAGATGCTAGTTTGATAACTATAGAGACTTTGGACCAACCGAATTTACTATCCAAAATTGCAAACATACTTTTAGATAATGGAATTAGCATTGATTCAGCAAGAATAACTACTCTTGGTGAAAAAGTAGAGGATAATTTTACGGTTGTTGATGAAAAAACAAAATCCTCTATCAGTAAAAATAAGAGTAATCTAATTCAAAAGAAACTAAAGGCCTTGTAAAAGCTACAATAAAAATTAGGACTGCATATAATAAGCACATGAAAAATTTTCCCTTAATTGGTCTTGGCATTGCAACCAAAGGCGTCTCTGGTAAAACACTAGATGCCTCATTTCCATTGATTATTTTTCAACATGGTAAAGAAGAACTTGATAAAAACTATGAGAAGTGGGATGCCTTAATGGAGCAAGATCTCGTTGAGTTAAACGACTCTAAGTTGCTTGATCTTCAAGATGACGCTTTGAAAAACACTATTATAAATCTAGGCGAAAATAAATCTTTAGTGCTATGCAGAATCTCTGAAAATAAACCCATTGAAACCCTCGAAGAGGCTTATTTAAAATTGCATTTAATCTCATATAAGTACTTTAAACCAAACACTCTAAACCTCGATAACCTCTTTAATTCGCTGGTCAATGTGGCCTGGACCAATAGAGGGCCACTGGAACTTGATGGCATTGATGAACAAATGCTTCTTGCAAAGAAGCATAACGAACATCTTACAATTAGGTCAGTGGATAAATTTCCTTGCCTAACGGATTACATTGTCCCACCAGGTGTTCGCATTGCTGATACCTCCAGAGTACGGCTTGGAGCATATTTAGGCGAAGGCACCACCATTATGCATGAAGGCTTTGTCAACTTTAATGCAGGAACCCTGGGACCTGCCATGATAGAGGGAAGAATATCAGCAGGTGTTGTAGTAGGAAAAAACTCAGATTTGGGTGGTGGTTGCAGCACCATGGGAACTCTTTCAGGTGGCAATAATATAAAAATCTCTATTGGTGAAAATTGCCTCCTAGGTGCAAACTCTGGTTTGGGTATTCCCCTGGGGGATAATTGCATTGTTGAGGCTGGCTTGTATATTACCGGAGGTTCAAAAGTGACAAAATATAATACAAACAATGAAGCTGAAGGAGTTGTTAAGGCTGCAGAACTTGCCGGCGGAGATAACTTATTATTTATCAGAAACTCTCAAACCGGTACCATTGAAGCCAAAATAAACCCTAAGTCAGTTGTGTTGAATGACACACTGCATAAAAACTAATCAATCATGTCAGCTCTAAAACTTGCCCAATCATTAATTCAAATCAAATCGATTTCCCCAAAAGACGAAGGTTGCTTTGATCTAATTGAGCAAGAGTTGATGCCACTAGGCTTTAATGTAGAAAGAATCCCAGAGCTTAATTGCGAAACATTATTAGCAAAGTTTGGCGATTCGGGGAAAGTATTTTGTTATCTTGGACACACAGATGTGGTGCCCTCAGGCCCAGAAGATGAATGGTCAGCACATCCTTTTGAGGCTAATGTTGTTGATGGAGAATTAATTGGAAGAGGTGCTGCAGACATGAAAGGCAGCGTTGCAGTTTTTGTTGAAGCTTTAAAAAACTTTTTATCCTTCAACCCTAATCCAGACTTTCAAATTTGGGTTATGTTGACCAGCAACGAAGAGGGCGAGCCAAAGGATGGAAAAATAAATACTTTGATAGATTCATTGACACAACACAATCAATTCATTGACTACTGCCTGGTTGGTGAGGCCAGCTCCTCAGCAACAGTGGGAGATGTGCTAAGGGTTGGCAGGAGAGGATCGTTAAGTGGCAAACTAAAATTAATTGGCAAACAAGGTCATGTCGCCTATCCAAACAAGGTGCTGAGCCCCATTCTTGAGGTCGGGCCAATCATTTCAGCCTTAAGTGAAATCATCTGGGATGAAGGCAATGAATATTTTGATCCAACGTCTTTTCAAATATCAAACATTGATTCAGGAACCGGTGCAACCAACGTTGTCCCGGGTCATCTCAACATGCTATTTAATTTCAGGTTTTCTCCTGAATCCTCGCAAGAATCTCTCAAGGAAAGATTCATTGCAGTGTTAGAAAAATCAAAATGTAGCTTTGAAATTGACTGGACGCTCAATGCTCAACCCTATTTAACCAAAAAGACTGAGCTACTTGAAATTATCCAAGCAGCGCTGATAAAAATAAATGGAGTTAAAGCAGTGGTGGATAATGGTGGTGGGACCTCTGATGGAAGATGGGTTTCTCCTTCAGGTTCTGAAGTCATTGAGCTGGGTCCTTGCAATCAAACCATTCATCAAATTGATGAAAAGATTTCCATTGCAGACCTTGAGCTGTTAACACAAATTTACACGCAGATTCTCATAGAAACTCAAGCCAAATTACAAAGCTAAAGAATCAATCAATCTAGATAAAATCGTTAAAACTTAAACTCAGATCCTCGGTATGATTAACCAAGGAGTCGATTAAATCTCCGCTAATCAAGGCATTGGAATTAGAGGAGTTATTGTCAGAAGCTAAGCCCATTTCACTGCCGCTTGAGCTTGAGTCTGAGCTATCTGCAGAGCCGGAAACCTCATTATCACTATCTGGCGCTATGTCTTCATCAACACCAAGAGAAATTAAATCTAAATTTACCATGGAGGGAGTAACCTCTAAGATTTCTGATAAATCATAGTCAAGTGAAACAAAATCTCCTGCATCTAAGTTAGTTGCAGTAACGCCCTCTAATACAGCAATAATATTGCCATCGGCATCAGCAATGTTGGTATCAACTGCATTGTCATCTTGAGTGATAGTCAGAGAATCAAAATCAATGTTAATTAAACCAATTTTGTCCGTGCCATCGACATAATCTTTGATTGTATCTTTTGAGTTAGCTCCACTATAAGAGGTTAAAACAAAAGTATCTGCTCCCTCTCCACCAGTTAAAACATCAAGTCCATTTTGACCAATTAGGTAATCATCTCCCCCTCTACCAAATAACTCATCATCGCCAAAACCTCCCCATAAAATATCATTGCCATCATCGCTGTTGTTCCCTGTCTGTCTGTCTCCATAGAGTAAATCATTACCAGAACCCCCCCATAGGACATCTGATCCATCTCGTCCAATTAAAGTATCATTTCCAAGATTACCATGGATACTATCATCTCCCGAGCCGCCATCTAACCAATCATTATCTTGCCCTCCATACATGACGTCATTTCCAGCACCCCCCCACAATCGATCATCACCCGAACCTCCATACATAATATCGTTTCCATCATCCTCTAACTCACCATTAGCCGGAACATGATCCCCAAACATATCGTCATCTCCTGAGTCACCATATAACACATCATCTCCAGCCATACCCCTTATATCATCATTGCCTGAGCCCCCATGCAGCTCGTCATTGCCTTGATCACCGTACAGTGAGTCATCTCCTGAATCACCAAATAATGTATCGTTTCCACCTCTACCCCACAATCGATCATCACCCGAACCTCCAAACAAGAAATCATTGCCATCATCTGATTCTGCAGGATCTAATTCACCTCGAACGCTGTCTCCATGAATATTATCGTCTCCAGCCCCTCCATACAAATGATCATCTCCAGCATTTCCTCTTATATCAGTTGGGCCAGGACCGCCAACTGCATAATCAACTCCGGAACCCAATGACATGATTTGATTAGTTCCTGTTGTATCGGCCGCCCCGAAGGCAATTTCTTGTACTTCAAAAGTAAAATCCTTGGATACTGTTTGACCAGAGAGACTCACTGCTGTGATGGTAATAGAATAGCTAGATTTAGTTGCATAATCTGGAGTTGAGTCTATGTATAAATTACCGTTATTCATGGAAAAATAAGAGGCATCTTCACCAGAAATTGTATACACAGCATCAGGCATGTTGCCAGCACTCCAGTATTTGTCGCCGTTTAACCAAGTTTCGCCAGTGAGGGAAATATTACCTACATACCATGACCCAGCATCAACCAAAATTTCATTTGAGAGACTAAGCTGTAATGAGGAATCTTCGATCTGATAAACATAATGATCTTTAAATACCCAAAGGGTGTAAGTCACCCCTTCGTGATTTAATAAATAGCGATCAAAGCCATCTGTTGATCCAGATAATACAAAATTACCCTCCAGCCCAACCGCATTCCGAACATCATATGACCAGGTGGAATAGATAGTGAGAGTTGTTTTATCTAATGATTTAAAAGTATCAACTGAAACTAAGATTTGACCTTCTCCAGAAACTATATCAGCTGAATAATCAAAGACTTCGATGTCTCTGATTTGCCCCTCAGTTAAGTTTCTTAAGTCAATGGAGTATAAGCCATTTTCTAGCAGCTCCTGAGAGATGCTTAATTTGTCATACCCATCGCCACCGTCAACAATGCTAAATCCTGACGAAATTGCACTTATCGAATCATTTCCACTTTCTGTATAAATCTTATCATTTATTGCAACTTGAAAAACTGAATCATTTCCAGCTCCTGTCTTAATTTCATTGGCAGTGTTATACCCCATGAAATCTGCATAGACGATATCATTTCCACCTCCTAAAATAAGATTTTCTATCTCGGTGAAGGGGCTTATGTTAATAATATAGCCAGAGTAATGTTGTCCATCTTTATAATTAAGTAAATCAGTTCCTATTTCATTATGTTGATAGGAAAATATATATTCGCCTGAACTTGGATCTACTGTATAGCCCATAAAACTCATATTAAAAGTAATATCAAAATTAAAAGCTGTTAGATCAATTGTGTCATTGCCTCCAGTATCATGAATGGACATAAATACTGGACCATCGATAACATAAGTATTATCACCCTCATTATAATTAGGAATATTCCAAGTCTCAGAACTATCTTCATAATTATAAATGTACATCAAAGCTAAAATATCAAATGACATAAATGTACTAGGAGCAACTTGAATTCCTGAATTGATGTCAATAATTTTTGGAGCGGCTGAATTATGTGCATCGCCTGCATGAGAGTGCCCACATATTCCACAGGCAACCACTCCGCTTACTCCAGAGTTTCTACTTTCACTCCAGTCATCACCAGCATATTCATCATATGACATTATTGAATATGCATTGGAGTCAAGACCGTTAAAAAGTCTTGGAAGCGTTTGATGGATAGAGGTAAATAAATGACTGATGTCATCATATTGAAGATCGTACCCAAACATTTCAAGAAAATAGTTATATATTGACTCAGTGGTATAGCCTTGATTTTCATACCATTCAAGCGCCGTATACTCAAATGTTTGTTGAGGGTGCTTCAATCCAAGTGAATGTCCCAACTCATGAATAATGGTCTCATAAATTGTTGTGCCAGGAGTCACATTATTCTGGTCCATATCATCAAAAGCTATATTAATCCAAATATCAGAATCTCTCGAAGAAGTTTCAAAAAGAGCGTTGTCAATATTACCAAGATAATCTCCAGTGATTTCACAAACTCCCAACCAGCCAGCATTAGGCAGATTTGTTAATCCGCATCTAATATCACCTACGACATCCGCTGTTTCCTCAACTTTAATAAAAGATATTCCTAGAAGGTTACCGATGTATTCAAAAATTTCATCAATAGCTGAAATAAAAGAATCAGTCGCTTCTACTCTTGCTGCAACAGCGCCGTCGTATCCTTCATGATTAAAAGTTGAATCAAGGCCAATAATGCTATAAGAGATAGACAATGGAGTATTGGGATTATGATCAGGATCGAGAGTAAAGCCAAATAATAAACTATCTATAATTGGGTTTCCTGATAAGGGGATTACAAAATTACTAAAAATAGTATCTGAAATATTAGGATTAGAATAGTTAATGTCTTTGGTGTAAATGGTAAAATCTTTAGATATTGATTTACCAAGCATATCGGTTGCTGTAATAGTTATGCTGATGGATTCCTTGGACTCAAAATCGGCAAAGACATTGCCGGAAAGCTCAAGGACTCCCTCAGATGTAACATCAAACATCCAAGCATCCTCACCAGAAACTGAATAAGTAAACTCATCACTGACATTTTGATCGGTAACATTCAGTTGACCAATGGCAGCACCTCTTACAGACTCTTGGACAATGTTTGTATCCAATGTGAGGTCTGTTGGAGCAACATTGACCTCAATGGGAATATTCTCAGAAGTTTCGAGCCCTAATGAATCTAAAGCTGTGATAGTAACTTCAAATGAAACTTGGGAATTAATATCAATGACTGCCCCATCAGCAAATCTAATTTCATTGGTTTCAGCATCGAGAATAAACATCTCGGCATCAGTTCCAGATAAAGAGTATGTCACTGTATCGCCGTCTAAATCTGTCGAACTTAAAACGCCAATCACTGTACCCGCTGCTGCAGTTTCATCAACAGTTCTGTTTGAAAGAGCAAAAGATGGTGCCTCATTAATATTATTTACATCGATAGTAATGAATTGATAGCTGCTTTGATCGTTTTCTTGGTCAACAATAAAAACTCTCAACCAATAAGATGTAGATAATTCTGCATCAAGAGAAATACCTGCCTTGAGACGTATAACTCCATCTGAAGTTATTTCAAATGGTGTATCACTATAATAAAAATCGTCGCCGTCATAAGTTGCTGTGATTTCAAAGCTATAATTACTTAGGTCTTGATTATTAACATCTTCTAACCTACCTATTACTGAACCAGCAAGGTTTTCATCAATTGAAAAAGTTGCATTTTTAAGCTGTATAGAAAAACCGTTTGTATCTATAGATGGATCAGGGCCATTCCAGATTCTTAGGACATCATTTATAGAATATGCATTACTTGAGGTATACGTAAAGCCAAATTCATCTTTACCATCGCCATCTAAATCTCCCAATGCATAAATATCTGGGTAGAATTCATCCTGAAGAATATTCAAGAAATTTAAGCCATCAGCTGATGAATATTGCCTTGCCCAACTTGATTGCCCAAATAAAACTAACACTCTATCCGATGTTGAAGCAGCTAAATCATCATAGCCATCTCCATCTATGTCTCCAACAGCGGTAACATTGGTTATGTCAAAACTTGAGACTTCATCGGTGAATCCAGTAAAAGTAGTTGAAGTTGAAGACTCATCATAAAGCTCATCATACAAATTGTAGAATGAAGAGAATGCGCTTGCTCCCCATAAAATATATGAGAAATCATCACTATCACCAAAACCTAGATCATCTCTTCCATCCCCATTTATATCTCCTAAATTAAGAATTCCCCAATAGCCAATTTCATCTCCTGGAAAAGCACCTCTAATTGTAAAATCTGGATTGGAGCCACCAAAATTTAATAAGTTGAGGTAGACATAAATTGCGCCTTCATTGCTATCATTTTCAATGTCAACATCATAATATGGAGCCGCAACAGCAATATCTAACTTTCCATCTCCATTAAAATCTCCAATGGCTACATCGCTTCCAAATGCTATATTTTGCTGGAGATTATCTCCATTTAATGTCGTGTCATTTAGCAGAAATTCAGTGGATGAGTTCCCATTTAAGATAATTAATGAATTATCTAAATCCCATAGAACTATATCTACTTTGCCGTCACCATCAAAATCTCCAACCCCTTGCATAGTAAGACTTGAATCTGAATAATGACTAAAATTTAGAACAAAACCATTGGTCTCATCTTGAGCAATGTTAGATAAATCCATGATATTTCCATACTGGGTTGAAGTATTATCAAAATTTTGACCATAGCCAATAATTAAAAAGTCTCCAAGCTCTAGGATGAGGTCATCCTTGCCATCACCATTGAAATCGCCTGCCTCAAGACCATAAAAGTTTTCCCACCTAATATCTCCAAATTGAGAAACGAAATCAGTTGGCAGATTTACAATGACCGAACCTAACCCATTGCCAAATATTCCATTCCAATCAGTTAAGCCACTCCAGGTAGAAACCCACTTCTCAAAATAAGGAAAAAGGTTTGGGCCCCCAAGAGAAATGAGCAAAGATGAATAGGTAGATGGATAGTAGTAATCAGAATTTGTATAAAAACCTATGTAATCTTGAAATCCATCCCCGTTAATGTCTCCCGAGACTAAATCTCTTAATTCTGGCCACTTGTTGGTGTCCCAATCTTTAGGTCCAGTCCAATATGGCCAAGATAATTCATTGCTAAAATTGTAAATGGAGCCAGTATAATTAATATCAATAGTGCCATCACTTGATGAATCAAAAGCTTGCATCAGAACTGTCATACTATCGGAGGCACCCGAAGAATCTGTGATGGTGATTGTGATTGGGTCATTCCAATCATGGGAAGAATTTAAACCTGACAAATCTCCTGTCCTAGATTCAAAATCTACTTGACCATTAAAATACAAAGCCCCGGTTTCACTATCAAATGTGAATAAATCAGTGATATTGATTTCATCTCCATAAGAATAGACAACTTTCCCATTGTCATCGTAGTAGTAACCTACATATTCTCTGTATGTGATCTCAATTGTATGAGAATCATTTGCATCTTGATCTCCATACCTCAAAGTCATGATGTAAGGATTAGTGGTTTCTTCTTTAACTCCAAACAAGTAACGGCTTTCCATCCAAGCGTCTCGAGAAAAGATATTTAGATTATTGGCATGAGAATACCATAGGGATGGCACGTCATTGCCATCTAATACCTCTATGGTTTGCATAGACTCATAAGACACGCCACTACTATGAGTAAATACAATAACCAGGTCATATGATGACCTACTCTCGTAATCTGCAGTCCCAATAAATTGGATATCATTATCTGCATTGATTTGAAAAAATCTAGCATCTGAGCCACTGAGAGAATAAGTCCATTCATTTAAATAGTCAGCATTGAGTACTGAATGGTTGATATGAGCAACGACCTGATCTAAAGCATTCTCTTCAAAGGTATAGCTATCAAGATCAACTGATACATGTGTTAAGTTGAAGGTTTGAGTGATGCTGTTATTTGACGAGTCAGTTGCAGTGACTTCGATTGATAGGCTATCCCATAACTCTGCAGATAACGTGACGTCATTCTTAACTCTAAGATAACCGTCTACTACTTCAAAATTATTATTATTTACAGTGAAAGTGAAAGATTGATCATCTTGATCAGAAACTATAATTTTACCAACTACCCCAACTCCATTGTTGATTGATGCTCCCTCAAGCCTAATATCATTAGGAGAATCGTTTGTATTCTGAACCTCAACTTGGAAATCATTTTTAGCCGTATAGCCTCCTGAATCAATCACTGTAACGGTTACATAAAGGCTCTTTGCTAAATTACCCTCAGCATCATAATTGGTATAGTTAAGTGCCTCATAATCCAAGGCCACATTTGATTTAAGCTTAAGGACTCCATTAACCACCTCAAAATATTTAGCATCTTGACCAGTCAAAAGATAGGTTCGATCTTCACCTATATCAGGATCATTAATAATAAATGTTTCTATTGTTTCCCCCATAAGGCCTTCTGCAACAATTGCAAAATTAGAAGTGCCTAAGGTAATTGAAGTTACCGGTTCATTTACATTGTTAACGATCAGATTAAAGTCTTGACTTACAGATAGACCTCCAGAATCGGTGGAGGTAACTGTGACTGAATAAGTGCTTTGTGTTTCATAGTCTGCAGTAATGTCTGGTTTAAGTTTAAGCACGCCTTCTATGACTTCGAATAAATCAGCATCAGTCCCGCCCAGGGTATAAACATAGGTATCATCAATGTCTTCATCTACTGTAAACAAGGTGCCAACAATGGCTCCAGCGATTGCTTCATCAAAAGATGTCTGCGATAAGTTAATTTGAGTGGGTTGTTCGTTAACATTGTTGACTGTGACGGCGATTGATTGCGTGAAAGACAATCCGCTTTGATCGGTGGCAGTAATATCAATATTGAGAATGCTTTTATTCTCATAATTTGAAGCAATTGAACCTTTGAGCTTGAGTTTGCCATCGACGATTTCAAACAGATCAGCATCGGCTCCACTTAACGTGTAAGTGTGAGTGTCTCCGGCGTCTTCATCGGTG
>MDSV01083693.1_pt1 | contig 12922 bp, 11 predicted proteins | sample 810851 | NCBI WGS metagenome assembly MDSV01 (sample SAMN05326640, study PRJNA326480) | marine metagenome | isolation source: seawater | place: Atlantic Ocean: North East | collected 2012 | reverse complement strand
CCATCAATAACTTTGTTTCCATCTAAGTTTTCATCAACCATTATTTTATAGCTTACGGAAAATTCATTATCAGAGGGTAGAGTCATCCATAAAAATTTCACTTGACTTCCTTTTTGACTAAATATTGCTCCGTTATTTTCTATTTCTTTTGCGGTTAATCCTTCGGGTATGTTTTCTATTATTTTACCGACTCCTGATACATTTGATTTTTTAACTTTTAACGTGACTAAAAAGGTTTCTCCTGGCCTTATGCTTGTTTTATCAAATGAACGCTGACAATCGAGTTCAGTTACATTTTTAGAGGAAGCTGTTTGACTACTTGATGGATTGTTTATCTCATCATTAGATGCAATAGTAGGAGATTTAATTTCAGATTCTGGATTTACTTTGATGGTTGGTGATAGAAGTTCTTTATTTTTTCTTTCTCCTTCAAGAACATAGGATATTTTTCCTTTTAAGTTATAATCGCCTATTACGGATGTATCACATTCTATTTTTATTTTCACATTGAGTTTAGGATCAGAAGGCAGGGAAATCCAAATTAATTTTATCTTTTGATCGTAAAATGTAAATGTTCCTCCTTCTCCCTCTAATAATTCAGCTGTAAAACCTTCCGGTAAACTTAATTGAAGTTTAGCAAAATCAGAAATATCTCCTTTATCAATCTCGATATCCATAATAAATGATTCTCCAGATGTTATAGCTGACGGAGTATCAAATGTTACATTTATCTCAGAAAGAGAGAATAAGCTTGCTATACTTACAACAAGAAACGATGATAAGATTAATAAACTCTTCATATAAGCTGTTTTAGCCCATATATAAACTTTTAGGTTGATGCTTTGTAAAACACAAAATCAGCAATGGTGACCTAAAGCAACATATGGATGAATGATCCTTAACAAATCTAACGGTCGAATTCTTGTTATGCTTTATTAATTTTTGTTTCTTTTTCACATACTTATGTGTAAAAGCGTTTTTAGTGATTCTCACAAATAGTCAATAAAAAAGCCATCCTGTATGGATGGCTTTGGAAAAAATTATTGAATTAAATTATTTTATTTTTTTAACATTTGCAGCTACTAGTCCTTTCGGTCCTTTTTCCAGATCAAATGTTACCTTATCTCCTTCGGTAATTTCTCCTTCTACTTTATTTATGTGGACAAAATAGGAATCTTTTGAATTACTATCTTTAATGAAGCCATAACCTTTCTCATCATTGAAGAATGAAACTTTACCCGTGAGGGGCTCTTCTTCCATATCTATTGCTTCTTTGGAATAATCTAAGTTGATGTTTTCAGCTTTTATTTTTGATTTTTTAGCCGGATCCGGTGGCGTGTCTACAATTTGGCCAAACTCATCGACATAAGCAATCATATCTTCAAACTTTCCTCCAATAGAATTAGATTTTCTTTCTTCTTTTCGGAGAGCTTTTTCTTGCCTTTTCTTCTGTCTCTTCTTTTCTCTTTCCTTTTTTCCAAATGTTTCTTGTGATCTTGCCATAGGTTTTAAAATTATTTAACGTGCTGAAAATACCTATTATTCAAAATTTTATTCAAGGACATTTTTCTTGAATTTTATAATCGGCAATAATTCTGTACTTTCTTAAAGATAAGATTTATTATGATTATTGTAAAGAAGATACCCCTATTCTACTTAATTTATATCTATTATATAGAAGGGTTGGTCTAAATTTTTACTTCAAATTAAGTTCTTTGTCGGATTACTTCATACATTATTATAGCTCCTGATACTGACACATTCAAACTCTTAGTTTTTCCTAATAGGGGTAATTTTACTTTAGAATCACTCTTCGTGATATTTGAGATAGCAATTCCTGATTCTTCACTTCCTAATATAATCCCTAATGGTATCGTATAATTAATTTCTGTGTAATTGATTTCTGCTTTTTCTGTACAAGCCACTAAATGTATACCCGATTCTTTTAAGAAGGGAATAATAGAGTCTAATCCTGATACCTTACAAATTGGAATGTTAAATATTGATCCTGTTGAGGTTTTAATCGTCTCACCATTGATTTGGGCGGCACCTTTTTTAGGTATAATTATGGCGTCGACTCCTGCGCATTCTGCCGTTCGAACAATTGCTCCAAAATTACGAACGTCAGAAATTCTATCTAGAATAAGTAGAAAAGGAACTTTTCCTTGAGCAAAAACTTCAGGTAGTATATTTTCTATAGATTGAAACTCAACCGGAGCTATAAATCCAATTATACCTTGATGATTTTTTCGGGTTACTCTATCTAGTTTTTGCTGTGGTACCTTATTTATAGAAATTCCAATTTCTTTAGCTAATGACATGATTTCCTTAGCTTGAGGAGTTCTTAGAGAATTTAAAATAAGTAATTTATCAAAGTTTTCTCCGGATTTTAATCCTTCCAGAATAGGATGTATTCCGAATACTAAATCAGTTTTATTTTCAAATTCCACGTTTTAATCCTTTTTTACAGGTTCTAAAATTAAGCTTTCTCCATCGAATGAAGCGAAAAAGGGATTTCCAGAAAACCATTCTCCCAAATTTATATAACGTGATTTTTTTTCCTTGATATTTAAATCTAGTACTAGATGACGGTGACCAAAGACAAAAAAATCATAATGTTCTTTTTCTAAAATCTTTTTAGAGTAAATGTATAACCATTCTTTTTCATTCCCTAGGAATTTTTCTCCTTTTCCGATATTTGATATTCTTGATTTACCGCTCCAATAGTTACCAATTCCCATTCCCATATTGGGGTGAATTCGAGCAAAGAGCCACTGACAAAATTTAGAATTAAAAAATAATTTCAGGAATTTATAAAATCGATCACCAGGTCCTAATCCATCTCCGTGTCCAATAAAGAATTTTTTGCCATTCCATTCTCTAGAAATTGTGTTTTTGTGAATTGAAACACCAATTTCATTGGGTAAGTAGTCAAACATCCACATATCATGATTTCCTGTGAAGAAATGAACTGGTATACCTGAATCTGTAATCTCTGCAATTTTAGCAAGGAATCTTACATAACCTTTAGGTACAGTTTGTTTGTATTCAAACCAAAAATCAAAAAGGTCACCCACCAAATATATTTCTTGGGCATCTTTTTTAATATTATCTAGCCACTTAATGATTAATTTTTCACGTTCACGACTTTTTTGATAGTTGGGGATACCTAGATGAAAATCCGAAGCAAAATATATTTTTTTACCTTCTTTCATTATTTAATTATCTCGTATATTTTGTCAATATTAAACATAAATTTGATTCGGTTTATATAATTAAATTCATTTTCAGGAGTTGTTGGGTCGTCTCCAAGACCTGCCATTTCATAATCATTCATAATTGCTTCAGAGTAACCAAGCGGGAAGTATATTTCAAAGTAATTTCGTTTTAGGTTAAGTTGGAATCCATAATCATAAATAAAAGGAGATTTTAATGTTCCATTAGAATAATTATTCCATATTTTATCGGTAGTACCGAAATCTGTGTAAAGGGAAATTAATTTAGTTGGAGATGGGATAACTAAGTTTAAGCTTCCCATCCAAATTGTTGAATTAATAGTACTAACTCCACTTTTAAATCCTCCATCTTGCATGTGAATTTGTTGTCTGCCTATACTTGTTCCCTCTGTTATAAACCGACCATAAGTAGAGTTGTCGAGTAAATAATCAGGTGTACTAAATGTAAAGTATTCTAAATCAGATGAAGCTGTGAGAGTTCCATTGTTAGCGGTCAAATTGAATCTTTCAGTATTAGCATTGTAACTTTGCAAAAAGCAACCTGCAAAACCTCTAATATCAATTTTTTGCAATCGCTTATTTATCGTTAATCCATAATTAAATTCGCTAGTTAACTTCCAATTTTGTTCAAATGCCTGTAATTGTAAGTTTGTTTTGTAAGGATTTATAGCTCTGTTATTTCTGGCTTTGTAATTAAATGTAATATAATTTTTGTTTTGAGATTGCCTTCGATCAAATGAAACTGATGAGTTAGTTATTCTTGCTTCAAAATTAGATTTTAGTTTAGATCTTGCATTTTTATTTGTGATCATAAAGTTTAAGCCAGCCTCTAATTTTTCTGTTTGACCGGGTACAATTCCCAAATCAAGACCTTGTTTTTTGTAAATTAATTTGATGTTTATTTTATTGAAATATTCTGCCGGATAAATTGAATAAATTAATTGCCCTAAACCAACTAGTTTGTTTGTTCCAAAAGAAAATTGAGGCATAATTAGATATCTTAATTTATTTTCCTGAATACTAAAATTCGATGATGCTGCACCTAATTGTAAATTATCGTGTAAGTTATATCCTAGGATTGGTGAAAAGTGAATTTGCGTTTTTTCTGATTTTTGAAAGTCATATAGAAATGTCGCCTCAATTGGCTCAATTTCTCCAAAGATATTAAAGAGAGAAAAACGATTGTTTTTTCTATTTATTTCAGGAATATCATGATAGTAATCAATAATAATTTCATCATAGTCTCCAGAAGGGAAATTTAGTTCTCTGGAATCAGAAAATCCCTCGTACCAAACGGTGCAAACGACTTTTCCCTTTTTAATTGCACTAAGTGCAATTGGAGATGCAATATCACCAATATTCGTTACGATAACTCTTAGGTCTTCATCATCAGATGAGTATCCTGCGTAATTGATTTTGTAATCAATTGGATAACTTGTTTGTAATAAATCGTCAAAAAACCAATTAAGGTTTTTGTTGGTGTTTTTTTCGAATATTTCTCTTATATCTTTTGGACTAGGATGTTTAAACTTCCAAATTTGAAAGTATTCTTGCATTGATTTGTCAAATAGTTCTTGGCCTAAATACTTTTCTAAGTAGTTAAAGCTTATTGAAACTTTACTGTAAATTATACATCCATAATTAAGGCTTGAGTATTTATTTGCTGGTAAATTTGCGGGTTGATCTATATTTCTGGTATTTACGTAATCGTGTAGATAATGATGATATTCTTTCTGCCTTGGTGCTTCATGTTTTAAAAATCCAAGTATCGGGGCAAAGTCATAGAAATTCATATTTGGTTTCACTTCCTCATAATACCTTCTTTCGTAGTAGGAATTAATACCTTCATCCATCCAAGGGTTTTGACGTTCATTATTTCCTAATATTCCGTAAAACCAATTATGTCCTACCTCGTGAAGAGTCACTTCTTCAAGTAAGGCTCTATTTTCCGTGTCTCCAAGAACAGTTATTGTGGGGTATTCCATACCTGCTCCTGCAGTTAATCCACCGTCTACTGCCCCACAAATTTCATATGGATAGTCACCAATCCATAGGCTATAATAATAAATGGCACTGTCTACAAATTGAACTGAGTTCTTGTAAACACTTTCATTTTCAGGTCTATATTTCATGTAGGTCTTTACTTTTCTGCCTGAATTAGGTAAAATGACCCAACTTGTTTCCTCAATCCATGATGTGTCGGCAAACCATGCAAAATCATGCGCGTTTTTTAATAAATAGGTTTCGGTTCGTAATTGTTTTTGAGTTGATTTTTCAATTAGATTTCCGGATGCAGCTAATTTATATTTTTTTGGAAGCGTAATGGATACATCAAATTCTCCATATTCAGAGTAAAATTCTCCTACACTTAAATACGGCATTACGTTCCAACCATTTTCATCATAAACTGCCGGTTTTGGATACCATTGAGTTATCTGATAAGAATCATTTAAGTGGCCAAGACGAGAAACTTCTCCAAATGGTATCTTGATTCTGAATGGAGTTGATATCGTAATGGAATCTCCTGGCAACAAAAGTTCTGGCAGGTCGAACCAAGCTACTTCTTTTCCCAAAGCGTGATTTTTTAAGGTAACAGAAGTTTCATTTACTGAAAAATTAGTTGAATCTAATCGCCCTAAATACTTTTCATCTCCAAAGTAAAGTTTGGTGTTTTTATCTTCTTGTAATTGTATGTCCAGAGGAGTACCTTTTTGATAGGCGTTTGGCCATAAGTGAAAGAACATTTCCTTAAGAGTGTCTGATGAGTTGTTGATATAAATGATTTTTTCATAGGCTTTTATAGTGTGATTAGAATCCACTAGCTCAGCCTTTATAGTGTATTTGACCTCTTGCTGCCAATAGGCTTTTGATGAAAGGCTAAATGTGAGAATGAATGCAGCTAATAGATGCTTAATCATAAGAAACAAGGTTTCTTATGATTTGATAAGCTTGTTCTCCTCTTACATGGTTTCCAGCATCAATAATATTACCCAATGGATCTAAAACCATCATAGTTGGATAATGTGTTATTTTGTATTTCTTTGCCGTTGCTAAACCTCCAGCGTCATAAACCTGAGTCCAGTTAGTTTGGTATTTTTCATTAATTCTTCTCCATACATCTTGAGTTCCTGGATTATTTCGATCAATACAAATACTTATTATTTCAAATTTATCTCCTCCAAATTCCTTTTGTATTCGTTTTAAGTTTGGGATTTCTTGAATACATGGGCGACATCCAGTGTTCCAAAAATCTAGTAAAACATATTTACCTTCGTAATCCGATAAAGAGGTTGTTTTGCCTTCAGAGTTTAAGAGAGTGAAATTGGGAGCTTTTTTTCCAATGGCAGAGGAGTACCAACTATCAATAATACTGTGGAATTTTATTACATCTTCATTGTTTTGGAAGTTGTTTAGTAAGGCACTATCAATAAGTTGAAATATTTTTTTGTGACGATTCTTGTCAAGAGAGTTAACGGCCATTAGATTTGAAAATTGACCAGGATTCCTGAGTACAAAATTTGTAACGTAGACCTCTTCTTTCAATTTTGCATTACCGTATAATGTTTGAAATTGGTCAATTAATGCATAATGCATTTGTTTAGATTCAGCTTTTTTAAATACTTTTTGTAAAGAGTCAGTGTAGTATTTAGTCGCTTTAATATAAGTGATTAAGGAGTCTAGTCTCTTGTTTTCAGGAGTTCCACTAATTTTTGAAGAAGCAAAAAGATTATTCGCATTTCCTGTAACAGTTATTATATCATTGGGATTAGCCATAAATCTAATTTCACCTTCTTTTCCGGGAATATATACTGAATAAAAAGATGTTCTATCAGTATTAAGAATAAATGTTCCTTTACCCTTTTCACCTTCAATAGTGTCTAGTTGAATTCTTTTTGGATTAAAGGTGATAAGCTCCAAAACAACTTTTTGTTGTTCTAATTGGTCAATGTCAAATTTTACGGTTAGATTTCCCTCTAAAAAACTTTTCTTTTCGTTTTCACAACCTAAAAGAAAAGCACTTACTAGAATTATTTGCCAAATTGATTTCATATTATAGTTGATTAATTAGTTCTTTAAATAGTAACGTTAAGTTAGGTTCTGCAATTTTTGCAGTTTTAATAATGTTTTCAAAATTAACTGGTTGTATTTCTCCATAGCAAATGTCCGTGATTACAGAACAAGCAAAACACGATAATTTTGCATGTTTTGCAGCTATAATTTCTGGAATAGTACTCATACCAACTGCATCACCTCCGATAATTCTCAAATATTTATATTCAGCAGATGTTTCGAGCATGGGTCCTGGCAATCCAATATATACTCCTTTTTGTGTTTTTATTCCGAGATTTTCAGCTACTAATTCAGTTTTTGCAATAAGTTTCTTACAATAGGTCTCATACATGTCTGGAAATCTATTTCCTATTTGGTCTATGTTTTTTCCGATTAGAGGGTTTCCAGGAAAATTATTAATGTGATCTGAAATAATCATAATATCTCCTCTTGAAAACGCTGAATTCAATCCTCCTGCAGCATTGGAGACCATAAGATTTTGTATGCCTAAAAGTTTAAATACCCTAACAGGAAAAGCTATTTCATCAAATGAGTAGCCCTCATAGTAATGAAAACGACCTTGCATAACGACAACCTTTTTTTTGTTAATTTCTCCAAAGAGTAATTTCCCCTTATGTGATTCGACCGTAGAAACAGGAAAATTAGGAATATTTTCATAGTTTATTTCAATATCAATTTTAAGTTCATTTACAAAATCTCCTAAACCGGTACCTAAAATAACTCCTATTTTGGGATGATTAAAATCTTTTAATTTTTCAATTAAGAAATCTGCGGTTTCTTTGATTTTATTGAACATAGTCTCGAATAATTTTATCAAAGTTTCCTTCCTCATCCAGCCCTTTGTGAAATTTAATTTTTATTGGAAGAAAAAAAACAGGAACATCTTCTAGCAACGGGAATAATCTTGGGTCATGAAGTCGCATTGCGTCTTTTTCAGTTGTAATTACTATTTTTTTTGTGCCAATTATTTCATTGAATTTTTTAACAATTCTAACCATGTCTATGGGTTCGAAATTTTGATGATCCTTAAACTTAGTTACAAAAACCTCTTTTGATTCTTGCCTTAGATAATCGACTAAAGGGGTGATTTTAGCAATTCCAGCAAAAACAAGTGTCTTGAAATTCTCAAGTTGAACACCTTTTTTAAATAAATCTTCAGCTCTGTAATTAAATGGTCGAATTCCATCATAATCTATGTAGCTAAAAAATATATTTTGGGATCTAAGAGGTTGGATCAAACTACTTATTCTTCTATGTTCGATTGGAGAGTGTAGTTTAGGAGATTTTGTAATTACAATTAAGTTTGCTCTTTTTTTTCCTGATTGCCATTCTCTCAATTCTCCCGAGGGAAGCATAAATTGTTTTTTCCCAATTGTGGAGTAATCCAATAGCAAAATATTTACATCAGGTTTAACCCATCTATGCTGATAACAATCATCAAGAAGAATAACATCTGGATTTATATATTTTTCTATATTTTCAATTCCTCTTTGTCTGTCTTCATCTACGGCAACAGTGACAGAATTAAATTTGGAATGAAATTGCATTGGTTCATCACCTATGTCTTTATAAGTGGAGTCTTTATTCGCTACTAAATAGCCCTTTGTCTTTCTTTGATAGCCTCTACTCAGAATAGCAATTTTATGTTCCTTATTTAATAATCGTATAAGATACTCTATATGTGGAGATTTACCCGTCCCACCAACAGTTATGTTTCCTACTGAAATAGATTTCGTTTTGTACTTTTTCGATTTCAGAATACCTATATCAAATAAAATATTTCTTGTTTTTGTAGCTATTCCATAAAGAAAAGCAATTGGTAATAAAATAACCCTTAAAAAAAACATGACTTAAAATTAATAAAATATGATGTTTTAAAAGGATTTTAAACTTGATAATTATTAATATTCTAATGTTTTAAATACAAGTTGAAAATATGTAAATAGATATACTATTTTTAACGTTGGTTGTTTTAAGTTCAAATTCTCTTTGAAGCTAAAGTATTGGAGGCGTAAATATAAATTTATTAAACAAGCATTAAAACGATTTTATACCGAACAATAATATAATAATACAAACGCTTCTGTAATGTTGCATGATACTTATAAATTTAACTTCAAGGGTTCTTTATTAAATTTTTCAAATTGAAAAATAGTCCAATTGATTGTTTACCATCACCACTAATTTAATGCTGAATATGAATCCGTTTTTTACTTATTTTTTGATATCGAGGTGTTTTTTGTAATTCCAATTCTACAAGATTATCAGGAATAATAATTTTTGATTTATCAATTTTAGTAATTTTTTGATTTTGTATATTTAGTAATTTAGAATTCTGAGTAGAGTCTTTTGTTGTGAAATACAATCTTTCTAATTTTTGATTTAGTCCGCCGATTAAATTATATTTTGTTTCTAACGAGTTATAAATAATTGGATTCACTGAAATTATTTGATTAGCAAATACTTTTTTTTCCGCTTTGAAAATGCTTGCGAGAGAACTGTGAAACAAATCATCATTAAAAAAATATTCATTTAATACTGGGTGAGCTAAGCATTTTTTTTGATCCTTTAAAGTTGGGTTTGAAGCTTCTTTTAAAAAATTATTATTGTGATTATTAAATAGCAGCATGGTCAAAATAGTAAAGGAAGCAAGTCCAATAGTTGTCCAAAACCAACTTTTTTGATTAAAATAGTTGCCTTTCTCCTCAACTTTTTTGAGAAATGATTCAAAGTCTTTTTTTGCATTAATATCTTTGCTGGATAATTTTTTGCCGTCAATATCGAATTTTAAATCAGCCATTTATCTTTTTTTGAAGTAAAACTTTCAACTTTGCTAGAATGCGGTATACTTTCATTTTTACTGCAGATTCTTGTTTGTTTAAGATTTCTGCTATTTGTTTAAAAGGACGATTTTCAAAAAAGCGCATTTCTATTAAATGAAAATCTTCAATTTTTAATTCTTTTAGAGTTGCTAAAAGAAAGGGTCTAAAATCGGTGGTATTTTTGTCGCTTTCTTCAGATGTTAAATGAGATAAATGCTTTGCTTCTAATTTTACTACTCTTGATTTTTTGATTTTTTTATAATGCTTAATTATTTCATTGTGAGCAATTCTTAAAAGCCAACTTGAAAAAGGAAGGCCTCTAAATTCATAGCTACTTAAGTTCTGAAGAGCTTTATAAAAAACATCTGATGTAATGTCTGTAGTTATTATTTCATCTCCTGTTCTTTGATAGATAAAGCGAAAAATAATTTCATAATACTTATTGTAAATAAGCTTGAATTCTCCTGTGTCTTTTTTTGCTGCTTCAACTAACTTGTATTCAATGTTAATCTGAGTGCGTGTTTTGTGATACCTAGGATTAATATTCACTGTTATAGTTTTTACTTTTTATTATCCGATCTATATGGATAAGACTAAAAAGGAAAAACGTCACACTTTTTTATTTATTTTTTCAAATAAAATAATTTTTTTGTTCTTTTATAGAGTACCTTGATGCTTTATTCTCAAGTTATTCAGGAAACGATTTTATAAAGTTTAAAAGGAAAGACCAAACTTATTTCTTAATTTGTCGACGGTTGGATTTTTCTCTAAAAGCTTTTTATACTTGTCTTTTTCTGTGAAAAACCCTTTTGGAACATTGGATTTATCAATAATTAAGTCTAAATCCAATAGAGTATTGTTAAGCTGCTTTCGCAGATATCCTAACAGCTCTGGTTTTCTTTTGTCAATATCTGCCTTTTGAGCTGTATTATAAATTGATAATTCAACACGAAAATTATTCTTCAAAATTGGATTATTTGCACTCAATGTGGAATATAAATCAAGATCTTTATTTTTTACAGAATAAGCAAATTTCCTCCATTTATCTGTTAGTTCTTCCTGAGAAAAAGGTTCTGTTTTAATTTCAGTTATAAGCTCTTTTTTTTTATTTGAAGTACTATTTAGAAGAGTTTTTATGGAAAGATTTGATGTAGAATGTTCTCTTTGAACTACATTAATTTTTCGAGTAGTTGGGATAGATATTTCTTTGTTTAATCTGTTTTTAATCGGAATTTTGATTTTTTCAACAGGAGCTGATTCAACGTTTAATCTCTTTTTAACCCAAATTTCAGGTATTGGTAGTGTTATTTTACGAGGCTTTTTTTTTTATTCTCAAAAAGTTCTTCAGAGCATAATTGCATTAGTGTAATTTCTGTAAGCAAACGTTTGTTTTTAGATGTTTTGAATTGTACATCATAATTACTTAAAATTTCTAAGGCATTTATAAGGAAAGAGATGCTATTTTCTCTAGATTGAACAGCGTATCTATCTTTAATCTTATCTCCTACATCTAATAATACAAGAGTACTTTCATCTTTGCTAACAAGCAAGTCCCTAAAGTGAGAGGCTAGGCCATTCATAAAGAGTAAATCTTCAAATCCTTTTTCAAGTATTTGATTTAGCAATAAAAGAAGACCGCTTAAATTTTGCTGTTTAATCAGATCAGTGGTTTTGAAATAATAATCATAATCTAAAATGTTTAAATTATGAATTACATTTTCATAAGTTAGCTCTCCTCCTGAAAAGGAAATTAACTGATCAAATATAGAGAGTGCATCTCTTAAGCCACCATCTGCCTTTTGACCGATGATATGTAAAGCATCGGGATCTGCATTAACGTTTTCTTTAATGGCAATTTCTGATAAGTGTTTTGCGATATCTTCTGAGGTAATTCTGTTGAAGTTGAAAATTTGACAGCGAGAAAGAATTGTCGGTAAAATTTTATGTTTTTCAGTTGTAGCCAAAATAAATACAGCATGTTTTGGCGGTTCCTCAAGAGTTTTTAAAAACGCGTTAAAAGCAGAAGAGGAAAGCATATGAACTTCATCTATTATATAGGCTTTTTTGGTTCCAATAGTTGGTGCAATCCTAACTTGATTGATTAGATTTCGTATGTCATCAACTGAGTTATTTGATGCGGCATCAAGTTCAAATATATTTAAAGAATTTCCTTGGTCAAAAGATTTACAGCTTTCACAATTACTACAACTTTCTCCAGAAGAAGTGATTTTTGAACAATTAATTGTTTTGGCAAGAATTCTAGCACAGGTTGTTTTTCCAACTCCTCTTGGTCCACAAAATAAGAAAGCTTGAGCCACTTGTTTAGATAAAATGGAGTTTTTAAGTGTTGAGATAATAGAGGTCTGACCTACGACAGTATTGAAACTATCTGGCCTGTATTTCCTTGCCGAAACCACAAAATTATCCATTCAGTCAAAGGTAATAAAAAAGTGCTTTTTTAAACGTAGAAAGATCTAGATTTGAAGAGAAACTTATTAACGATTTATGAATCCTTTTTTTTGAACTTCTCATTTTCTTTCCAGAAGACCTTAGTAACGAATTCTTTTCGTTATTTTAGTAGTTCAAATTTTTTTAAAATGAGCAATTACGACGCAGTAGTTATTGGTTCTGGACCTGGAGGATATGTCGCAGCTATTCGATGCGCCCAGTTGGGTATGAAAACAGCCATAGTTGAAAAGTATGATACTCTCGGTGGAACTTGCTTAAATGTTGGATGTATTCCTTCTAAAGCATTATTGGATTCTTCTGAGCATTATCATAATGCCAATCATG
>MDSV01245813.1_pt1 | contig 12924 bp, 7 predicted proteins | sample 810851 | NCBI WGS metagenome assembly MDSV01 (sample SAMN05326640, study PRJNA326480) | marine metagenome | isolation source: seawater | place: Atlantic Ocean: North East | collected 2012 | reverse complement strand
GCAGGTGGTGTGCAAATTGTAATTTTGCAATTTGTCGCCGAATAGCCGAAAGGCTTTAATTGGAGAATTGCTGTGGCATTAGCTAAGAGTGAAAAAGAAAAAATAGTGACAGAAGTTAAAGAAGTTGCATCTAATGCATCATCGCTTGTAATTTCTGATGCTAGAGGTTTAAAAGTTTCTGAACTTTCAGAAATCAGAACCAAGGCAAATCAATCTGGTATTCATATCCAGGTGATTAAAAATTCATTGGCTAAGCTAGCTTTTGAAGGAACTGATTTTGGATGTTCAGATCAAGTTCTGTTTGGGCCTTCACTTTTTGCATTTTCTTTTGAAGAACCAGGTGCAGCAGCTAAATTGCTTAAAACTTATGCTAAAAATTTTGATGAATTAGAAATCAAAGCTTTGGTTGTTGAGGGGCAATTGCTAGATGGTAGTCAAATAGATATTTTGGCGAAACTTCCATCCAAAGATGAAGCATATGGTCTTTTGGCCAATGTTTTACAAGCTCCTGTGGGTAAGTTTGCTACATTATTAAATGAGGTACCAAGTAAACTTGCAAGAGTATTATCAGCAGTTCGAGACAAAAAAGAGGCGTCAGCCTAATTACAAGGAGTATAAAAATGGCAACTAGTAAAGAAGATATTTTAAAATCGATAGAAGAAATGTCCGTAATGGAATTGGTGGAACTCATTTCAGCTATTGAGGAAAAGTTTGGTGTAACTGCTGCGGCAGCAGTAGCGGCAGCACCGGCAGCAGGCGGAGGAGATGGAGATGCTCCAGCTGCTGAAGAAAAAGATTCATTTGATGTTGTATTAGCAGCAGTGGGTGATCAAAAAGTCCAAGTTATTAAAGCGGTAAGAGCTATTACTGGTTTAGGATTAAAAGAAGCAAAAGATATGGTTGATGGTGCACCAAGCACCCTAAAAGAAGGCATCAAAAAAGAGGAAGCAGAAGCAATGTTAGCGCAGTTAACTGAAGCAGGAGCTACCGGAGAACTTAAGTAATTTCAGCTATATTTAAATAAAAAGGAAGCATTTATGTCATACAGTTATACAGAAAAGAAAAGGATTAGAAAGAATTTTGGTACTTTTGCTAAAGTTATGGATTTACCTAACCTAGTTGAAACCCAGATAAATTCTTATTCAGATTTTCTGCAAGCTGATGTGGCTCCTGAGGCAAGAAAAAAACAAGGGCTAGAAGATGTTTTTAAATCTTTATTTCCCATAAAGAGCGTTTCAGGAAATGCTGCTTTGGAGTATGTCTCGTATGAGTTAGGGAAAAATAAATATGATGTTCAAGAATGCCTTATTCAAGGATTATCTTATTCTGCTCCATTGAGAATAAAAGTTGAATTAGTTTTGTATGATAGAGATTCTAATTTTAAAGAAGAGAAACGCAGAGATCCGGGTGAAGTCTTTATGGGTGAAGTCCCGCTAATGACCGATGATGCATCTTTTATAATAAATGGAACTGAAAGAGTAGTTGTGTCTCAATTACATAGGTCTCCTGGCGTTTTTTATAGTCATGATAAGGGCAAAAAACATGCTTCAGGAAAGGTTTGTTATGATGCCAGGATTATTCCTTATAGAGGCTCATGGTTAGATTTTGAGTTTGATCATAAAGATTTTCTCTTTAGCAGAATAGATAGAAGAAGAAAAATACCAGCCACTATTATGCTAAGAGCATTAGGTATGAGAAAGGAAGAGATTCTTTCAGAATTTTATGAGGAAGATACTTTTTCTCTTGAGAAGGATATTGTTAAGGTTGAATTAGTTCCTGAGAGACTGCGAGGTGAGACTTTATCTGTTGATATAAAGGTTAAAAATAAAGTCTATGTAGAAGCAGGTAAAAGAATAACAGCTCGTCATATAAAGGAAATGCAAACTTCAAAAGCATCAGAAGTTTCACTTTCTAATGAATTTTTGATCGGTAAAGTTTTATCAAAAAATATTTATAGCGAAGCGATCGACAAAGAGACAGGTGAAGTATTGGATAAACCAACAACCGATAAAGAAGCTAACAAAAAAGGCCTGGAACTTCTTCTAAAAGCAAATACTAAAATTGATGAAGAGATTTTGGAGCAAATCAAAGAATCTGGAGTAACAGAAATAAAATGTCTTTATATAAATGAACTAGATAAAGGACCATATATTTCAGACACATTAAGAGAAGATAAAATTGATGAAATGATAGAACGAGCTCCTAAACTTGTATCTAGAGATGCTGCACTTATTGAAATATATAGAATGATGCGACCAGGTGAGCCACCAACTAAAGAATCAGCAGAAACTTTGTTTAATAATCTTTTCTTTAATGAAGATCGTTATGATCTTTCTGAAGTTGGAAGGATGAAGTTTAATAGAAGATTAAAATTGGATACAAAAAAAGAAAATCCATATGTTCTTGATAAACAAGATATTATTGAAGTAATTAAAGGAATTGTAAAAATTAGAGATGGTCATGATATCGTGGATGATATTGATCACTTAGGAAATAGAAGAGTTAGATCAGTTGGAGAAATGACAGCAAATCAGTTTAGAGTTGGTTTAATTAGGGTTGAAAGAGCAGTTAGAGAAAGATTAAGCATGGCTGAAGCTGATGGTCTTGGACCTCAAGATTTAATTAATGCAAAACCAGTTACGGCTGCAATTAAAGAGTTTTTTGGATCTAGTCAATTATCTCAATTTATGGATCAAAATAATCCGTTATCTGAAATTACCCATAAAAGAAGAGTTTCAGCTCTAGGTCCAGGAGGACTTACAAGAGAAAGAGCCGGGTTTGAAGTTCGTGATGTGCATCCTACTCACTATGGAAGAGTATGTCCGATTGAGACTCCTGAAGGTCCAAATATTGGGCTAATAAATTCTTTCGCATCTTATTCAAGAACAAATAAATTCGGTTTTATTGAAACACCTTATAGAAAAGTTGTAAAAGGTAGGGTTACTGACGAAATAGAATATTTATCTGCTATTGATGAGGCAGAGCATGTCATTGCTCAAGCCAATGTGATACTTGATAAAAATAATAGATTTGTTGATGATTTAGTTGCTGTAAGGCATGCAAATGAATTTGAATTAATGTCCCCAGATAGAATTGATCTAATGGATGTATCGCCTCAGCAAGTTGTTTCAATAGCTGCATCTTTAATACCTTTTCTTGAGCATGATGATGCAAATAGAGCATTAATGGGCTCAAATATGCAACGTCAGGCTGTTCCAGTACTTAGATCAGAAAAACCACTTGTTGGTACTGGTTTAGAAACAGTAGTTGCAAGAGATTCTGGAGTTTGCATTGTTGCTAAAAATACTGGTGTTGTTGAGAGTGTTGATGCCTCAAGGATTGTTGTAAGGGTTACAGATAAGAAATCAAAAACTGCATCCGATGTTTATAATTTAATTAAATATACAAGGTCTAATCAAAATACTTGCATTAATCAACGCCCTATTGTTAAAGCAGGTGATGTAGTTAAAGTTGGTGACATTTTGGCTGATGGCACATCAATTGATAATGGTGAATTAGCTTTAGGCCAAAATATTAGAATTGCTTTTATGCCATGGCATGGATATAACTTTGAGGATTCAATTTTAATTTCTGAGAAAGTTGCTAGAGAAGATAGGTTTACATCAATACACATTCAAGAAATTGTTTGTATTGCTAGAGATACGAAACTTGGCTCTGAAGAGATAACAGCGGATATTCCAAATGTAGGCGAAGGTTCACTAAATAAGCTTGATGAATGCGGGATAGTATATGTAGGAGCTGAGGTTGAGCCAGGCGATATTCTTGTAGGTAAAATAACACCAAAAGGTGAAACTCAGTTATCTCCAGAGGAAAAACTTTTAAGAGCAATCTTTGGAGAAAAAGCATCTGATGTTAAAGACACATCACAAAGATCAAGCTCAAAGGGAACTGTTATTGGAGTAGAGGTTTTTACTAGAGATGGTTTTGAAAAAGATGAAAGAACAAAGGTTATTGAACAGGATCATATAGACCAATCAAAAAAAGATGCTGATGATGAAGCTGCAGTTGTTAAAGATGCAACGAAGGCCAGACTTTGTGAATTAATGAAATCTCAAAAAGTAGTTAAAGGAAATCAGGTTAAAAGGGGCGAAACTTTAACTACAGAGAAGCTTGAATCTCTTAACTTAAATGATATTTTTTCAATAAAAACAAAAACGGATGCTGTAAATAGCACTATTGAAGAAACAGAAGGTTTATATAAACAATATATCAAAGATATAAAATCTAAATATGAAGAAAAGAAAGATAAGATTATAAAAGGTCATGATCTTGCACCTGGCGTAATAAAGATTGTAAAAGTTTTCTTAGCAATCAAGAGAAGAATCCAGCCTGGAGATAAAATGGCTGGCAGGCATGGAAATAAAGGCGTTATATCTGAGATAGTGCCAGTTGAAGATATGCCTTATGATAAGAATGGTGATCCGGTTGATATAGTTCTTAATCCTTTGGGTGTTCCTTCAAGAATGAATGTAGGACAAGTTCTTGAAACTCATATGGGCTGCGCTGCTAAAGGCATTGGTCAAAAAATTGATGCAATGATAAAAGAAAATGCCAAGCCTGCAGAGTTAAAATCATATCTTGATAAACTTTATAATACTAATGCAGCTAATAAAGAAGATATTAACTCTTTAAGTAATAACGAAATAATTGAATTAGCTGAAAATCTAAGAGATGGTCTACCGATTGCAACACCAGTTTTTGATGGTGCAAAGGAAAGCGAAATTAAGGATCTTTTGAAATTGGCTGATATGCCGGAATCTGGACAAATTACATTATTTGATGGAAGGACTGGATCAAAATTTGATAGACCAGTAACAGTGGGGTATATGTATATAATTAAATTAAATCATCTAGTAGATGACAAAATGCATGCAAGATCAACAGGCTCATATAGCCTTGTTACTCAACAACCATTAGGTGGTAAAGCTCAGTTTGGTGGGCAAAGATTTGGAGAGATGGAAGTATGGGCTCTTGAAGCATATGGCGCCTCATACACTCTTCAAGAAATGCTTACAGTTAAATCAGATGATGTTTCTGGAAGAACTAAAATGTACAAAAATATTGTTGATGGAAGTTATGCAATGGATGCCAATGTGCCAGAGTCATTTAATGTGCTCAGCAAAGAGATAAAGTCACTAGGCATTAACATCGAATTAGATTTAGAAAATTAGGAGATTAAATTGAGAGATTTATTAAATTCATTAAAAACTGGTCAAGAAGATTTTACTTCTATTTCTGCAGGTCTTGCCTCGCCGCAAGTAATAAGATCATGGTCATTTGGCGAAGTTAAAAAACCTGAAACAATTAACTATAGAACCTTTAAACCCGAGAGAGATGGATTGTTCTGTGCAAAAATTTTTGGGCCTGTAAAAGATTATGAATGCATTTGTGGTAAATATAAAAGAATGAAGCATAGAGGCGTTGTTTGCGAAAAATGTGGCGTTGAGGTAACTCTTGCCAAGGTCCGAAGAGAAAGAATGGGACATATAGAATTAGCTGCGCCAGTTGCGCATATATGGTTTTTAAAATCCCTCCCTTCAAGAATAGGACTTTTATTAAATGTAACTTTAAGGGAAATAGAAAGAGTTCTTTATTTTGAAAGTTATATAGTTACAGATCCTGGGCTTACCGAATTAGAAAAAGGTCAAATTCTTACTGAGGAAGAATGGGTTGAAAGATATGAAGAATTCGGAGATGAATTTTCTGCAGGAATGGGAGCTGAAGCTGTTCAAGTTTTATTAGAAGAGCTTGATATTGAAGATGAAATTAGAATTATAAGAGAAGAAGTTCCTCAAACGAACTCCGAGACAAAACTCAAAAAATTATCTAAAAGATTGAAGTTACTAGAAGCTTTCAATCAGTCTGGTAATAAACCCGAGTGGATGGTTATGAATGTCTTGCCTGTTTTGCCTCCAGATTTAAGACCGCTTGTCCCGCTTGAAGGGGGAAGATTTGCTACATCAGACTTAAATGATTTGTATAGAAGAGTAATAAATAGAAATAACAGACTAAAAAGACTGTTAGAGTTAAATGCTCCAGAAATAATAGTTAGAAATGAGAAGAGGATGCTGCAAGAATCTGTGGATGCTCTTTTGGATAATGGAAGAAGAGGCAGAGTAATCACTGGCACAAACAAAAGACCTTTAAAATCCTTGGCAGATATGATTAAAGGCAAAGGCGGTAGGTTTAGACAAAACTTATTGGGTAAAAGAGTGGATTACTCAGGTAGATCAGTTATTGTTGCTGGACCAAATCTTAGATTGCACCAATGCGGATTACCAAAAAAAATGGCTTTAGAATTATTCAAGCCTTTTGTGTATGGAAAACTTGAGCAAAGAGAGCTTGCTACTACCATAAAAGCAGCCAAGAAATTAGTTGAGAGAGAAACTCCAGAAGTATGGGAAGTTTTAGAGGAAGTAATAAGAGAACATCCTGTTTTATTAAATAGAGCTCCAACCCTTCATAGACTTGGTTTACAAGCATTTGAGCCAAAACTGATTGAAGGAAAGGCAATTCAATTACACCCATTAGTATGTGTTGCCTTTAATGCTGATTTTGATGGTGACCAGATGGCAGTTCATGTGCCTCTTACATTGGAAGCACAATTGGAAGCAAGAGCACTAATGATGTCTACTAATAATATACTTTCACCTGCCGACGGATCACCTATTATCAACCCAACTCAAGATATAGTCTTAGGCTTGTATTATATGACTAGAGATAATGCTAATGCATCTGGAGCAGGAAGGGTCTTTAGTAATTCTGATGAAGTTTTAAGGGCATACGAAACAGAAAATTTAGAAATACACTCTCCTGTTAAAGTAAGAATTGATAATGGTGAAGGCGAAACTTCGTTACAAGAAACAACTGTAGGAAGAGTTCTAATATGGAGAATAACTCCAAAAGAAGTAGGATTTAAAAATATTAATAAAGTCTTAAATAAGAAATCAGTTTCAGAATTAGTTGATATTTCATATAGGAAAGCTGGATTAAAACAAACAGTTATTTTTGCTGACCAACTTATGTATTTAGGTTTTGATTTTTCTACTAGATCTGGCTCTTCTATCGGAGTTAATGATTTTGTTATACCTAAAGAAAAAGCAGATATCATTGAATTATCAGAAAAAGAAGTTAAAGCAATTGAAAAACAATTTGAATCTGGATTAGTCACTAGAGGTGAAAGATATAATAAAGTTATTGATATTTGGTCAAGGGCTAATGAACAGGTAGCAAAAGCAATGATGGAAAAAATTAGTACTGAGACTGCTAAAACTCCTAGTGGAGATGAGGTTGATCAGTCTTCATTTAATTCTGTTTATATTTATGCGGATTCTGGAGCAAGAGGTTCACCTGCTCAAATAAGGCAATTATCTGGAATGAGAGGATTAATGTCCAAACCAGATGGGTCGATTATTGAAACACCAATTACAGCAAATTTTAGGGAAGGCTTATCTGTATTGCAGTATTTTATATCAACTCATGGTGCGAGAAAGGGATTGGCTGATACTGCTTTAAAAACTGCTAACTCTGGATATTTAACAAGAAGACTATGCGATGTTTCAATGGACTCTGTAATAAATATTGATGATTGTGGAACATCTGAATCGATTATCGTTACATCTATTATTGATGGAGGCGAAATCATTCAGCCACTTACAGATAGAATCTTAGGTAGAGTTATTGCTGAGCCGATTAAAGACTCTGACGGTAAAGAAATATTTTCAATTAACACAATGTTAGAGGAAGAGCATTTAGAGGTAATCAATGATCCTGAGAACAATATTAATTTATCAGAACTTAAGGTTAGGTCACCAATGACATGTGAAGCTTCTATCGGAGTATGTAAAAACTGTTATGGTAGAGATTTAGCAAGAGGCCATCTAGTTCATAGAGGCGAGGCTGTTGGCGTTGTTGCTGCTCAGTCAATTGGCGAACCAGGAACTCAATTAACAATGAGAACATTCCATATTGGTGGCGCTGCTTCAAGTTCTTCTGAGGACAATGCAATATTTAATAATAGTGCAGGCGCTGTATCTTTCTCCGATGATATGAAAACTGTTACAAATAAAGATAAATTAGAGGTTGTTGTTTCAAGAAATGCAATGTGTTCAATTTCAGATACTAATGGTCAAATTATTGAACAATATAGAGTTCCTTATGGAGCAATTCTTGAAGTAGATGATGCAGCTGATCTTACAGATGGTGTCAAAATTGCATCTTGGGATCCTTATACAAGACCAATAATTTCTGATGTAGCTGGAAAGGTAAAATTTACAGACATTGAAATTGGTCTAACAGCAGAAGAAAAAAGTGATCCATTAACTGGTTTATCAAGTATAGAAATTATGGAAGCTTCTAAAAGACCATCTGCTGCAAACAATATGGAGCCGACTGTTACGATTATTGATTCAAAAAATAACCCAGTTCTAAAGCCAGAATCAAAACATCCAGCGATTTACCCACTACCAGCTGGAGGTCTTGTTAATCTTGTTAATGGAAAGAAAATTTCTGCTGGTGAGGTTATTGCCAAGATGCCTGTTGTTGCCTCAAAAACAAAAGATATTACAGGTGGCTTGCCAAGAGTGGCAGACTTATTTGAAGCAAGAAAACCTAAAGATGCAGCAGTACTTGCAGAAGATACTGGATTAGTTTCTTTTGGAAAAGAAACTAAAGGTAAAGTAAGAGTAGTTATTACACCGGATGGCGCAACTAAAAAATCGCAGGTAACTGAAATGTTAATACCAAAGCACAGAGTACTTAATATTTTTGAGGGTGAACAGGTTAATAGAGGAGATATTATTTCTGAGGGCCCTTTAAGCCCTCATGATATTTTAAGATTAAAGGGTATCCCAGAACTAACTAATTTTATTGTTAATGAAATACAAGAAGTATATAGACTTCAAGGGGTTTCTATAAATGACAAACATATTGAAACGATCTTGAGACAGATGCTAAGAAAAGCTTTAATAATTAATGGTTGTGATACTAAATTTATCCAAGGCGATCAAGTCAGTTATGCTGAACTAGTAGAGGAAAATAAAAAAGTAAAAGCTGAAGGTAATAAACCTGCTGAGTTTGAAAGGGTTTTGCTTGGCATCACTAAAGCATCGTTAGCAACAGACTCGTTTATATCTGCAGCATCTTTCCAAGAAACAACAAGAGTTCTTACAGAGGCTGCTGTAACTGGAAAAAAAGATCACCTAAGAGGATTAAAAGAAAATGTTGTAGTTGGAAGGCTAATACCAGCAGGAACTGGAATGGAATTTCATGACAAGTTAAAAGACAAAAAGCAGGGCGATTTTGAATCTCCAGATTTATCAGATGATGATATAGAAGCAGCATTACGACAAGAGCTTCAAGAAAATGATGAAGAATAATGTTGACCATTAACGAAGAGCTATATAAAATCGCGGCTTGTATATAAAATTAGGATGGCAACAGTTAATCAGTTAATTAAAAAATCTAGAAGACCTAAGGTCAAAAAAACTGATGTGCCTGCTTTAAATGCATGCCCTCAACGAAGAGGTGTTTGTACTCGTGTTTATACCACAACTCCAAAAAAACCTAACTCTGCTTTAAGAAAAGTATGCAGAGTAAGATTAACAAGCGGATATGAAGTTACTTCATATATTGGTGGAGAAGGGCATAATCTTCAAGAACATTCTTTAGTTTTAATTAGAGGCGGAAGAGTAAAAGATTTACCAGGAGTTAGATATCATACTGTGAGGGGAACTCTTGATACTTCTGGAGTTGCAAATAGAAAGCAGCGGAGATCTAAATATGGAGCTAAAAAAGGTAAATAGTTATGCCTAGAAGAAGAAGTCCTGAGAAAAGGAAAGTATTACCCGATCCAAAATACAAAGATGTAGTTTTGGCAAAATTTATGAATAACTTAATGAAGGATGGTAAAAAATCTGTTGCTGAAAAAATTGTCTATGGAGCTTTTGATCAAATTTCAAAAAACTCAAAGGGTGATCCTCTGGAAATTTTTATGAAGGCTTTAGAAGAAGTCAGTCCTGTAGTAGAGGTCAAATCTAGAAGAGTGGGGGGCGCAAATTATCAAGTTCCTGTAGAAATTAGACCAGCCAGAAGACAGGCACTCGCAATGAGATGGATTGTTGAAGCTGCAAGAGGAAGGAATGAGAAATCAATGGATCTTCGGTTAGCAGGCGAACTTCAGGATGCTTCTCAACAAAAAGGGTCTGCATATAGAAAAAGAGAAGACGTTCATAAAATGGCTGAAGCTAACAAAGCTTTCTCGCATTTCAGATTTTAAGCATTAAATAGTCATGGCAAGAGATACTGAATTAAACAAATATAGGAATGTAGGAATCTGTGCTCATGTAGATGCAGGTAAAACTACTACAACAGAAAGAGTTTTATTTTATACAGGACTATCTCATAAAATTGGTGAGGTTCATGATGGCGCAGCTGTTATGGATTGGATGGAACAAGAACAAGAAAGAGGAATAACAATTACATCAGCTGCTACTACCTGTTTTTGGAGCGGAATGGAACAGCAATTTCCTCAGCATAGAATTAATATTATTGATACACCTGGACACGTTGATTTTACTATTGAGGTTGAGCGTTCCTTAAGAGTTTTAGATGGGGCAGTGGTAGTTTTTTGTGGCACTTCAGGAGTAGAGCCTCAGTCTGAAACAGTTTGGAGGCAGGCAAATAGATATGAAGTACCAAGAATTGTTTTTGTAAACAAAATGGATAGAGCTGGTGCTAATTTTGAAAAAGTTGTAGATCAGATAAAAGATAGGCTTCAAGCAAATATAGTACCTATTCAATATAACATTGGTACGGAGGATGATTTTAAAGGAGTCATTGATTTAATTAATATGAGAGCTATTTATTGGAATGAAGATGATCAAGGGTTAACTTTTGATTCTGCAGATGTTCCAGATGATTTAATGGATAAATGTTCAAAATTAAGAGAAGAAATGGTTGAAGCAGCTGCTGAAGCAAATGAAGAATTAATGGATGCTTATCTTGAATCGGGTGAGCTATCATCTGAACAAATTAAAGAAGGTTTACGAATTAGATCATTAGCTAATGAAGTTATTCTAGCTTTATGCGGATCTGCATTTAAAAATAAAGGTGTTCAAGCTGTGCTTGATGCAGTAATTGATTTTTTGCCTGCGCCCGATGAAGTTAAGGCAATAGAAGGCGTTATTCCAAATAATAATGAAGAAGTTGAAGAAGAAGCTGATTCTAGAAAATCTTCAGATGACGAACCTTTTTCAGCTCTAGCTTTTAAAATTGCAACTGACCCATTTGTTGGAACATTAACTTTTATAAGAGTTTACTCAGGTGTTTTAAGTGTTGGTGATGGCGTAATGAACACAACAAGATCAAAAAAAGAAAGAGTTGGAAGAATGGTTCAAATGCATTCTAACAATAGAGAAGAAATTAAAGAGGTTAGGGCTGGAGATATCGCTGCTTGTATTGGTCTAAAAGATATTACTACTGGAGATACACTGTCTGATTCTGATAAACCAATTGTTTTAGAAAGAATGGATTTTCCTGAGCCAGTTATATCTGTTGCTGTTGAGCCTAAATCTAAGCAAGACCAAGAAAAAATGTCACTAGCTCTTGGTAAATTAGCACAAGAGGACCCTTCTTTTAGAGTTACTAGTGATGAAGAATCAGGACAAACTATTATTTCTGGCATGGGCGAATTACATTTAGATGTACTTGTAGACAGAATGAAAAGAGAATTTTCTGTTGAGGCGAACATAGGAAAACCTCAGGTTGCTTATAGGGAAACAATTAAAGAGACTGTTGATGTTGAAGGTAAATTCGTAAGACAAAGTGGCGGAAAGGGACAATATGGCCATGTTTGGCTAAAACTAGAACCTTTAGGGCTTGATGATGAATACGAATTTGTAGATAAAATTGTTGGAGGAGTAATCCCTAAAGAATATATTCCAGCAGTTAATAAAGGAATTCAAGAACAAATGCAAAACGGTGTTATAGCTGGCTATCCACTGTTAGCACTGAGAGCTACTTTATATGATGGCTCATTTCACGATGTTGACTCTAATGAAATGGCATTTAAGATCGCAGGGTCAATGGCATTAAAAGATGGAGCTAATAAAGCTAAACCAGCTCTTCTTGAACCAGTAATGAAAGTTGTTGTTGTTACGCCCGAGGAGCATATGGGAGATGTAGTTGGTGATCTCAATAGAAGAAGAGGCATAATTTTAGGTATGGAAGATATTACTTCAGGCAAAGAAGTTTCATCTGAAGTTCCTTTAGCTGAGATGTTTGGATATGCTACTGATTTGAGATCGCAGACCCAAGGAAGAGCTACTTTTACAATGGAATTTACAAAATATGGCGAAGTTCCAAATAATATTGCTGAACAGTTAAAAACTTCTTAAAAACAATATTTATAATAACGGCTAATAGAGTTGACAGTACCGCTCTTGGGGGCTTAGAATACGCCACATTTTGTGATTTGCAGAATGTAATTATTTTTTATAAATAGGTAAAAAAGTATATGGAGAATCAATCAATAAGAATAAGGTTAAAAGCTTTTGATTATAGATTAATTGATGCTTCTGCAAAATTAATTGTTGAGACAGTAAAAAAAACTGGCGCAGTAATTAATGGACCAATTCCATTACCTGTTAAAAAAGAAAGAACAACGATTTTGATATCACCGCATAAAGATAAAGATGCAAGAGATCAATATGAGATTGTTACTTATAAAAGATTGATGGATATTGTTAAACCTACAGATAAAACAGTAGATGCTTTGATGAAACTTGATCTATCCTCTGGGGTGGATGTTCAGATAAGCTTAGAACAATAAATTTTAACGCGAATGCGGCCATAGAGGGTTTGTAGCCCCGTAAAAGGAGATAAAATTGAGCATAGGCTTAATAG
>MDSV01084083.1_pt1 | contig 12924 bp, 12 predicted proteins | sample 810851 | NCBI WGS metagenome assembly MDSV01 (sample SAMN05326640, study PRJNA326480) | marine metagenome | isolation source: seawater | place: Atlantic Ocean: North East | collected 2012 | reverse complement strand
GATGATTTTATTAATGCAGACAGAGTTATGAAACAAGGAATACTTCTTGCTTGTCATCATGGACTTACTGATGAAATGATCGATCATCTGTATGAGAGCATTGACCTCTTTATATTGCAATATAAATAATATTTTTCAAATGCCAATTGATGAAGAAAATTTAATTTTTGATTTAGACGGAACTCTTTTTAACTCAGCACCACAGATTATTGATTGCTTTAGAAAAGTTCTAAGAAATAGAAACATCGAAGCAAAAAATGAAATCACAGACTCAATTATTGGACCTCCAATAAAAGAGACATTAGAAAATTTAATACCAAAAGAATATAAAGACAAAATAGATAGATTGATTGAAGATTTCATTGAGCTTTATGATCATTCATATTGCCATAGAACAAAATTATATGATGGTGTTATAGAAACACTTGAGACTTTAAGTAGAAAAAAGAATTTAATTTTAATTACCAATAAAAGATTATTTCCCACAGAAAAGATGTTGAAAAGTGCAGATATCATGAAGTTTTTTGATAGTTATTTCTCTGTAGATCCAAATGATAAATCCAAAAGAAACAAAACCTTATTAATTGCAGAAACAATCAAATCTTTAAATATTGATTCTAAAAATGCAGTTTATATTGGTGATACAGTAGGCGACCAAATAGCATCAAAAGAAAATAATATTAAATTTGCATTTGCTTGCTGGGGATATGGACAGTTAAATAAACAAGCAGATATATACTTAGAAGATATTACAGAATTAATGTAGATATTTTTTTATTTGCTCTAGCGTAAATTCACCAATATTATTTTTTAAATAAAAATTCTCATACCAAAGTGCTGTCTCTTTAACGCTTTTATCAATATCCATAGCAGGCTCCCAACCCAAAATCTTTTTTGCTTTACTAGAATCCAATCTTAATATGTTTGACTCAGGCAGATTTTCGTTGCTATCTATTCTTATAGTTGAATTACATGAATCCCAGTTAGCAATAAATTTTTTCGTAAGTGTCTCCACATCTATTTCGTTCTCTTTAGATGGACCAAAATTAAAAGAATTAAATATTTCATCTTTTTGATCGTTATATATTGCAAGTTTTAAATAGCCATTTATTACATCAATTACGTGTTGCCATGGCCTTATAGCTTTTGGGCTTCTGAGCACAATGTCTCTATTTTTTGACACAGATTCTACAATGTCTGTAATAATTCTATCTTTGGCCCAGTCACCACCGCCAATGATATTTCCTGCTCTTGCAGTACATAACCTTAATTTTTTAAATGATAGTGCATGTGATTTTGTTACTATTTCTGTGCATGCTTTTGATGCGCTATATGGATCCTTACCTCCCATGGGGTCTGATTCAATAAATCTGTTTCCGTATTCATTATTTTCATAACATTTATCAGTTGTAATACAAATAAGGTTTATATTCGTATCCAAAGCTTTACAAGACTCAAGAATATTTAAAGTACCCATGACATTCGTATTAAACGTTTCTAAAGTTTTTATATAACTTTCTCTAACAAGCGGCTGAGCTGCCAAATGGAATACAATGTCAGGTGATATCTCATTTATGGCTGAAGATAAATTCTTATAATCACATATATTTATGTACTTTTGTTTTATTTTTTCTTCAAGGTTTAATAATTTAAAAATACTTGGGGAGGTGTTAGGTTCAAGACTTATGCCGTAAATAGATGCGCCCATCTGATGTAAAGTAATAGCAAGCCAGGAACCTACAAAGCCAGACGATCCTGTGATGAGTATTTTTTTATTTTTATAGAATTGTTGCAAAATATCTCTAGCTACTTTTTATTCATTACATCATATGTAGATAATTATTTATTAATTTACCCTGAGGCCTTAATCATTATTTTAGATATTATATATGATTCTATATCTCGGCTACCTATTCAGTAAAATATAATTATTCAATAACATATATAATATAATTTAAATCGATGATTGTATTTGTCTGCAAAATTAAAGAAATATGAAGCCTGTTCTAGAAATTCTTATACCTACTTTCAATAGGGTTGAAAGTGCTCAGGCGGCAATTGAAAGTGTTTTAGATTGCAATGATCAAAGATTGACTGTCAGATGTAATTCTAATGGGTACGAACCAAATTTAGAAAAATTCAGAAATTTTGATTCAAGAGTTAAGTATGACTGTTTTGAATCTAATAGAGGACCCCAAGCAAATAGCATAAAACTTCTTAATGAGACAAATACAAAGTTTTGCATGCTTTTGTCCGATGAGGATAGGGTTAATAATGAAAATTATGAAAAAATATTAAACTTTCTTGAGAATACAGATAAAAATACTCAAGTCATTGCATGTTCAATATTTGATCAAATAAAAAATGATTATTATTGGAAACCTAGTCCAAGAATATCAGAATCCAACATACATAATTACGTAGCTCTTAGCCCTCTATCAACATATATGACAGGACTAATATATCGTGTTGACTCTTTAAAATGTATAGATATTGCTAATCTTACAAAAACCAGCGTTGGCAATTCTTATGGACATTTAGATATTACTCTTCATATGCTTCGTAATGGTAATCTAAAATTTTTTCATGAAAGATTTGTTGAAAAGGGAGCAGATCTTAAATTTGGAGGTGATGGTTATTCTCATAAATTAAAAAATTCTTCTAAGAATCCTACTGATGACAAAAATATAGACTTAAATCCATCAGTTTATGGCCCTAAGGCAAGAGCTAGACAATTTTATTACCGTGAAAATCTTCTTAACAAATTGAAATCTGAAATTAGCCCTGTTTCTTTTTTAATAGGAAAACTCAATTATATTGATTTCTTTTATAGAAGTATCATGAGATCTAATCAGCTTGTTATTCTACCAAAAAATACTGGTTTAAAAAATGAAGCAATGGCAGCATATATAGACTCAATTAATAAAAATGAGAATTCAGGCTCAAAGACCTCTTATTTTTTTAAATTGCTCATAATATTACCAGGGTTCATAGCAAATCCCTTATTTTTTGTAGTCTCCAATATAAACAAATTAATTCGCATGGCATATATGATTAAGCTAACTTTATTTAAGAAAAATTATAAACATAAATTTGACTTATAACAGGCTAGGCATCCCTATCAACTAAAGAATTGATAACAAGATCAAAAATAAAAATGTATAATTGCCATTATGGAAAATAATATCAACACCAAAACATCTAGCAATCAAGATGAAATAGACCTTAAGAAGCTTTTTTATGTTATTTGGAGTGGAAAGTGGGTCATTATTGCGCTAACCACATCATTATCAATAATTGCAGTCCTTTACAGTATCAGTTTGCCAAATGTATATAAGTCTGAAGCACTCTTAAGTCCAGTTGTATCTGAGGTAGGTTCAAGTGGAGCAATGAGCAATATAGGAGGTTTGGCAAGTCTTGCTGGAATAAATTTGCAAACCCAGCCTGTAGGTAATTCAACAAAAGCTCTAAAAAAATTAAGAACACTTAGTTTCTACGAAGATATTATTTTACCGAATATTTTCTTACCGGATTTAATGGCATTGAAATCTTGGGATTCTAAAAATAATAAAATAATTTATGATAAAAATATATACAATCATGAAACTCAAGCTTGGAGTAAAACTCCAAGTCCCCAAAAAAGTTACAAAAATTTCCAAAAGATTCTAGCATTCAAACAAGATTATGAAACAGGCTTTGTTACTATTTCTATTAGGCATCAATCACCATATATCGCTCAAGAATGGACAAATCTAATAGTCAATCAACTAAATGATTTTTTTAGATCAAATGATAAACGAGAAGCACAAGCTGCAATGGATTTCTTAAATACTCAGATGGCTCAAACAAGTTACACTGAAATCAAACAAGTTATTGCTGCGTTGCTTCAAAACAAAATGCAACAATTAACTTTAATAGAAGCTAATGATTTTTATGTTTTCTCATATCTAGATCCCCCAAAGGTTATGGAAGAAAAAATTGAACCGAATCGGAAATCAATTTCTATTTTAGGCGCAGTGCTTGGAGGTTTGTTAGGAATTTTAATTGTTATTATTCGTGAATTTTTTAATATAAAAAAAATTTGGTATGAGTGATGACTATCTTATCTGAGCAATTTATAAATCTTAAATTAAAAAAGCATTAATCTTTATAAGACAAATGAACTTCACAAATGTTTAAGCTTGTAAAAAATCTTTTTGATCTTCTATCTCCAAATCAACGTAAGCGTTTCTTTGTGCTTCAATTTCTAGTAATCGTAACATCTGTTTTTGAAATTCTTGGTGTAGCATCAATCATTCCTTTCATGGCTTTAGTTGGTGATATGAGTCAGCTAGAACAAAATACATTTATTGCTGAAATATATACGCAAAGCGGCATCAAATCAGAATCACAATTTGTATTTTTGGTTGGCCTTTCTGTATTAGTGCTATTAGTTGTATCAATGATAATTTCTATCTTTACAACATGGGGATTATCAATGTTTGCTAATAAAATTGGAACAGAGATTGCTGATAGACTTTATACATACTATCTAAATCAGGACTGGTTGTTTCATGCATCTGGAAGTAGCGCACAGTTAACAAAAAAAATTGCTACTGAAACTATGCGAGTTACAGGAGCTGTTTTAGTCCCACTAATGCAAATGAATTCAAAAGTTACCCTCTCGTTATTGATGAGCACAAGTATTTTTCTATACGATCCAAAGGTAGCACTTATTGGACTATCTATTTTTGCAATTTCATATTTTTTTCTATTTAAAGTATTTAGAAATAAATTAAATAAAAATGGTATTGCAATATCGGAAGTTAATGAAGAACGATTTCGCTTAATGAATGAAGGTTTTGGTGGAATTAAGGATTTATTATTAATGGGTAGAGATAATGATTTTATTGATCGTTTCAATAAATCAGGTAAAACACTTGCATATAGCCAAGGAACAAATGCTGCCTTAGTACAAGCGCCTAGATATTTTGTAGAACTTCTTGCTTTTGGATCAATGATAGTATTAATTCTATATTTAATTGCTAGCCACAATGGCAATCTTGGCATGATTCTTCCAATACTTTCTGTTTATGCGATTGGAATAATAAAATTACTTCCAGCCTTCCAACAAATTTATTCTAGTATGGCAATAATAAAAGCCAATATCCCCGCATTTGAATCAATAAAACAAGATCTATATGACTCATTACATAAGGAGTCAAAATCTCAAAAGTTTGAACGAAATTGCTTTACTCCTAAAAAAAATATTTCACTTGAAAATATTACTTTTACATATCCAAACAAAGAAGAGCCTGCTCTGAATGAACTAGATATGAGCATTTCAACTAATAATGTGATTGGTATTGTTGGACCTTCAGGATCAGGAAAATCAACTCTTATCGATATTTTATTAGGCCTTATTTATCCACAAAAGGGTCATTTAAAGATAGATAATGAGATTATTAATATGAAAAATAGACGCTCCTGGCAGAATACAATTGGCTTTGTAGCACAAAGTATTTTTTTATCTGAGGGTACTATTGCAGAAAACGTTGCATTTGGACTTCCAAGTAATCAAATAGATCTTGATCAAGTAAATCATGCGCTTGAGATAGCCCATCTATCTGAATTTGTAAAAAGCCTAAAAAATGGCATTAATACTAAAGTTGGAGAAAGAGGCGTGCAACTCTCGGGGGGGCAACGCCAAAGAATTGGAATTGCAAGAGCTCTGTACAATAATGCGCAAGTATTAGTGCTTGACGAAGCTACAAGTTCTTTAGACGGTATTACAGAAAAAATGATCATGGAAGCTATTGATGCGTTTAGTGGAAAAAAAACAATTATATTGGTAGCACATCGTCTAAAAACAGTTCAAAAGTGTGATCAAATATTTTTTATAGATAAGGGTAAGGTTATTGATCAAGGCACTTACCAAGAACTAATTAAAACAAATAAGCAGTTCAAAAGTATGTCTAATCACGCATAATGAACAGAGTAAATACAATATATTTAATAAGTAATATCAAAATATGATAAACGAAAATACAGTATTAAAATTAATTGGAAGAAGTAATGAGCTTTTCAAAAAAGACATAAATATAAATGACAAAAAGCTCTCAGAAATAGTTTCATTATCTTCATTTCTTGTTATTGGTGGAGCTGGATCAATAGGGCAGGCAGTTGTTAAGGAGATTTTTAAGCGAAATCCAAAAAAACTTCATGTAGTGGACATTAATGAAAATAGTTTAACCGAATTAGTTAGAGATATTAGAAGTTCCATTGGTTACATTGAAGGTGACTTTAATACTTTTTCTTTAGATATTGGTTCAATTGAATATGACGCATTTATTAAATCAGATGGCAAATATGACTATGTATTAAATTTATCTGCACTGAAACATGTTCGCAGTGAAGAAGACCCTTATACTTTGATGAGAATGATAGATGTAAATATTTTTAATACAGATAAAACAATTAAACAATCTATTGAAAATTCTACAAAAAAATACTTTTGTGTCAGTACTGATAAGGCTGCTAATCCGGTTAATATGATGGGAGCTAGCAAAAGAATAATGGAGATGTTTTTGATGCAAAGATCAAAAGAAATCAATATATCTACTGCAAGGTTTGCGAATGTAGCTTTTAGCGATGGATCATTGCTTCATAGCTTTAATCAAAGACTAAGTAAGAAGCAACCAATTGCTGCACCCAGTGATATAAAACGTTACTTTATAACACCAAAAGAAAGTGGAGAATTATGCTTAATGAGTTGCATTTTTGGCAATAACAGAGACATATTCTTTCCAAAATTAAGTGAATCTCTTCATTTAACAACTTTTTCTGAAATCGCTGTTAAATACCTAAAAATGAAAGGATTTGAGGCCCATATATGTTCTTCAGAAGAGGAGGCAAGAGAGTTAGTGAAAACTCTTCCAGACCAGGCTATGTGGCCCTGCCTATTTACTAAAAGTGATACAACTGGAGAAAAAGATTTTGAAGAATTCTTTACCAAGAACGAAAAACTTGATACTAGTAAGTTTATTAGCATAGGCATTATAAAAAATGAAGTAAGCTATAATGATAATCAATTAAATAGTTTTGAGGACTCCATTAACAGATTAAAAAACTGTGGAGCTTGGAATAAAGAAGATATTGTAGACGAGTTTTTCAAGATAATTTCTAATTTCAATTATTGTGATAAAGGCAAGTATCTTGGTGAGAAAATGTGATGTTTGAAGATATTATTGATTTTATTCAAAAAACTTACAAAACAAAAAATTTTATACCTTTACATGAACCAAAATTTTTTGGCAATGAAAAAAAATATCTCAACGAATGTATTGATTCAACTTTTGTTTCATCGGTTGGAAAATATGTAGACATATTTGAAAAAAAAATAGCAGAATATACAGGTGCAAAATATGCAGTTGCAACTAGTAATGGTACATCTGCTCTTCATATAGCACTTTTATTATCTAACGTAGAAGAAGGTGATGAGGTTATTACTCAACCGCTTACTTTTATCGCTACTTGCAATGCGATCAGATACTGTGGTGGCCAACCTATCTTTGTTGATGTTGATAAGGATACTATGGGCCTCTCACCATCCTCATTAATATCTTTCTTAAAAAATAATACAACTATAAAAAATCAACAATGTATAAATAATTCGACAGGCAAAGTGATCAAGGCCTGTGTTCCAATGCATACTTTTGGACATCCTTGTAAGATTGATGAGATTAAAGAAATTTGTGATGAATATAATATATTTTTAATTGAAGATGCTGCTGAAAGTGTTGGGAGTAAATATAAAGATAAACATACTGGAACTTTTGGAGATATAGGAACTCTTAGCTTCAATGGAAATAAGATTATTACTGCGGGTGGCGGTGGCTGCATAATTACAAACAACAAAACTCTTGCAAGAAAAGCTAAACATTTAAGCACAACTGCCAAAGTGCCACATAAATGGGAATTCAATCATGATATGATTGGTTATAATTATAGAATGCCTAATATCAATGCAGCATTGTTAGTAGCTCAACTTGAAAATCTTGATAAATTTATTACAAACAAGCGCAAGATTGCCAGTTCCTATGAGAAATTCTTTAAAAAAATAGAATATACTTTTTTTAAAGAGCCAGTTCACAGCAGGTCTAACTATTGGCTAAATACACTTATTTTTAAAAATAGACAACAGCGAGATGAATTTTTAGAAGAAACCAACAACAACGGCGTAATGACAAGACCTATTTGGCAATTAATGAATAAGCTTGAAATGTTTAAGGATTGTAAATGTACAGACTTAGAAAATGCAAAATATTTAGAGGAAAGATCGGTTTGCATTCCAAGCAGTTCAATATTCTAGATAATGAAAATATGAGAAGTGTATTTATAATTGCTGAAGCTGGCGTTAATCATAATGGTGATATTGAAATAGCAAAAAAATTAGTAGATGTTGCAGTTGAAGCAAAGGTAGATGCTATAAAGTTTCAAACATTTAAAGCAGAACTTGGCCTATCAAAGTCTGCAAAAAAAGCAGAATATCAAATAACAAATACTAAAGATTCTAAAGAAACTCAATATGAGATGGTAAAAAAATTAGAGTTAACTGAAGACATGCACTATGAGTTAGTAAAATATTGTAAGAAAAAAAATATTACATTCTTATCAACAGGTTTTGATATCCCTAGTATTGATTTATTAGAAAGCCTTGGAATGGAAATTTTTAAAATAGGCAGCGGTGAAATTATTAACCTGCCTTTACTTAGAAAAATAGGCGGATTAAATAAAAAAGTTATACTTTCAACAGGCATGGCAAATATTAACGAAATTGAAGCTGCATTAGATATTTTAATAAATGCAGGTACAAAAAAAGAAAATATTACTATTCTTCATGCAAACACCATGTACCCAACACCAATGGAAGATGTAAATCTAAGAGCAATGGTAACAATTGGTAAAAAATTTGATATGGCTTATGGTTATAGTGACCATACTTTGGGTATAGAGGTTGATATCGCTGCAGTATCAATGGGAGCAAGCTGTATTGAGAAGCATTTTACCCTTGATAAAAGTATGGCTGGACCAGATCATAAGGCAAGTCTTGAGCCTGATGAATTAATCTCAATGGTCAAAGCAATAAGAAATATAGAAATAGCTCTTGGAAGTGGTGAGAAAAAACCATCTAATAGTGAAATGCCAAATATCCAGGTAGCAAGAAAATCAATAGTTGCTGGAAAAGATATTAAAAAAGGAGATATCTTTACCAATAACAACCTTGCAATAAAGAGGCCTGGAAATGGGAAAAGTCCAATGAAATGGGATGAAATCATTGGAACTTTGGCTACTCAAAATTATAGTAAAGATGATTTAATATGAATAAAAGAAAAATATGTGTTGTTACAGGTACCCGAGCTGAATATGGCTTACTTTATTGGATAATGAAAGAAATCCAGGCTGACAAAGCTCTTGAGTTACAACTAATTGCTACTGGAATGCATTTAAGCCCCGAGTTTGGCCTCACATATAAAGAGATAGAAAAAGATTTCAATATTAATAAAAAAATAGAAATAATTTTGTCTTCTGATACTCCTGTGGGCATTACAAAATCTATGGGTTTGGCTCAAATATCATTTGCTGATGCATATCAAGATTTAAAACCAGATATCATATTAGTTCTTGGGGACAGATATGAGATCTTTAGCGCAGTTAGCGCAGCAATGATAGCAAAAATCCCAATAGCACACCTTGCGGGGGGAGAAAAGACAGAGGGTGCTTTCGATGAAGCAATTCGTCATAGCATAACTAAAATGTCTCAATTGCATTTCACTGCAACTGAAGAATACAAAAATAGAGTCATCCAGTTAGGTGAGAATCCTAATAAGGTTTTCAATGTTGGAGGTATGGGAGTTGAAAACATCAAAAAATTAAAACTTTATAATAAAAAAGAATTCGAGCAATCAATAGGCCTCAAACTAAATAAAAAAAATATATTGATTACATTCCATCCCGTGACTCTTGAGGAAAGAACATCAAAAAAACAATTTCAACAAGTCCTAAGTGTCGTAGATAGCTTAAAAGATACTAATATTATTTTTACTAAAGCAAACAGTGACACTGATGGCAGAATTATTAATCAAATGATAGATGACTACGTAGCTAAGAATGATCATAAATCTCGGGGATTTAATTCATTAGGACAGTTAAGATATTTAAGCGCACTGAAACATGTCGATGCAATAGTTGGTAATAGTTCAAGCGGGCTAAGCGAAACACCAAGCTTTAAAATAGGAGCTATTAACATTGGCGATAGACAAAAAGGCCGCATAAAAGCTACTAATGTTATTGACTGCCTTCCAAATCAGGAAAGTATTAAAAATGCATTTGAAACTCTATACTCAAAAGAATTTCAATTATCATTAAAAAGTTGTAAAAATCCCTTTGGTGAAGGCAATTCAAGCAAAATTGTTGTGGAAGTTTTAAAAAAAGAAAAGCTCAAAAATATCATAAAAAAAACTTTTTTTGATTTGGAAATTTGATATGAAAGCTATAGAAAATATAAAAATTTCTCAAAATTCAACTATCAAGGAAGCCTTAAAGATTATAGGTGATGGAGCAATGCAGATTGCAATTATAGTCGATGAGAAAGACAAACTATTGGGAACATTAACTGATGGAGATATAAGAAGAGGTCTCTTGAAAGGTCTGGACTTAAACAGCTCAATTGAGTCTTTGATATCTAGAAATCCAATATGTGCAAAACATACGGATACAAAAAAAAGTATTCTAGAACTCGGTCTTTCAAAAAAACTTCATCAAATACCAATAGTTGATGATTTTGGTAAAATTTTAGGCATTCAGGCAATCAATGATCTAATAAAGGTTACCAATAAAACAAACAAGGTATTTTTAATGGTAGGTGGCCTTGGAAAAAGACTTGGCAAACTGACAAAAAATACTCCTAAACCAATGTTAAAGGTTGGAAATAAATCAATCCTTCAAACTATTGTTGAAAGTTTTGCAGAGTATGGATATACAAATATCGTAATGTGTTTAAATTATAAATCAGAAGTTATAAAAGAATATTTTGGCGATGGTAGTGATTTTGGAGTGTCTATAGAATATATTCTAGAAAGTAAGAGAATGGGAACTGCTGGTGCATTAAGTCTCTTGAAAGAAAAGCCAACTGAGCCTTTTTTTGTAATGAATGGTGACTTGCTTACTAATGTAAATCTTGAAAATATCCACCAATTCTTTATATCGAATAATGCTTATGCTCTTATGTGTGTAAGACAGTACGAATCGCAAATTCCTTATGGAGTTATTGATATTGATAATACTCATATTCGTTCCGTTGTAGAAAAACCTATACAAAAATTTTTTGTAAATGCTGGTATATATATGTTGGAGCCTGAAGCACTAGAACATGTTCCAAAAAACGAATTCTTTAATATGACTTCTCTTTTTGAAAAACTTATTAATAAGGATAAAAATATTATTTCATTTCCTATAGAAGGTTATTGGTTGGACATTGGCCGTTCTGATGAATATAAAAAAGCTAATGAAGAATACAATGAAGTTTTTTAATGTACATTGGTAAAAGCTTCCTGGCGATTATTCCAGCCAGAGGAGGAAGCAAGCGACTACCAAGAAAAAATCTTCTTGATTTATGTGGAAAACCTCTTATAGCTTGGAGTATTGAGGCTGGTATTAAAAGTAAGTACTTAGATGCCATTGTATTATCAAGCGATGATAGTGAAATCTTAAAAATCGGGGAAGGCTATAAAATTCAAACCATCAAAAGACCACAAAATCTTGCATCAGACAATGCCTCTTCAGTGGATGTAGTAAAACATGTAATAAAAAACTTAGAAAGTTATGAATACATAGTTCTTCTTCAACCAACAAGTCCCTTAAGAGATAGCAGTCACATAGATGAAGCAATAGAGTTACTAGAAAATAAAAATGCCGACGCTATTATAAGCGTTTGTGAAATGGATCATAGCCCATTGTGGTCAAATACTCTTAATGAAAATTTATCTATGCAGGACTTTCTGAATAAGGATGTTTTACAAAAAAGAAGCCAAGACCTTGATAAGTACTATAGATTAAATGGAGCAATCTATATTTGTAAAACAAAGAGATTTATAGAAGAGAGCAGTTTCTTCCTGAAAAAAAATATTTATGCATATGTTATGGACGTTCAAAACTCAGTTGATATAGATAAAAGAATAGATCTCGAGTCTGCTCGTTTATATATGACCAATAAGTTTGTTGATTAAATTTTTAATATTTTAAATATCTTTTAATAGTTGTAATGTTATTTCAGCAGTTTAATTCTTTAGCAATGAAACAAAAAACTATTTTTAATTTTCTTAAAAATTAATTTAAACCATATTTATTAAAACATATAGTTACTTTTTGTCTATAATATGGCTTTTTAAGACTATTGATATGGAAGAAAAAATAAAAAAAGTTTTCGCCGAATGTCTCGGCGTTTCTGATGACATTATTACAGACAGCTTAGAATATGCATCCATACCTCAATGGGATTCAGTGGCTCACATGACAGTAATAGTTGGTCTTGAAGATGCATTTGATATTATGATCGAAACAGATGACGTTATTGATATGAGCTCAGTCGCAAAAGCTTATGAAATTATTGGAAAATATCTATAAGTTTTATGCAAGATCAATTTTGGTCAGAACAGCATTTATCACAATATAATGCAGTAGCTCTTCAAACCGAAAGCCAGCAACTTTCTTATAAAGATTTAAACAAAGAAATAGATAAGACTTCTCTTTTTATAAAAAAGAACATAGCAGCAAATAAAATTGCTTTTTTACTGCTTAATAACAATATTGAATCAGTTGTGACTTATCTTGCATGTTTAAGAGAGTCCATAGTCCCTTTATTACTTCCAGGCAATATTGATAAAG
>MDSV01068717.1_pt1 | contig 12924 bp, 10 predicted proteins | sample 810851 | NCBI WGS metagenome assembly MDSV01 (sample SAMN05326640, study PRJNA326480) | marine metagenome | isolation source: seawater | place: Atlantic Ocean: North East | collected 2012 | reverse complement strand
TCAACATCATTATTTAGAGCAAAGATTATTTCTTGAATCTTTTCTTTTTTTATTCGTACTAATAATTGATTAATGGATAAATCCTTAGAACTAGTTCCATGAAGAGGAGATATCCTTCCTTGTAGCACATGGTATTTACCAGAATAAAATTTTAATTCTTCAATTCGATTAACTTCCTTTGAAGACTCGACAATACACAATATAGTACTATCTCTATCTGAACTTAAACAAATAGAACAGGGATTATTAGAAGTCTCTGTAATATACCCACAATTACTACAACATTCTACAAGCTGTCTGGCATCAGATAATGATTTTTCTAGTACCTTAATAGTGTTTTTATCATTTTCAATTAAAGCGTAGGCCATTCGTTCAGCAGTTTTTCTTCCAACACTTGGTAAGCGCCCTAATGCTGCAATTAAATTTTCTAAAACCGTATTCAATGTATAAATTATATTAAAAAGGTAAATTCATGCCAGCTGTTAAAGAGCCCATCTCCTTAGATATAGACTTTTTTGCTAAATCTAATGCACCTTGTGTTGCGGTATGAACAGCTTTTTCGATTTTACCTAAATCTGCATTATTTACTAATTCCTGACTAATTTTTACAGATGATATTGTCATATCACAATTAATTTCAACTGACACACCGTCAAAACTGTTCTGTACTTTAACTCGAGAAAGCTCTTGTTGTTTTTTCTTCATATTTTTTTGTAAATCAGAAGCTTTTTTCATCATTTTTATCATGTCCATAGAAATAACCTTTCTTTATTTTTCTGTGATATCAGTAATTCGACTATTGAAAATTTCCACTACTTGATTTACAGTACCATTCTTATAATTTTCTTTTAAAAGTTGGCTTTTAGATTTTTTAATTTCTTCATCCTTTTCATTATATTCATCAATACATGAATCCTCTATTGTATTTTTAATTTCTTGATTACCTTTTTTTTTTAATTCAGCGATTTGCCCCATTAATTCATTGATTGTAACTTTCTTTATAGAATAGGCAGCACGAATTAGTCCTGTTTCTAGCAATGTCCTTTTAGATAATGAAAATTTCATTCTTTCATCGGTTTCAATTAAGAAATCTATAATACGTACAATTTTTTCACTCTCTATTCTACCAGCTTGATTACGATATGTTTTTATTTGTGATTCTGCTAAATCCAGAATTGATTCTTCTTCGTTACAGGACATTACTACCAATAGATTTCTAAAATGCTCTAAAAGTTCAATTATTGCTCTTTGTAAATCCTTACCTGATGAATCCATCTCTGATATTATTGAAATTATTCCAGAAATATCTATATTCAAAATACATTCAGATAAATCTTCTAATATCTTCTTAGATATTAATCCAAATACGGTAAGAACGTCTTCTTCAGTAATTTTTTTTCCCCTAAATGAAATTAACTGATCCAGAGCAGATTCTGCGTCTCTTAATCCCCCTTCTGCAGCTCTTGCTATAGCAAATAATGCATCTTCACTTATTTCTATTTTTTCTTCAGAACAACCTTGCTCTAATCGATTCATAATATCTTTAATAGAAATCCTTCTTAAATCAAATCTCTGACAACGTGAAATAATAGTAGGTAAAACTTTGTGAACATCAGTAGTAGCAAATATAAATTTAACATGTTTAGGAGGCTCTTCTAATGTCTTTAGTAAGGCATTAAAGGCTGCAGTCGAAAGCATATGAACTTCATCAATAATGTATATTTTGTATGCCCCTTTACTAGGAGCATATCTTGCATTATCTCTTAAATCTCTAACCTGATCAACTCCATTATTTGAAGCTCCATCTATTTCAATCACATCTATGGATCTACCTTCTGCAATTTCAATACATATTTCATCATTTATATCAAAATTTATCGTCGGTCCGTTAGAGCAATTAAGGGCTTTGGCTAATATTCTTGCTATAGTCGTTTTACCAGTACCTCTGGGACCTACAAACAAATATGCATGAGCTACACGATTATTTTTAATAGCGTTCGTTAATGTTTGGATAACATGTTTTTGACCCACTACATCTTCAAATCTTTGTGGTCTCCATTTTCGTGCTAAAACTTCATAAGTCATAATATTAAAAATTTATTCATATATTTTTAACCTAGCTAACTGATTCGAGCAAGTCTGTGGATTAGTTAAGTTCAGTTTTTTTTAATGATATTTATTAAATATTGGAAAAAAAACTTAAATTTAATATTATAAAACTTTTTAAAGGATTAATATTTAAGTTATGCAAGATCAAGAAACAGTAGATTTAACAATTATTGAGCACCAAAAAAAATATACAGATTTACCAATATCAGTTGCATATGCTCCAGGTCGTATTGAAGTATTAGGAAATCATACTGACTATAATAATGGAGTTACATTATCTGCAGCAATTAATTTAGGAGTTTGTTTTACTATATCTCCCTCCAAAAAAAAAGGAGTTCATGTTTATTCAGTTGATTTTAACGATCATGTATCATTCAATTCATCTGAAAAGAAAATCTTCAAAAATAAGCATAAATGGGCTAATTATATTAAGGGTGTCATTTTTTACATTAGTAAATTAGGAATAAAAATTGACTACATTAACTGTACATTTAAAGGCTCTATTCCTATAGGCTCAGGATTGTCAAGTTCGGCTGCGCTAGAAGTAGCAACATCTTTTGCTATATTAGAGTATTATGATCAGAATTTAGATCTCATCGAGTTATCTAAAATTGCACAAAAGGCTGAAATGGAATTTGCAGGCTGTAACTGCGGATTACTTGACCAATTTTCAAGTATTTTTGGATCAAAAAACGGACTAATTTTTTCAGATTTCCAGTCATTATCAACAAAAACAATTCCGATTCATAAAGATGCAGTATTTATTCTTTGTAATCCTAATATAGCTCATGAACTTTCAAGCTCTCCGTATAATGCACGTCGTAAATGTTGTGAAAATGCAGTAATAAAATTTAGTGAATTAATAGATAAACCCATTAAATCATTAAGAGATGTTACGTGGAATGAATATGAATTATATCATAATAAAATAAACTTTGAGGATGCTAAATGCGCAGAACATATAATTGGAGAAATTTACCGGGTAAATCGAAGCATTAAACTATTAGAGAAAGATAATTTGGTCGAATTTGGTAATTTACTATATGAATCACATAAGAGTTCACAAATAAATTTTAGAAATTCATGTAAAGAATTAGATGAAATTATAAGTATTTCACATAAATTAAATGCTTTAGGAGCAAGATTATCCGGTGGCGGATGGGGAGGAAGTGCAATAGTATTAACAAAAAAAAATATAGCTGAGAATTTAGCTACAAAAATAATTCAAGAATGTAAAAATAAAAATATCTACGTAAAAACTAATCTAATAATTCCATCACAAGGAGCACGAACATTACAAATATAATTAAAACTCTAATAATAGTAATCATCATTTTTGTTTGTAATGGTTATGCACAAAATTCATTACAGCCTGATAAATTAATTAATTTCAAAAAAACTCCGCAAGGAGACTTAGCATTACATGCCTTTTATCCTAAAAATTATAAATCTAATAAAAAATATCCAGCTATAATTTTTTTCTTTGGTGGAGGGTGGAATAGTGAAAATAAAACTCAATTCTTTAGACAAGCAAAATATTTTTCTTCTAAAGATATGGTTGCCTTCTGTGCTGATTATAGAGTTCGAAAAGTCCATAATGTGACACCTGATAAATGCGTAATGGACGCTAAGTCTGCTATACGATTTATAAGAGAAAATTCATTAGACTTATGTATTGATCCTGAAAGAATCTTAGCGAGTGGTGGTTCTGCAGGTGGTCATCTTGCCTCATCTCTTGCTTTACTACCTTTATTTAATGATCCATCCGATAATGCTAGAATAAGCTGCATACCAAATGCTTTGATCTTATTTAATCCTGTATTAGATACATCAAATTTTAAAAGACTAGGAAAAAATTCAATAAATCTTTCTCCTTATCATCATATTAAAAAAAACGCGCCAGATACATTAATTTTACATGGTACAAAGGATAAAATTGTTCACCATGATCAATCAGTTAAATTTCGTAAAAAGATGGATGAATTTAAAAATAGATGCGAATTAGAGTTATATAAAGACATGCCTCATAGCTTTTTTAATTCAGAAAAATATAAAGAGACATTAAGAAGAGCAGAAAAATTTATTAGATCGCTCAATTGGATAGATTAACTTATCTTTCTTATCGCATCCATCTTTTCTTTTCGCTAACTTCTGCCACAAATATTGAGAAAATTATGAATAATCTAAATACAGAATCATATATACCCTCGGAAATGGCTAAACTAGCTCAAGCATCAAGCGTTCGTAAAGCTAATCGAGATTTATTAAGTGCTCTTTTATTATCTATTCAAGCAGGGGCATTTATCGCACTTGGTGCTGCTTTTTATACTTATGTTATTCAAGATAGCTCCTTAGGTATTGGTATTACTTCTATGTTAGGTGGTCTTGCTTTTTCTTTAGGACTAATTCTTGTCATTATTGCGGGTGCTGATTTATTTACCGGAGATACATTGATGATAATGGCTTATATGAGTCGATTGATTAAGTTAGGTCAAATGATTAAATCTTGGATCATTGTATTTATTGGTAACCTAATAGGAGCACTTTCTATTGTTATACTTGTCAAATTTAGTGGAATATTAAATAATGATTATGTGTTGAACACTGCAAAAAATATTTATATTAAAAAAACTTCACTAACTCTATTAGAAGCTTTTTTCAGCGGAATTTTATGTAATATTCTAGTTTGCCTAGCTATTTGGTTATGTTATGCGGGCAAAACAGTTACAGATAAAATTATGGCAATAATTTTTCCAATAACAGCATTTGTAGCGATGGGATTTGAGCACTCAATAGCAAACATGTATTTACTTCCAATAGGAGGTGATAATACAGTTGCTATATTAAATAATATTATTCCTGTTACTATAGGGAATATGGTTGGTGGTGCTATTTTTGTTGGGGTTGTATATTGGATTTTATATCTTCGTCCCAATGCGCCTAAATCAAAATCTGGATTCGAATCATGAAAATTAATCCCATAGAACTTCAAGATTGGGAAATTGCAAAAGAAGCAGAAAAAAATATTTTACCAATTAAAGTAATTGCTCAAAAATTAGCTATTCATGAGAATGAAATAATCCAAAAAGATCGCTACGTAGCTAAGATAGACTTTAATAATATATGGAAACGTATTCAAACTAACCCTATTGGAAAATACATAGATGTTACCGCCATTACACCTACCCCACTTGGTGAGGGTAAGACAACTACAACTATAGGTTTAGTTGAAGGTCTTGCTAAAATAGGAAAACGTTCTGCGGGCGCCATAAGACAACCTAGTAGTGGTCCAACATTTAATATTAAAGGTTCAGCAGCTGGAGGAGGATTATCTCAATGTATACCCTTAGCTCCGTTTACATTAGGTCTAACTGGAGATATTGATGCTATTACAAATGCGCATAATTTATGTATGGTTGCATTAACTGCCCGAATGCAACATGAGCATAATTATGATGATGATCGTCTTCAAGAAATTGGAATTACAAGATTAGATATCGACCCTGAGCGTATACAAATTAAATGGGCTATTGATTATTGTGCTCAATCATTAAGGAATATTACTATTGGTAAAGGTAGTAAAATGGATGGTTATGAAATGGAATCTGGATTCCAAATTTCTGTTTCGAGTGAGTTGATGTCGATTTTATCTATTTCTAAATCATTAGAAGATATGCGACAGAGAATATCAAAAATGATAGTAGCCTATAGTAAATCAGAAAAAGAGATAACCACGGCTGATTTAGATGTGGACGGGGCAATGACTGCTATTATGGTTTCAGCTTTTAATCCAAATCTTGTCCAAACAATTGAAGGTAATCCTATATTAGTTCATGCTGGTCCATTTGCTAATATTTCGATTGGTCAAAACTCTGTTATTGCAGATAAAATAGGCGTTCGAATGAGTGAATACTTAGTAACTGAAAGTGGTTTTGGTTCCGATATTGGATTTGAAAAATTTTGGAATTTAAAATGTCGTTATTCAGGATTAATCCCAGATGCAGTAGTTATTGTAGCTACTGTTCGAGCACTTAAAATGCATGGGGGCGGTCCAAGTGTTAAACCTGGTAAACCATTAGATGAAATATACGAGAAAGAGGATTTAAAATTAGTTAAAAAAGGTTTTGAAAATTTAGCTGCACATATAAAAATTGTAAAAAAAAGCGGATCTAATCCTGTGGTATGTATTAATAAATTTCATACTGATTCAGATGCTGAACATGATCTTATAATAAAACTAAGTCAAGATTTAGGAGCTAGATGTGCAGTGTCCGATCATTGGCTAAAAGGTGGAGAAGGAGCCATAGAACTGGCTAAAGAAGTTGTAGAGGCTGCTGAAAGCGAAAATAAATTTAAATATTTATATAATGATAAAATATCTTTGTCAGATCGTATTGAGAGAATTGCAAAAGAAGTATATAATGCAAATGGAATACAATGGTCAGATAAAGCTCTAAGACAAATTAAAGATTTAGAAAAAAATAATGATAATAATGATATGGGAATATGTATGGTTAAAACTCATTTAAGCATTTCACATGATCCTATTATCAAAGGAGTGCCATCAGATTGGAATTTACCTATACGTGAGATCCTTATTTATAAAGGAGCAGGATTAATTGTTCCCGTAGCAGGAGATATTAAATTACTACCAGGCACAGGATCAAATCCGGGTTTTAGACGCATTGATGTCGATACAAGTACAGGAAATATCACAGGTCTTTTTTAAATATTATCAGCTTCGTCAGAATATTTTCTTAATTCGCTTAGCTCAACAAACTCTAAAACAGACGCATGAGTAGCCGATAACTTTACTTTTGGTGCGCAATTAGCATTATAAGCTTGAATCCAACGGGATAGGCATAAGCACCAATAATCTCCATTTTTTAATCCTGGAAATTTAAACTCTGGTATAGGAGTAGAAAGATCGTTGCCTTTTTCTTTTGAAAAAATAAGAAAATCATCATTCATCTGAGAACAAATAGTATGCATACCTAAATCCTCACCACATGTATCACATTTTCCATTACGAAAAAAACCTGTTATAGGAGATCTACTGCATGTAATTAAAGCTTCCCCAAGTACGTTCTTAGCCATAATTAAACCTTCATGGCTTCATTGTCATAAACACGAATAAGATCATATTGGGTTGAACGTTGTGCCGGAACATAACCTGCTTCTTGAATCATATTAATAACTTGATCCTCGGTAACACCGTATTCTAATCCTGTTGCACTAACTACTTCTTCAGTCATTAATACTCCTCCATAATCATCTGCACCATATTGTAGAGCTAATTGAGATACATCAGGACCTTCAGTTACCCATCCTGCTTGTAAATGGGGTATATTATCTAAGATTAAACGAGACATAGCAATTATTCGTAAATAATCTGTTCCATTCATAATTCTAGGGCATTCTAATTTAGTTTTATTAGGAGAAAAACTCCACGGGATAAATGCTGTAAAACCATTAGTTATATCTTGAAGGTCTCTCACTTTCATAAAATGCTCTACTCGTTGTGCACTAGTTTCACCAAAACCATAAACCATAGTAGCAGTAGTTTTTAAGCCTATTGAGTGGGCATCATTCATTAAATCTAACCATGCTTGAGAACGTGTTTTTTTAGGACTTATTGCTTTGCGAATTTCATCTACTAGCATTTCAGCTCCACCTCCGGGAAGTGACTGTAATCCAGCATTTTTTAATCGTTGTAAGCATTCCTTAATCGATATATGCTCACAAGCGGCAATAAATTCTATTTCTGTCGGGGACAATGAATGAATCCAGATATCTACATTATCTCTGATTAATGATAAGCATTCCTCATAATACTCAATACCTAGATCAGGATGTAGTCCTCCTTGAATAAGAATCTGAGTAGCACCTGCTTCAGCCGCTTTTTTAGTTTCCTCAAGAATCTGCTGTGGGCTTCTAGTATAGGCTCTTTTATTTTCAGGATTGGTGTAAAAAGCACAAAATTTGCAATCCACCTTACATACATTTGTTGTATTTAGATTTTTATCAAAAACATAGGTAGCTATATCTCCAGGTACAGCTTTTTTTCTTTTTAATGCAGCGACTCTTCCTAGTTCTTGAAAGGGTGCTTCGTCCATTAAGATTGTAGCATCTTCAAAATTTAACCTCTCTCCAGCCTCAACACGATTTAAAATAGGCTTCCATCGGGTCGAGATAGTTGGCATTTTTGGTAACGCATCTACATTAGGCTGACCCTTAATTTGATCATATATACTATTTGTTAGCACAGGAAGATGTCCATGGTTGATTAAAAATTCTTCCATTTCTTTAGCGGTAAAAAACTTTTGACTTTGCGGTGCACCACCCTCTTTTGCAATTCGTTCATTTAAACTAGTTCCACCAATATCATCAACACCACTATGAGTCAAAACGCCTAAAAGTTTTCTATCCATATAGTTTACTAACATTCGAACATGAGGAAAATTATCACAGTATATTCTTGAGAGGGCAGCAACTCTTACTTGACGATCACCGGTTGGTGAATATTTTACTCCAAGGGCCTTACCATTAGCTTGAAAAGGAAGTGGGATAATTGCTTTAAAGCCATTTGTTTCATCTTGTAGGTCCCTTAATTTAGACAGGTGATGAATTAAATGCTCATCTTTCTCTATATGACCAAACAACATAGTTGCATTAGTAGAAATTTTTTGAGCATGTGCTTCCCTATGCACATCTAACCAATGCTGAGCTAAAATTTTAGTTGTTGCAATTTTTTTTCTAATATCGGGATGAAAAAGCTCCGCACCTCCACCTGAAATAGAACCAAAACCACATTTAGTTAATCGCTCTAAGCATTCTTTTACAGAAATACCAGCATTACCCGCAATCCAATGAATTTCAACTGCCGTCATACCCTGAAGTAATACACCTGGTAACATCTCACGAGACAATGAAAATAGATCTTCATAATATTTCATATCTAATTCGGGAATCATTCCGCCAACGATATGCAAGTCTGTTAAATCGTGACCTTGTGCTTTTTCTAAATCTTTTCTCGCATCTTCAAGTGAAGTTACATATGCATCTGGGGCATTTTCATCTCTATAAAAAGAACAAAGTTTACATTTCACTACACATAGATTTGTTGGATTTAGATTATGACTATGAACGTAATATACTTTGTTACCATGCCGAGATTTTTGAATATCATTTGCACGTGCCATTAATTCTGAAGTAGGCATATATTTTAACATATATAATGCTTCTTCATTTGAAATTCTTTTTTGAAAATAATTGTTCATATTTTTATGTAATGGTTTTATCTTTTATAACATTATTTTTAATTAAGATGTATTAAAATCGATAAAAAAATCACGATTAATAATTTTAAAAGATATTATAGAATAATGAATATCTATAGGTTTTACATATATTTTATTATAAACTAGATTAATTTTATGAATAAATTACGAATAGTGAATGCTCAAATTGTAAATGAAGGAGCCATAAACTATGGAGATATTCTCATTAAAAATAATAGAATAGAGAATATTTCTCACTTAATAAATGGATGCTCAAACGAAAAAGTAATCGATATAAAAGGCAAATTACTTTTACCAGGAATGATTGATGCTCATGTTCATTTTAGAGAACCAGGACTAACTCATAAGGGGTCTTTATTTACAGAAAGTCGAGCAGCTGTATCGGGTGGAATTACTTCTATTATGGAAATGCCTAATACAATACCTGCAGCCATAACAAATAAAATACTAGAAGAAAAGTTTACTTTAGCAAAACAACATTGTCTTACAAATTATTCTTTTTATTTAGGGGCCTCAAATAATAATATTAAAGAGCTACAAAATATTGATATTAGAAAAATATGTGGTGTTAAATTATTTTTAGGATCTTCTACTGGTAATCTTATAGTAAATTCCGAAGAACAGATTGAAAATATTTTTAAAAGTATAAAAATTCCGATTACACTTCATTGTGAAGTTAATGAGATCATTAAAAAAAATGAACATCATGCAATAAATAAATATGGTAAAAACATACCATTTAGTGAACATTCTAACATTAGATCTACTGAAGCATGTTGGTTATCAACCAAATACGCGACTGAGCTTGCTCAAAAATATGATACACAAATACATATTTTACATATGACTTCAGCTAAGGAGTTAAAATTTTTTACTAATAAATCAATATCTAATAAAAAAATAACGGTTGAGGCATGTCCTCATCATTTATGGTTCTGTAATGACGATTATTATAATAAAGGTTCGCTTATAAAATGTAATCCATCAATTAAATCAAGAATGGATCGAGAAGCTCTTAGAGAAGCCCTGAATGAAGATCTTATCGATACAGTGGGAACAGATCATGCTCCTCATTTATTGAATGAAAAACAAGATTCATATCTAAATACTCCGTCTGGAATGCCAATTGTTCAAAGCGCTATTCCTTCTTTATTAGAATATTTGTCTCCGGAAAAAGTTGCTGAAAAAACAGCTCATAATCCATCTATTATTTTTAAATGTCAGGATAGAGGATTTATTAGAGAAGGATACTATGCTGATTTAACAGTCATCGATCCAGATTTATCGCATACAGTAAATCAAGAAAATATACTCTATCATTGTGGATGGTCTCCATTTGATGGAGTTACTTTTAAAAATACAGTTTCAATTACTATTATAAATGGGCAGATAGCATACCAAAATAATTTACCTAATGATAATACTCGTGGTATGCGGCTTGTTTTTAATAGGTAGAAAGTTTCTTCTGAAACTTGTTTATATATATCAAATTATGCTTTATTTCCTCGGATTATGAAAACTGAAAAGCATTTAACAGAAAATCTAAGAATAAGTAATGTTAAGAGACTGGAAACTCCAGAAACTCTTAAACAGGATATTCCTATATCTAATCAACTTATGGAGCAGATTATTTATCAGCGTGAGGTAATTCGAGATATCATTCATCAAAAAGATGAGCGCTTGCTTGTGGTAATAGGACCCTGCTCCATTCATGATACTTCTGCAGCTTTAGATTATGCTCAACGCTTAAAAAGTGCATCGGATAAAGTTAAAGATAAATATCTTATTGTTATGAGAGTATATTTTGAAAAACCCAGGACTACTACTGGATGGAAAGGATTTATTAATGATCCCCATCTTAATGATACTTGCGATATGGAGCATGGATTAAGAGAAGCAAGAAAACTACTTATTAAAATTTCTGAAATAGGATTACCTATTGCAACTGAATTTCTTGATCCAATTGTACCACAATATACAGCAGATTTAATAAGTTGGGCTGCTATTGGTGCAAGAACGACTGAATCTCAAACTCATAGAGAAATGGCAAGTGGGTTATCTATGCCCGTTGGTTTCAAAAATGGAACAGATGGGAATATTCAAGTTGCCATTAATGCTATATCTTCGGCTAGTATACCTCATAGTTTTCTAGGTATTGATCGTGAAGGTCGTACATCTGTAATTACCACAAAAGGTAATCCAAATACTCATTTAGTCCTTCGAGGTGGTGATGGTAAACCAAACTACCAAAATACAGAAGTTAATGAGGCTATAAATAAAATTAATAAATCAGGATTAAATCCATCTTTAATGATTGATTGTTCTCATTCTAATGCTAATAAAATTTCATCTAACCAACTAATTGTTTGGAATGATATCAAAAATCAACGTTTAAATGGAAATAAAGCTATCATAGGTGCTATGATTGAAAGTTTTATCGAACCTGAAAATGAGAAAATTGTAGGCGAGAGACGCTATGGATTATCTATTACAGACCCTTGTTTATCATGGGGGCAAACTGAAAAAATGCTATTAAGTTAACTTTCAATATAAAGCATCATTGGTTCTTGTATAGCATCAACAATCCAGCGTAAAAATCTTGCTCCATCTGCACCATCAATTAAACGATGATCATAAGATAAAGATAATGGCATCTGCATCTTTCCAGAAGAATCTATGTCACCTTTACCAACACCTAATATTGCAACCTCTGGAGCATTCACTATAGGTGTGAAAAAAGAACCACCAATTCCTCCGAGGTTTGAAATAGTAAATGTTCCTCCCTGAAGATCCTTTAAATCAATTTGTCCTGCTCGTGCTTTTTTAGATATAGCACCTAGTTCAACCGCTAAATCAATCATAGTCATATGATCAGCATCTTTTATAACTGGAACCATTAATCCTTTAACTGTATCTACGGCAATACCAATATTATAATACTCTTTATAATGTATTTCCCCTTTTTCAGTATCAATACTAGCATTAAAACTTGGAAAAGTTTTTAAGGCAGTCGCGACAATTTTAACTAGCATAGCAGTAACGGTTAATTTAGCACCTAATTCTTCAGCACGACTGGACATATTCTTTCTTAGATCATTTAATCTCGAAATATCAGCCATATCATGTTGAGTAACATGGGGTATTGTTGTCCAACAATGAGTCATATGATTCATTGTGGCTTTTCGCACATTAGTCATTTGCTCAACTCGTATTTTACCTTGTTTTCCTGATTCAACAACAGGACGACGAATAGAACTAGTAGATAACCCTCCTCCATTAGTAATAGATGCTTTGGCATAGGCTTTTACATCATCCAAGGAAATACGACCATTATCCGATGAAGATTCCACCACCTGTATATCTATACCTAGCTCACGAGCTAAACGCCTAACATTAGGAGCTGCAGATACTGCTTTTAATATAGATTTTTCTTTAGCAGCTGGTTCTGGTTTAGGTTCAGCAGCTGGTTCTGGTTTAGGTTCAGCAGCTGGTTCTGGTTTAGGTTCAGCAGCTG
>MDSV01186159.1_pt1 | contig 12925 bp, 10 predicted proteins | sample 810851 | NCBI WGS metagenome assembly MDSV01 (sample SAMN05326640, study PRJNA326480) | marine metagenome | isolation source: seawater | place: Atlantic Ocean: North East | collected 2012 | reverse complement strand
GAGTATGTTGAATGACACCGATGCAGACAACATAATCAAATGTATTGTCTTGAAAAGGAATATTAAATAAGTCGGCTTGTGTATAATATATGTTACCGAACTTTGAATTATTCTTTTTATTATAATCAATAGCTTCTGATGCATCTAGAGTGTATAATTCCTCAGCCTTACTAGCTAATAATTCAGTAAACCTTCCTGCTCCAGATCCAACTTCTAAAACTTTTTTTCCCTTTAAAATATCTATTCCGCTACCCAAAATATATTCAAGTCTGTCTTTACTTAGATCTTTTTTTGTAAAACTATCGAACTGGGTTAATTGAAACCTACCCCATTGTTCTCCCCACATTTGCGCATAACTCACATTGCTCGAAATAATTCTAGGTATTTCGTTTTTAATTGGAAATTTTTGATTTGTTTCATTATCTATTAAGAGTTTAAGTCCTTCTTTCTTTAGTAAGTTTTTACTTTTTGGGTTAATATATGGAATCATTAAATGCAGAATAATTTTATTACAATTATTATATATTATTATAATAGAAAAAAAACTATATTGAGAACACTATCTAGTATAATAAAAAATTTTAAAGATAAAGAAGTAAACATCATTTTAATTGATGATAACTCAAATGATAATACTAGTTATTTGGCCAGAAATTTCTTAAATATTAAAAATTATAAGTTTAAATTTATAAAAAATAATAGAAATAGAGGAACAAATTACTGTAAAAACTTTGGTTTAAATATATCAAAGACTAAATGGACAATTTTTTTAGATAGTGATGATGAAATTATAATTAAAAGTAATAATTTAAAAAAATTATTAATTCAAAACCATATATTTAAAATAGTTTGTTTGTCCTCAATTTCTTCAAAAAAAAATTTAAATATATATAAAAAAAATAAAATTTTATCATTTAAAGAATTTATTAATAATGGAAAAGGTAGTGAAGTATTAGATTGTATTCAAAAAATCAAAGTCAACAAACCCTTTGATGAAAAAATTAAATTGTCAGGGGAAATTGTTGGCTGGTCGAGATTAATTAAAAAATGTTCAAAGATTATTGTTTGTAAAAATTTAGGAAGAAGATATCACGAAAATGATAATATTATTAGAATTTCAAACCTTGGAAAAATCAAAATGTCAAAAAATTATCTTAGAGCACACAAAACAAATTTAAAGGAAAACTTCAAATATATGAAATTTTCAACCATGATTTCAACTTTATCAAAAGTAATATTCTATTTCTTTTCTTCAAAAATAATGTTTAATTTGAAAACTAAGAAGACAGAGTAATAAATAATAATTCCTAAAAAAATTGTACTTATCAAATCTAAATCGAAAAATTTGAAAATAATTATTGGAATTATTGTAATAATAAAATTAATTATTAAAGCATAATTAGAATTTAGTTTGTTTTTAATCCTGTGATGAAGGTGATTTTCATCACCTGTTAAAGGATTTTTTCCAATTGTAATCCTTTTTGCGGATACTCTTATCATATCTAAACCTGGGATCAGCATTAAGCATAAGATTTCTTCAGCGTAGATAATATTTGGGTTTAAATTGTAAAATTTAATTAAAAAGTAAGCGAATAGAAAGCCCAGAAGATGGCTACCTGAATTTCCTAAATATGATTTATTTCTAAAATTTAGTATAGAGAAAAATAATAAAGATATAGTTAAAACTAAACTTAATTGAAACTGAAATGAATTAAGAATTAAATAAATCAGTAAAAAAATTGAATAAAATACCACCTGTAAGTTAATTCCATCAAACATATTAATGGCATTAATAAATGTCAAAAAACAAAAAACTGTAAAAAATAAACTATAATTTCTAAGTTCAATTTCAAAATTTGAAAATCTTAATTGATCAATTAACAATTTAGAATCTCCGAGTATTGAAAATGATATAAAAAATATCATAATAAATATTTTTGTTATTGGTCTTAAGTTATACTTATCATCAAAAGCACCCATCAAATAAATACCAATAGAGGAAATTAGGAAAGAATAAAGTTGTCTTCTCTCTATAAACAAATCGTTTAATGATGAATTATCAAAAATTAGATTAAAGATATAAAAAAAAATCAAATTTATAATTAAAATATTTCCACCAATTAATGAAATTTCTCTATCCTTACCGTTATTGTAAACTGAAAAAAAATTTATTTTTTTAAAAAATATTACTAATGAAATATTGAGTATTATTGAAATTACAACAAGGTTAATCATGTCAATTTATTTTTTTCATACATATAAAACCCTATTACAAAAAAACTAAATATACATACCATATTATTGAATAGATTACCTGTAAAAATAAAAGGAAAATAAAAAACAAAGATACCTGATAACAAAGGATAAGAAAAATTATTTATTTTTTTATTTAAAATCATTTTCATTATCATTAGTAAACCATAAATATTAAACAAAATTAAAAAACTAAAACCAATAATTCCATTTTCTGCAAGTATTTGAAAGTAAAAATTATGTGGGTGTGTCGAGCAACTATATCCTTTAGATATTACGTATTTTTTATCATTACAAAAATACCTATAACTTTTAGTACCAGTGCCAACAAAAAAATTGTCAACAAAAATATTAGTAGATGTTAAAAAATAAATTCTATATTCATAAGGAATATAATTAAAAAAAGTATTATTATTTATTTTATCAGTAAAAGAGTTTTTTTTAATATTTGAACTTTGAACTTTAAATTCATTTTTAACAACAACTTGAGTAAATGTTTTTTGGAAATATCTTTCTTTTATTTCTGAAGAGTAGATGAATAATGATGCATTTATTGAAAAAATTATAACTAAAAATAAAAAGATTTTTTTACTAAAAAAGTGCCTTAGATAATAAATTATCAACAAAAAGTAAAATAAATTAATTGATAAAAATGCAATTCTTTCTCCACTTATAAGAATCGTAAAATAAGTAAGACATGAAATTAATAATAAAATAAATAATTTTCCCTGAAATCCAAACTTCTTAATATGAAGATAAAAAAATAAAGGATAAAACTTAGATATATATGAACCTAAAATTAATTCATCACCAAATAATGATGAAATTCTTCCTGGATATGAACTTTTAAAATTTAAAATATTTTTATCAAAAAAAAACTCAAAACTACTATCTATAAAAAGAATTAAAAATATTATTAAAAATAAATGATATAATTTATCAAAAAAATTATTCCCAAATTTTTCACAAATAAAAACTATTGCTAAATAAAAAAAAATAAATCTAATAAAAGTAAAAGAGGTTTTTATAGAATAAAAACTACTATTATTTAAAACTGAATTTAATAAAATAAATAAAAAAAAGATTAAAAAATAAAATAAAAATTTATCTTTTAAAAAATAAGATATATTTTTTCTAAAAAAAAAAATTATAAAAATTAGCATGCTTAAAAAAACCAATGCATCTGCTAAAAATGAACCTGTTATAATAGATACTGGTATTAAAATTAAAAAAAATTTTAACAAATTTAATGTATTAAATTTTGTCATAATAAGAATAAAGAATTATATAATTTAAGATGTTTTTTAATTATAGTTTTTTTCTCAAAAGAATTAATGTTAAATAGTTTATAATTTCTACTCATTCTTACTCTCATTTTATTGTTTGAAATTAATTTTTCTAATTTTTTTATTAAAATTGAAGTATTTTTAGGTGGAACTAAAAAACCTGTTTTATTATTTTTTACTAATTCACGACAACCAGGAACATTTGAGGCAATTATTGGTATTTTCATGAAAACTGCCTCAATTAAAGATTTTGACAATCCTTCATTGTAAGATGGTAGACAGACAATGGAAGAAATTTTAAATAATTTATTAAGATTTTTTTTATAACCAAAAAAAACTATATTTTTATTTTTTTTTAAAGAAATTAATTCATCTTTATAAATTTGACCTGGGCCTTTATAATCAAGAGTTCCCGCAATGACAAATTTCCAGCTTGGAAATTTTTTCTTTAAATTACTTGATGCATGTATAAATTCAAAAACTCCTTTTTCCTTAACAGCTCTTCCTGGAAAAAGTACAATTTTTTTTCTTTGATTTATTTTAGAGGGAATAGTTCTCGAAGCATCTACTCCAGCACCTTTAATCAAAATAATATCCTTTTTTTGTAACTTGAAATTTTCAATTACTAAATTTTTATCTCTATTATTTTGTACAATAAATTTAAGATTTTTATCTTTAAATAAAAGAATAAGTTTTACATAAAAAAATTTAATAATCTTTGAGGATATCTTTTTTTCTATAAAGAAGTTTCCTACACCAGATATTGATACTACTCTTTTTTTTTTTACAAATGAAAAAAAAGAACTAATAATACCAATTAAGAAACCCTTTGCTGATACAAAGTGCGTAATATCTGGATCAAATTTTTTTATAATGAATATTAATTTAATTATCCCAATAATATCTTTCAAAAAATTTATTTTAGAAGATGAATAGTTTAACTTTTTAAAATCAATTTTTTTTTTTTTCATTTCTTTAATTGCAACTTTTTCCATAGAAAAACTTGCTGTACTTCCAGAAATTATTTTTATTTCATTATTTTTTTTTTTTAATACTTCAGCAAGCCAAATCCTATGTGAGACAAAAAAAGCTAAATGATTAACAATAAAAAGTATTTTTTTATTTTTCATTTTTATTATTTTTCAAATAAGTTGAATAATTCATACTCAAAAATATTGATATAATTAAAGGAGTAAATAGTAATCTTTGATAAGTTCCCCAATTTTCAATCATTAAACTATATATTGCGCAAAATATAACTTTAAATAAAACAATAAAAATAATTTCCAGTGTAATTTTTTTAATTTTAAAAATTTCAATGTAAAAATATATATATGCTAAAATAATTGTAATTGAAAAAGAAGCATTAAAAAAATTCAAATTTTGAAAGTTCATTATTTTGAATGGAGAGTTAAAATAATATTTAATAAGTCTAAATAAAAAATCATTAAAATTAGAAATTGATATCCATGCTTCAACCGTATGAAATCCTCTGAACTTATAGTTTATAAAATCAATATATTGGTCAAATAAATAAAATGAGCCTAAATAAAAACTAAAAATTATTAAAAAAAGAGTATAATTTCTAAAAATCTTTATTTGCAAAATAAAATATACAATTGAAGATAATACAATTAAAAAACCAAATTCAAACTTAATTAAAACAAAAAGAAATCCAAAAATAAAATTTGTAATTATTTTTTTATTAATCAGGCTTTCAGACCAAAAATATGCAACTAAAATTACCAAGCATTCTTTGCCGCCAAAACTTGAATAAAAATGAAAAAGAGGAAAAAATATAAGAAAATAGATTATAGTTTTTTTTTTTTCAAAATCTTTTGAAATCAAAAATAATATTAAACATAAATAAATGCATTTTACAAATAATCCAAAATCTAACAAAGTCTTTGGTGTAGGTAATGGTATAAAAGAATAAATTAATGTGGTGTTATTGCTTGAACGAAAAAGAAATAAATCCTTAATACCATTTAAGAAAAATCCTTCTCTAAATACCGGCATGTGTTCTAAATAATTATATCTATCTGTTCCAAAATTATAGCGATCAATTAAACCAATTAAGAAAATTGAAAAAATCGATGCTAATAAAACTAGAATAGAAAAATTATCTATTTTTTTTCTATCATAAATATAAAAAAGCAAAATCAATGCAATGAATAATAGTATTGCAGTAGTTATAGAAAAATTATTTCCATATTGTGAGAAAAGTATTAACTGATTTCTCTCATCCATAAATTATATTATTTAAAATTATTAAAATACCAAGATTGAAACATAAGTATACTCCAGATAGAATTGTGAATATTTAAATCACCTTTTTTAAATTTTTCATAATTATTTCTAATAAAATTTGAATTTAAATATCCACTTTTCTCTAAATTTTTTTGAGAAAGTAGATCTTCACACATTTCACTTAGTTGATTTTTTAACCAATAATTTAACGGAACACCAAACCCCATTTTAGGTCTATCAAATAATTTTTTTGGTAGGTATTTTGATAAAATTTTTTTAAGAATATATTTATTTTGATTATTTTTATTATGTAAATCTAAAGGTATTGAATGAGCAAGTTCTGCTAAATTATGATTCAAAAATGGAGTTCTTGTTTCTAGCGAATAATTCATTGATGCTCGATCTACTTTGGTAAGAATATCATTAGGAAGATATTCATTTATATCAAAATCGACCATTTTTGATAATTCTAAATGATTTTCCATCTCAAAATTATCAAAAATAGAATATTTTTTCTTAATTTCTGGATTAATTATATTTTCTGAATTTATTTCATTAGATATAGCATATTTATAAATATCTGAAAATTTTTTAAAATTAATTAAATTTAAAATTTTGTTAACTTTATTTTCGGGATTTTTAATTTTTTTAATTTTTAATATTAAAATAAGAAAATATTTTAAAAAACTAAGACTTTTATCTTTGTTACTAAATATAATATTTCTTAAATTAAAAGGTATTAATTTTAAATAATTATAAATTTTTGGAGAATAAATATATCTATCATAACCAAAAAATAATTCATCTGCTCCATCTCCAGTAAGACACACAGTTATTTTTTTTTTAGTCAACTTAGAGAGAAAAATTGTCGGAATTTGAGAAGAATCTGCAAAGGGTTCATCATAAATATTTGAAAGATTATTAGAAACCTCAAAAATTTCACTATTGTTTAAAAAATATTCATGATGTTTTGTTTTTAAATAAGTTGCTATTTTTTTTGCATACCTTGATTCATCATATTGATCGTTCTCAAAACCTATTGAGAAAGTATTTAATTCATTATCAAAATGTTTTTTTACAATACTAGTAACTAATGAAGAGTCTATTCCACCTGATAAAAAACATCCAACTGGTAAATCAGATGTAAGTCTTTTATCTATAGAATCAATAAGTTTTTTTTCAACTAGATCTGTTGCTTGTTCAATATTTTTAATATACTGGTTTTTTTTCTTAGTTCTGTTCCAATAAGGAATTTCTTCAAATTTTAAGGTATCTATATTTATTTTTAAATAATGTGCTGGCAAAACTTTTTTTATATTTTTATAAATTGTGTCATTTCCTCCTATGTAATTAAAACTGAAGTAATCATGTAAAACATTAGCATTAATATCTTTTTTTATTAAGTTATGTTTTAGTAAAGTTTTGATTTCTGAACCAAAAATTATATTTTCATTACTTACATAGTAATAAAGAGGTTTCTCTCCAAATCTATCTCTTGCTAAATATAAATTTCTTTCTTTTTTATTGAACATCGCAATTGAAAACATACCATCAATCTGCTCTAAAGTTTTATGAAACCCATACTTTTCAAAATATGAAAGTATAGTTTCCGTATCTGAATTTCCTCTATAAATATTTTTATTAAATTCTTTTCTTAAATTTATATGATTATATGTTTCTCCATTATAAGAAATTACTATTCTATTATTTTCACTCAACATTGGCTGATTGCCATTACTACTTAAGTCTATAATAGATAATCTTGTGTGACCAAGAACAATATTATTATCATCAGAAATCCAGTGGCTAGTATTGTCGGGTCCTCTATGATTTAAAACAGATAACATACCAAATATGTTTTTTTTAATTTGATCTATATTTATTGAATTTTTACTTACAAACCCGCAAATACCACACATAATTTTATCCCTTAGTAAACTTCGGTAATTTAATTGAAAATTTTGGAATATATATAAATAAAAGAGGTAAAAGTGGAATAAAATATCTACTTTGTACAAATGGTGAGTATATTGAATAAAATAAAATATGAGATGCTAAGAAAGAAACAACATAACAGAAAACTATTACATTTAAATATCTATTTAATTTATTTGTATTTCTCACTATTCCAATAGTAAAAAATAAAATAAACAAAAAATTGTAAATCAATAATACATAAAATATATTTTTAGAAGAATTCACTGAGTTGATAGAATTTTCACTTTGAGTTAATGCCCCAATTCTTGGTGAAAATAGTAATTTAAAAATTCTACTTAAGGGTGCTTTCAGATATAATAAAGAGTCTTCTTGGTATCTTTTTTCTGCAATCAACTCAAACATTTTTAGTGTATCTTCGGAAACAAATCTATTTTTATCATCTATTATTTCATTTTGAAGTTTTTCAAATGCTAGCTCTACTTCATTAGCCTCATTTTTATAAATGTATTTTGCAAACACTGGCTTTTCAAAAGGTCTTATCATAATGAAAGGTTCCTCATAAGAATGAACAAATTTTTTAAATTCATCCGTATAAAAATGATTATAATTGTTTATATTTGTTTTATATCCAATAATAGTAGCATTTGGATTAGAAATAATTTCATCTTTAAAATTCTTATAATTTCTTAATGACCAAATACTTAATATTAAAATTATAATTGTTAAAGATAATGTTAATTTGAATAAGTCTTTAATGAAATTTTTTTTATTTTTAATATAAAATATTATAAATAAGGATACTCCAAAAATTAATATTGAGAAAATTACTGGTTGCCTAGTTAAAATAACAAGACCTAAAATAATTGCACTAGAAATATAATTATATAATTTAATATCATTAGATTGGGAGTCGCTATCTAAACCTTTTATAAATAACCAGACCCCTAAAATTATTAGAAATGAATAAAAAGTTTCAGTCATTATTAATTGATTATAATGATTTAAATAAACACAACTTCCAAAAATAAAAATATTTGTTTTACTGATTAAAGAATTATGAATTTTTTCCCAAATACTGGCTACTAAGCATAGACTTAATGAGTCCAGAATAATTTGACCTATAATAATAAAATTTAATTTTTGACTAAAAATAAAAAAAAAAGATAAAAATAGTGGATACCCAGGTCCTCTATTCATTTGAGCCACACCATCAATTTCATATCTTAAATTTGAAGCTATATTTTTACCTAATTGAAGATATTCCCAAGAGTCATGAGTAATATTTGAAAAATTAATATTAAAAAAAAATAAATATGATATTTTTAAAAAAAAGGCTATTAAGAAAAATTGTAAATATCTATTTACTATAATTTTCATAATTTTTTATTTTGTAAAAATAAAATAAGATTTTTTTTATAACTATTAAAAACATAAAATATTTTATTTTAAATTTTAAAGATGAACTTATATGTGGTTTAACAAAAAATAATTGGATAAAATTAAATTTAATTTTAATTATATTTGGTCTTATTCTATTTTCTTTACAGGCATAAGGAAAAGACACTTGATCTCTTATAATCCCAGATTCATACATTTTCCACCAAGTCTTCATCAATTTCTCGATTTTTTTTATATTGTGTTTTCTAAGTATAAGCCTATTTTCAGTTAACCAGTTTATAGGGGATTGAATTATTTTATTAATTTTTTTTTTACTTATTTCAGGCAAATCAATATGATTTAAAATATATTTTCCTTCATGATGGGTAGAATTTCTATACCTATGTTGAGGCATAGCAATATCTTTATACTTTAAATAATTTTTAATCAATTTTTTAGGATTTGCGAACAGTATGACATTTGCATCATGATAAATGCTGTAATCATATCCAAAAAGAAAATTAAAATAATTTATTTTGATTTCTCTATTTTTTTTTTGCGAATTTTTTTTTTTAACTTTTAAATATATAATTTTCCAATTAAGTGATTTTATTTTTTTATTGTCAGTAAAACAGATATAATCTACATTTTTATAAAAAATTGGTGGATCATCTAAATTATCATAATTATTAAAAATTGATGTGTAAACTACAATTCTATTTTTCTTCATGAAATTCTTTAGTCACAAAATCTTCAACATTAATTATATTTTTCATTCTATCAGCAATTTTTTTATTATGAGTTATTATAATCAAGGTAAGGTTATAATTTTTTTCTATTGCATCAATTATGTAATTTTCAGTATTATCATCAAGAGCAGAGGTTGCCTCATCCAAGATAAGTATATCTCTTACATGATAAAGTGCTCTTGCAATTGATAAGCGTTGTTTTTGCCCTCCAGATAATTTACTTCCATTTTCACCAATTATATAATTAACACCATCTTTTTTTTCTTTTACAAAACTCTCGAGCTTTGAAATCGATAAAACTTTCATTAATTTTTCCTCATCATATTTTTCGTCGAGGACTATATTGTGCAAGATAGAGTCATTTAGTCCAAAGAAATTTTGTTTAACTAGTGATATATTTTCTTGCCACTTTGACTTATTAATTGAATCAAAGTCATTTCCATCAATATTTATTTGGCCAGTTGATATCTGGATTAATCCAGAAATAATATCAACGATTGTTGATTTTCCACTACCAGTTTTACCAATAATTGCATAAGTTTGATTCTTAAAAATTTTGAAATTTACATTTTTAAATATTAACTTGTCTTTACCCTCATAATTAAATGAAATATTATCTACATGAATATCATTATTAAATTTTACATCATTTTCATTTTCATATTTGTTATTTTTTTTAGAATAATAAATTTCATTTATTATTTCTAACGTCTCGTTGGCCGATTTAATATTAGCATATTCATAATACGAATTTTGAAACGCTGGGATTAACTTTAAAAAACAAATAATATAAAAAGAAAATGATATTATAATTTGTGATATATCATCTGGAGCTATTTTGAGAGATAAAATGGATATTATAATTAATACTATAATTAAAAACAAATTTTCTAAAATTATTCTTGGCATCATTGCTATTGGTGCAATTTTTCCTAGACTTTCATAAAATTTTTCAGATGCATAAATAAATTTTGATTTAAAAAAGAAAGCTTTTTTAAAAATCTTTATTTCTCTTATAAAATTGAACGTTTCATTAGTTGCTTTAAACATTTTGGATTGATTTGTGCTTATATATTCACCAATTAATAAAATTTTCTTTTTAAAAATAAGATTAAAAAATAAATAATAAAGCAAAACTGTGAAAAATATAATTATTGAAGATTTAATATTATAGATCATAATTAAAATTGTAATTATTAATATTAAAAAAATTTTAACTATTAATCTAAATGAAGGTTGTATAATTCTTTCTAAAATTCTAGGTACTTCAAATGTAATTATTTTTGTGATTTCAACTGGAAATTTTTTATTAAAATATAAAATATCTTTATCTAAATATTTTTTATAAACTCTTAATGATATTATTTTTCCAAGTTCAGCACTTACTCTGTAATTATAATGATTAACAAATATAGATGCTAAAAATGAAAATAAAATTATTGAAAGTGAAATTAAAGTAAGAAAATAAATTATTTGTTCTTTTTCTAAACTATGCAAAGCCTCAAACCACAAAAAAAATTCAGAATTGTATAGAATATTCATGTCCATAAATACTGTGATTAATGGCATGAAACTAATTATTGTTAGAGTTTCTAGAATACTAGCTATCATAGACATTATAGTTAATAATATTATTTTATTTTTAGACCCTTGATCTTGGGAGGAATAAATTAATTTATAAATTTTTTTAAACATTTAATATCCTCTTCAACTTTGTTGTATCGGCCCAAAATGCTTTATTTTCAAATTTTAGCTCATCCTTATTATTATTTTTATTCATAATAATTTTTTTGTTATCAATTTTTTTTTGTTCAATAAATTTTTTTACTATAATCTTAATTTTTTTCGGCTTACCACTTCCAACATTTATTACACCATAATCTTTAAAATTTTTAGTTAATCTAAAGATTATTTTAACAATTTTTTTTATATCTATAAAATCTCTAATCTCATTAGGTTTATTAACAACAAAAAATTTATTTTTTTTAGTTTTTGTTAATAATTCATTTAATAAAGTGTTTTTTTTTGGATATTCAGAATAAATGTAAAACAATCTAAGCCAATTTAGTTTGAAATTCTCTTTTTTTTTTAATGTTTTTAATTTTAATAAAAGTTTAAGTTTACCTTTTCCATACTCAGTATTTGGATTACAAATTTCGTTCTCTTTTATTGATCCATTTTTAATACCATATTCAAGACAAGTTCCAGTAATTATGATATTTTTTAGGTTATTTTTTTTTAATTTTTTAATAAAATCAAAATGACTTTTTGGGTACTCTTTAGAATGATCTTTATGAAAATAATTATCTAAGGAAGGCCAAGCTAAATGTACTAAAATATCATTTGAATTAAACTTCAATTTTAATTTAAATTTTTTTTTTAAATCAAAATACAAATATGTTCTATATTTATTAGGACTTGTATTTTTACTATATTTCAGAATGCAGATATGCTTAATTTTCATTTTACATAAATAAGATGAAAACTTTTCTCCTATATAGCCTGTGGATCCTGTAAGATAAATCAATGTAATTATATTTTTTTATTTTAATTTACAAAATAAATTAAATTCAATATTTAATAAATAATGAATTTTAAAAATAACTTATTAAGTTATAATTCTAAATCATTTAAAGATTTATTAATATATATTATTCCACTTATCACTTTTTTAATTTATTTCTATTTTAATTTCTTAGAAGTTGAAGACAGCAATGTTTTTTTTAATAGAGCTAATTATCTAGATTCAAGTTTTTTTTATTATTTTAATGGTCAAATTCATTTTAATGCTCAAATATTAGCAAATATAGTTTCTATTCTTTCACCTTTATTACAAGCTCTATTTTATGGATTATATTGTTTAGTTAGTTTCTACATAATTTTAATTTTGTTAAGAAAGATTTTAGAGAGAGAATATATTTTACTTTATGTAATTTATGTATGCTCTTTTTATACTTTGTTTATATATAATCTTGCAAATTCACTTTGGTCTGCTGTACTAATTTCATACTTGATAATTTATTTAGTAATTGAAAAAAAAATTAAATTTAATAATTTTTATTTCTTAATATT
>MDSV01193380.1_pt1 | contig 12926 bp, 15 predicted proteins | sample 810851 | NCBI WGS metagenome assembly MDSV01 (sample SAMN05326640, study PRJNA326480) | marine metagenome | isolation source: seawater | place: Atlantic Ocean: North East | collected 2012 | reverse complement strand
TGTGGCTAAAAGAGATTGTTATGATGTCTTAGGTGTACCAAGATCTGCATCCAAAGACGACATTAAAAAAGCTTATAGAAAACTTGCGCTCAAATACCATCCAGATAAAACTAAAGGCGATAAAACTTCAGAAGAGAAATTTAAAGAAGCTAGTGAAGCTTATCATATTCTTTCTGATGAAAAGAGAAAAGCCAATTATGATCAGTTCGGTCACGCTGCTTTTGAGGGGAGTGGTGGAGGAGGCCAAGGGTTTGGTGGATTTGATACGTCCTCCTTCTCAGATATTTTTGAAGATTTCTTCAGTGATTTTGGTGGAGGTGGTTCAACTAGAAGATCAAGTAATAGAGGTAACGATCTAAGATATGATGTAAATATTGATTTAGAAGAAGCTTACAAAGGCATTCAAAAAAACGTTAAGTACACAACTTACAAAGTTTGTTCTTCGTGCTCCGGAAGTGGGGCAGCAAAAGGCTCAAAACCCATTAGATGTGATTATTGTTCTGGAAGAGGAAAAGTAAGAACTAATCAAGGATTTTTTACTGTTCAACAAACTTGCCCTCAATGTAGCGGGTACGGGGAAATGATAAATGACCCTTGCGATAAATGTAATGGTAACGGAAAAGTGCAATCAAATGAAAATGTAACTGTAAAAATTCCAAAAGGAGTTGATGACGGAACCAGAATAAGAGTGTCTGGAAAAGGTGAAGCTGGATCAAAGGGTGGTTCTAATGGGGATTTATATTTATTTATATCAATAGATAATCATGACATTTTTAAAAGAGCTGAGGAAAATTTATATTATGAACTTCCAATTTCATTTACAAACGCTGCGCTTGGAACTTCAGTTGAAGTTCCATCAATAGATGGAGGTAAGTCTAAAATTAAAATTCCATCTGGCACACAGCATGGCAAACAATTTAGACTTAGGGGTAAAGGGATGCCAATTTTAAGAGGAAGTGCTTTTGGTGATTTATACATAAGAATAAATACTCAGGTACCTACGTCACTGACAAAAAAACAAAAAGAGATTCTTGAGGAATTTAATGAAATCGAAAGTAATAAACCAGATCCAGTTATTAAAAATTTTTTTGAAAAAGCTAAAAAGTTTTGGAATAATTCTTAATATTATATGAGCACTGAACAGGTAATGTACGCAATTTTCTTAATTGCAGTAATGATTTTAATTTTACCTGGTTTCCTTTCTACTAATTATAAATTAAAAGAATTTTTAAGAAATTTATCTATTTGGACTATAATTACGCTTGTTATTATTGTAATCATTTATCTAGCTAGTTTATGAGAAAAATAAATTTATCTATTTCTGGATGTATGGGAAGAATGGGACAACAACTCATCAAGTCCTCCAAAAAAAACAAAATCTTTAAATTAGTTTCTTTAACCGAAAATAGATTAATAAACAAAAAAATTGCTGGGCTACAACTCTCTACAAACAGCATTAATTCATTCAAAAAATCTAATGTAATAATAGATTTTACTGTTCCTAAGTGCACATTAGAAATACTTAAAATTGCAACCAAATTAAAAAAGAGGGTTGTTATTGGTACAACTGGTTTTTCAAAAAAGGACGAAAATTTAATAAAAAAGTTTTCTAAAAAAATTCCTATTCTTAAGGCGGGGAATATGAGCCTAGGAGTAAATTTGCTTATGTACTTAACTGAAATAGCTTCAAAATCTCTTGGAAATAATTTTTTGAGTAAAATATACGAAGTTCATCATAAACATAAAATTGACTATCCATCAGGAACAGCTTTAATGTTGGGCAAAGGAATAGCAGACGGAAAAAATAAAAATTTCTATAATTTAATTGGTAAAAAATACTTAAATAAAAAATCTTTTCCTTACGCAAAAAAAATTAACTTTAATTCAATACGTAGAGGCGAAGTTATTGGTGAACATGAAGTAAGATTTTCCAGTGGAAAAGAAATTATAAAACTTAACCACGAGTCTTTTGATAGAGCGTTATATTCCGAAGGTGCTCTGTCTGCTGCTGCATGGTTAATGTCTAAAAAAGCAGGCCTTTATTCTATGAGAGATCTTCTTAATTTTAAGTGAACAATAAAGAGAAAGTTAAAATTATTTTAAGGATATTAAATAACACTTATCCTAAAGTTCCTATACCACTTAATTACAAAAATACTTTTACTCTTTTAATTTCTGTCCTCCTTTCAGCACAATGTACTGATGTAAATGTAAATAATGTCACAAAAGATATCTACCCAAAATATTATAAACCAATACATTTCGTTAAACTTGGTAGAAAGAAGATTGAAAGATTAATAAAAAGAATTGGAATTTTTAGAGTTAAAGCAAAAAGTATTTTTTATTTGTCAAAAACTTTAGTCGAAAAATATAAAGGAAAAGTACCAAAGAGTTACGAGGAGCTAGAACTGTTGCCCGGTGTAGGTCACAAGACTGCGAGTGTCGTTATGTCTCAAGGATTTGGCTTTCCTGCTTTTCCAGTAGACACACATATTCATAGATTGGCTCAAAGATGGGGTTTAACGAATGGAAAGAATGTTGTTCAGACAGAAAGGGATTTAAAGAAAGTTTTTCCTAAAAAATACTGGAATAAGCTTCATCTACAAATAATTTGGTATGGACGAGAATATTGTAAGGCACGAGATTGTTATGGTATAACTTGTAAAATTTGTAAAAGCTGTTATCCCAATAGAAAAAAGCCTATTAAAACAAAAAAAGCTTAAATGAAAATCTTAGGAATCGGAAACGCAATCGTTGATGTAATTTGTAAAGTAGATGACAAATTTATTTCACAGAATAATTTGACTAAGAGTACAATGAAGCTTGTTGATGAACATGAGTTTAAAAAACTTTTATCAAATCTTAAAATTGAAGAAACTGTTTCAGGTGGATCAGTTGCAAACTCAATTGTAGGTCTCTCACAACTTGGAAATAAAGTTGGGTTTATTGGTAAGGTAAGTGACGATGATTTAGGTAATAAATATGAACAAGGTTTAAAAAAAGAAAATGTGCAATTCTTTTACTCAAAGAAAAAAGAAGCAATTCCTACTGGAACTTGTTTAATATTGATTACACCTGACTCTGAGAGAACTATGGTAACTTTTCTTGGCACAGCTGGTAAAATTAATGAAAACGATATTGATACTAATGCAGTAAAAAGCAGTGAAATCTTGTTTTTGGAAGGCTATCTTTGGGATGAAGGTGAACCAAAAAAAGCTTTTGAAAAAGCAATTAATAATTCAAATAAAGTTGCAATGTCATTATCGGATTTATTTTGCGTAGAGAGACATAAGCCACATTTTTTAGAGCTAGTTAAAAATAAATTAGACATTACATTCGCTAATGAACAAGAAATTATGTCATTAATTGATGTAAAAAAATTTGATGATGTAATTACATTTGCTAAAGAAATAAATAAACTAATTGTTATCACTAGAGGTGAAAAAGGTGCAGTTGCAATTACAAAAAATGAAGTCGTCGAGTGTTCTTCAAAAAAGAACCTTAAAATTAAAGATTTAACAGGTGCAGGGGATTTATTTGCTGGAGGTTTCTTACACGGTTTAATTAATAACAAACCTATTGAAGAAAGTTTAGAAACAGGAACAGAGATGTCTTCAAAGGTAATTCAAATTATTGGCGCTAGATTAAATAATTAAATTTTTTTTTTTTCTTTTAAAACTACCTTTACCTTTTTTTGGCTTAACCACTCTTTTTCTATACTTGTTCGTAAAAAGGTCCTTTGCTATCTTGTTTCTCTTTTTCACAAGTAATAACCCTCTTTATCATTTAGAATAAATTTTTCATCCATGAATTCATCATTTATTTTTTTTCTAAGTCTATAAATGTGAGTCTCTACAGTGTGTGTATCTGCGTCAGAGGAATAATTCCAAACAGAAGATAAAATATTATCTTTTGACATAGGTTTGCCGCTATTTAAAAATAATTCGAGAAGTTGAACTTCCTTCTCTGTAAGAATAATAAATTTGTCTGATTTAGATAGTTTTTTTGAGTTTTTGTTCAAAAAATAGCTTTTAATTTCTATCGATGAATTCTTATTAAATTTTTTCTTAGCTGCTTCAGTTTCTACTAGGAAGTTTATCTCTTTCAAAGTTGCGGGTAACTCTAGACTGGCGTCATAGGAGTCTAGAAGATCCTCTTTTTTTCCAGCACATATTTTTATTGAATTATTTGATGTAATGTAATCTTTTAGTTTTTTATCTTTTAAAGCATCAATATGAAACAGAATTACATTAGGATTATCTTTTAAATTATCTAATAAAGAATTAAACTTTAAAAACTTTTTTAATTCATTTAAAGTTGAAACAAATGAAGAAGGGCCTAATATTCGAACGTTTAACTTGTGCATATTTTAATTAAAAACAAATATCTAACTTATAAGAACTATAAAGCAAAATGCGCTATAGGTAAAAGGGGAATCGGATTTAAAAGGAAAGAAGGTGATTTAATTACTCCAAAAGGTGAGTATAAGATAAAATATATTCTATATAGAAAAGATAGAGTTAAGAAAATTCAATCTAAAATTAAAAGAATAATCATTAAAAAAAACATGGGGTGGTGTGATGACACCAGATCTAAAGATTATAATAAGCTAGTTAAATTACCGTCTACATACAATTATGAAACCCTTTATAAAAAAGAAAATACATATGACATTGTAGTAGTGCTTAATTATAATATGAATCCTGTTATTAAAAATAAAGGAAGTGCAATTTTTATTCACGTTGCAAGAAAAAATTATAAAAAGACTGAAGGATGCATTGCTTTAAAAAAGATTGATCTTTTAAAAATTTTGAGAGAAATAAAAAAAAATACTAAAGTTAAGATCTAGATCCGAAAATAGAACTACCAACTCTTACAAAAGTTGAGCCATATTTTATAGCTTCATCATAGTCTGCAGACATACCCATGCTTAAGTTTTCTAGAGCGAGTGATTTATTTAATTCATTTGTTGTTCTAAAAAATTTTTCAACTTTTTGATCAACTGGTGGAATCACCATTAAACCTATTATTTTAAGTTTAATTTCATTTACACAATAATTATAAAAAGCATCTAATTCATGAACCGGTATTCCAGATTTTTGCATTTCATTGCCAATATTGACCTGAATGAAATAATTTAAATTTTTATTTAAATTGATTTGATGTTTTGCAAGAGAGTCGGCTAATTTTTGATTGTCTAGTGAATGAATATAATCAAAAAGTTTTATTGCATCTTTAGCTTTATTGCTTTGCAATTTACCTATCATATGTAATTTTAAATTTTTATTTATTTTTTTTTCTACTGTCCATTTTGCTAAAGCTTCTTGAACTTTATTTTCCCCAAAATCAGTATGACCATAATCCAACAATGGTTTAATATAATCTAATGTAAATGTTTTGCTTACAGCTATAATATTAACTGGTTTAACAGGCTTCATAGATGCTATTTTAGATTTTATTTTTTCGAACCTTTCAATTATTGTACTCATATGTTTATAGTTAAAAATAAATATTTTTTGATAATAGAAAATATCAAAGATATAGATTTAAAAAACATTAAAATACGTAATAAATTTTACATAATTTATAGAAATAACAAAAAAATTAATGATTTGGTTGATTTATTTAGATTTAGGCAAATTTGTAAATTGAGGGCAATTAAATTTATTATAGCAAATGATATAAAGCTTGCAATTTTACTTAAATCTGATGGTATTTACTTGTCATCTTATAATAAGAAATTAAAATTTTTAAATTTTAAAAAATTTAATTTTGAAATTATTGGATCTGCTCATTGTTTTAAGGAAATTTCAGACAAGATAAGACAAGGTTGCAGCTCAATTTTATTATCAAAATTATTTTTAGTAGATTATAATAAAAGCTCTCCTTACATGGGCGTGGTAAAATTTAATAATTATACAAAATTTTCTAAAAATTTAATTCCACTTGGTGGTATTAAGAACCAGAATTTGAATTGCTTAAATATTGTTTCTTGTAGTGGATTTGCTCTTTTGTCTGAGATAAAAAAAAAGCCGGCTAATATTATTAACCGGCTTTTTTAATATTCTATTAACTACTAATTAGAACGCTACAGATATTCCGATTGTTCTTGAATCGTCTTCTGCGCTTTGTACCCAACCAGCGTTATCAGTGCTTGCTTCTTGTAAACCGATAGTCATACCACCAACAGTGTAACCGATGTTTATCGCATCAGTTTCTTGTCTTGGGTTTACTGTAGCATTGTTGTGTCTTTGAGACTCATACGTATTGTATGAAATCGACAATGCATCGTTTACTGAGTAAGATAAACCTATTGCTAAGTCTTTGTATCTTACTTGTGCTCCACCAGCTGTAGTTTCACCTTCATAGTGCATTTTTCTTTGGATACCAAAGTTAAAATTACCTAAAGGCATTGTGAAAGCAGCTGTTAAGTCTTGAAGATCTTGCGTGTTAGCAATAGTTGAAACTTCGTCTGTTTCATAACCTGCTGTTAACGTAGCACCATCTAAATATGCACCTAATACAGGTACATTACCTAAAGGCATTTTAGCTGAGATTGATCGTCCAGAACCTACTGCAGCGTTAGTGTCAGTTGAAGTTGCATTATCTGCATTTTCAGAACCGTCTACTTTTGGAATGTATTTAGCATTAATTGCTGCATCTAAAACAGGTAATGTGAATTTAATTCCAATACCCATTTCGCCAGCTAATCCACCGATGTCGTTCAATGTACCTGAACCTGCACCATTAGCTTCTTCGTAAGCTGTTGGTGTTACATCATCGATAGCATCTACAGGTGAGCCATCAGCTCCCACGTAAATGTCGAACATACCCATAATTCCACCGAATGTGATTTGACCATCAGCAAACGCTAAAGCGTCAGATGTGTCTTGCATAACTGATACAGTTACACCGTTATCTAATTCAGTTGAAGCTGAGAATTTTAATTCTCTGTCCATACCAAGTGGGTTACCCGTAGATCCACCACTTTGTGAATTGTAAGTTGCTTCCATGTTACCAGTTACAGTCATTTCACCAGCGTTAGCTGTTGATACTGCGAACAAGAAAGAAAGAGCAACTAATATTTTTGTTAGTTTCATTGTTTTTCCTTTGTTAAAATTATTAATTATTAATAATTATGATCTTTTACTAAGAATTGAGGTTTCAAAGTAAAATTTCATTGATTTTAGACAGTTTTTTTACCATTTGTTGCATTTTTACAACATATCAAAACTGTTGTAAAATAGGGCTTTTTTGGCCTATATAGCTATATTAATGAAATTATTTAGATTTTACGAAAAAAAACAGAAAATTAGAAGCTTTTTCAAATATTTCTGCATGCTCATATTAATCAGTTCCGTTTATTCATGTGCGGTTCCTGAGTTCGCTAAACCAAAAAAAGTTGATCGCAGCATATCTCCAAACGCTAAAGAAAGAGCAAGACAAAATGTGGAAGAAGGTAGAGGTGTTAGCTTGGGGGGAATGATAGGTGGAAACAAATCAACCAATTATGAATTCAGCACTTCTAATCCTCTTTGGAGAGCATCACTTGAAATTATAGATTTCATGCCTTTAAGCACTGTTGATTACTCAGGTGGAATTATAATTACCGACTGGTACAATGATAGCAATAACTCAAAAGAGTCTATTAAAATAACCATAAGATTTTTATCAAACGAAGTAAGAACTGACAGTATTAAAATCATTGTTCATAATAAAAAATGTAGCATTAATGAAAATTGCAATATTAATGAAATTGATACAAAATTAAAATTTGAGTTACAAAAATCAATTTTAGCCAAAGCTGCTAGTTTTGATTTAGATAAGAAAAATAAAAAATAAAATTAATTAAAATGGAAAGATATAGCTTTCAAAAAATTGAAAGAAAATGGCGTGATAAAGATTCATTTATTAATGTAAATAATAAAAACTCTAAAAAAAAATATTATTGTCTAGAAATGTTTCCTTACCCCTCAGGAAAAATTCATATGGGGCATGTAAGAAATTATACTATTGGAGATGTTATAGCTCGTTATAAGTACTTAAATAATTATAATGTTCTACATCCTATGGGCTGGGATGCTTTTGGTTTGCCGGCTGAAAATGCTTCCAAAATCAATAATTTGCACCCCAAAAAATGGACAAATCTAAATATAGAAACAATGAAAAATCAGCTTAAATTATTAGGCTTGTCTATTGATTGGAGTAAAGAAATCTCAACTTGTGATAAAAAATATTACAAACATCAGCAGGAACTGTTTATTGATTTTTATAATGAAGGATTGGTTTCACGGAAAGAAACTTATGTTAATTGGGACCCTGTAGAAAATTCTGTTTTAGCTAATGAACAAGTTATAAATGGCAAAGGTTGGAGATCTGGTGCAATTGTCGAAAGAAAAAAGTTATCTCAATGGTTTTTTAATATTACTAAATTTTCTGATACTCTTTTATCTGACCTAGACAATCTTGATGGTTGGCCAGATAAAGTTAAATTAATGCAAAAGAATTGGATAGGTAAATCTTTTGGTTGTGAGATAAATTTTGAATTCAGTAATATTCAAAATAAATTGAATATTTTCACTACTAGACCTGATACAATTTTTGGTGCAAGTTTTATTGCATTGTCAATTGATCACCCCTTAAGCAGTCAATTTCTTAAAAATAATGATTTTATTAATTTTAAAAAAAAATGTGACAAATCAGGTACCACTGAAGAAGCTATAGCTAACGCAGAAAAGATAGGATTTAAAACTGATTTAAAAGTTAAACATCCTTTTATTAAAAATAAATTATTACCCGTATTTTTTGCAAATTTTGTATTGATGGATTATGGGACAGGTGCAATATTTGGGTGCCCTGCTCATGATCAAAGAGATTTTGATTTTGCAAAAAAATACAATTTAGATGTTATTAGAGTTGTTTCACCTAACAATGATAAAAACGAAGAACTTAAAGAAGCTTATACTGGCGAAGGTAAAATGGTAAACTCTAATTTTTTAGATAACTTAGATGTTAATGCTGCAAAGAAATTAATTATAGACAAAATCGAAGAAAAAAAAAATTGGAAAAAAAAAGATTCTTTACAGACTTAAAGATTGGGGTGTCTCTAGACAACGTTACTGGGGTTGTCCTATTCCAATGATTTATCTTGAAGATGGAACCATTCAACCAGTTGAAAAAAGTGAATTGCCAATAGAGTTACCTGATGATATCGACCTCAATTCTAAGGGCAACCCTTTACAAAATCATCCTTCTTGGAAACACACAATACATAAATCATCTGGTAAAAAAGCTGTTAGAGAAACTGATACACTAGATACTTTTGTTGACTCATCTTGGTATTTTTTAAGATTTTGTTCTCCAAATAACGATAAATCGCCATTTGACGAGAATGATTTGGAATATTGGATGCCTGTTGATCAATACATTGGTGGTGTTGAACATGCAATTTTGCATCTACTTTATGCTCGTTTTTTTACAAAAGGAATTAGTAAAATAAATAATAAAATTCAAATTAGCGAACCATTTAAAAACCTATTTACACAAGGAATGGTTTGTCATCAAACATATAAAGATAAACAAGGAAATTGGCTTTACCCTGATGAAGTTGAAAAAAAGGACGATAAAGTTTTTAAAAAGAAAGATGATCAATCAAATGTTATAGTAGGTCCCTCAGAATCTATGTCTAAGTCAAAAAAAAATACAATAGATCCAGAGCTTATGATTAATAAATATGGTGCAGATGCTGTAAGATTATTTATTCTCTCGGATAGTCCACCTGAAAGGGATGTTCAATGGTCTGATACTGGTGTTGAAGGTGCAAATAAATTTTTACAAAAAGTTTGGAACTTAAGTTTCACAATTGTGAACAATAATTTGCAAACGGAAAATCAATCAGAAGAAAAAAGATTTACTATTGAGGTAGATAATTTTGTAAAAAAGATTGATCTCGCTATTAATGACTTTAGATTGAATGTTGCTGTTGCTCTTTTTTATCAACTTTATAATTTTTTTAGGGAAAGCTTAAACAAAAATCTAGGTCAAAGTATTTTAAAAGCTAATTTAATTAAATTTATGAAGTTACTAATACCATTTACACCTCACATTGCTTATGAGTGCTTAGAGCTTCTTAAATGTAAAAAAATAAACTGGCCCGATGTTAGAAAAGATATAGTAGAGAATATAAATTTAGCGGTGCAAGTGAATGGAAAAACACGTGATGTTATTGAAATTAGTAAGGATTTAACAGAAGAGGATGTAAATCAAATAATTATAAAAAATTCTAAGGCAAATAAATATATTTCTAACAATAAAATTAATAAGATTATCTTTGTAAAAAATAAAATTATAAACTACATAATAAGTAAATGAAAAATCATCTCTTCCTATTATTTTTTTTAATTTTTACAGCCTGCGGATTTAAGGTAGTCAAAAATAACGAAACGCAAAATTATAATATTACTGAAATAGTTACTTCCGGTGAAAAAAAGATAAACCACCTTATTAAAAGTAAGCTACTTAACTTATCGAAAAAAGATAGTATCAAACGAATATCAATAAATATTAATACAAAAATTAACAAAGATATAAAGGAAAAAAATATTAATAATGAGATAACTAAATACAATATTTCAATAACTGCTGATGGAGAATTTAAAAATTTAAGCACACAACAAATAACAAGATTTACGGTGACTAAAAATGGATCTTACAATGTGGCAGTAACTAATTCATCTACAAGATCTAATGAGAAAAAATTAATAGTATTATTATCAGAAACCTTAATTGAAGAAATAAGCAATAAAATCAACGAAATGTAAATGATCATCAAAAGTTATCTCGTAGAAGAAAATATTAATTTATTAGATAAAAACCTAGTACTATTTTATGGCGAAAATTTAGGTTTAAAAAATCAAATCAAAGAAATTATTAAATTAAAAACTAATGCAGAAATATTGAATTTATTTCAAGATGAAATTTTAAAGAAACCAGAAGTTTTATTTAATGAAATATTAAATAAATCACTTTTTGAAAATGAAAAAAATTTTTTTATTAATGAAGTCGATGATAAAATTTTACCGATAATTGAAGAAATTAAAGAAAAGCAAGATTCTCAAAAGATTTATTTGTTCTCGAATATTTTAGATAAGAAATCTAAAATTAGATCTTCATTTGAAAAATCACATAATTCAATAGTAGTCCCTTGTTATGCTGATAATGAAATTACTTTAAAAAAATTACTGATAAATAAATTAAAAGACTATAAAGGAGTATCACCTTCAAACATAAATATTATTCTAGAGAGTTGTAACAATGATAGAGATAAACTTAATAATGAAATAAGCAAAATTAAAAGTTATTTTATTAATAAGGAAATTAATTCAGATCAACTAGAGGACCTATTAAATCTAAAAGTTAACGAAAGTTTTGCAGAGTTAAATGATCATGCACTCGACGGAAATAAAATTAAAGTGAACCAATTGCTATCCAATACAACTTTGGAGCCTGAAAAAAGTATCATGTATTTAAGTATTGTAAATCAAAGGGTTTTGAAAATATCTAAAATTGTAGAATTAAAAAACACAAGTTCTATCGATGAAATTATAAATAAATTTAGACCACCAATCTTTTGGAAGGAAAAACCAAAAATCACGTCGCAATGTAAAAAATGGAATTTACATAAGATAAAAAATATTTTAAATAAAATTTATAATTTAGAATTAAAAATAAAATCTAGTTCAGATGTTAAACATAATTTATTAATCAAAAAATTAATGATAGATATCTGTAATTTAGCCTCTATTTAGTCAACAAATCAGATATTAATTGGAACTGTTCAAGATCTTTATATTCCACTGTAATTTTACCAGAATTATTTTTTTTATTTGAAATATAAACTTTTAAACCAAGTTTTTTTTCGATTTGATCTTGAGCCTTTAAGATATTTGAGTCGATCGTCTTATTTTTTAAATTTGCATTCTTCTTGGATTTTACCAAATACTCAACTTTTCTGGCACTATAATTTTTTGCTACAATTTCCTCAGCAATTGTTGAGGCATTGCTTATACCAATTAATGGTCTCGCCTGACCAGACGTTAATGAACCTTCTTCTAACATAGCGACAATATCATTAGGAAGAGTTAATAACCTTAAAGTATTACTAATGTGACTTCTGCTTTTGGACATTAACTTAGAAATACTTTCATGATCGTATTTAAATTCTTCATTTAACCTTTTGTATCCTCGGGCTTCCTCGATGGGATTAAGATCATCTCTTTGTATATTTTCTACTATAGCAACTTCCAAAGACTCAGCGTCGTTTAAATCTAAAATTCTAACTGGTATCTCATGTAACCCAGCTCTCTGAGCAGCTAACCATCTTCTCTCTCCTGCTACAATCTCATACTTACCAGTATCTGTTTTATTTGGGCGAACAGCGATAGGCTGAATGATTCCATTTTTTTTTATAGAATTTGCCAATTCCTCAAGTTTTTCCTCTTTAAAGTTCACTCTTGGTTGGTAAGGATTTCGACTTAAATCACTGATAGAAACACTGTTAGATTGACGAATTTTTTGTGGCCTGTCTGGGGATTTTTCATCACCAAATAATGCTGACAATCCTCGGCCTAACCCTTTTTTTTTACCAATCATAAAACGCTCGCTATATTGTTTTTAAATTCTTCAGCTAATTTAAAATATGATTTACTTCCAACGCAACTTTTATCATAAATTACACACGGCAAACCATGTGATGGTGCTTCTGACAATCTCACATTTCTTTGAATTACAGTTTTATATACTTTATCTTTAAAATAATTTCTTGCTTCTTTGTCTACTTCTGATGAAAGTTTGTTTCTTTTATCAAACATAGTTAAAAGTATTCCTCTTATAGAAAGTGTGGGATTAAGATTTTCTTTTATTCTATC
>MDSV01177223.1_pt1 | contig 12927 bp, 10 predicted proteins | sample 810851 | NCBI WGS metagenome assembly MDSV01 (sample SAMN05326640, study PRJNA326480) | marine metagenome | isolation source: seawater | place: Atlantic Ocean: North East | collected 2012 | reverse complement strand
GAGATAAGTAATGATTTTTTTAAAGGCTATCTGTATATGCCAAGAATATTTCACTTACGTACAAATATTTCTGAAACAACTAAAAATATTACTACAGAGATTGATATATTCATTGCTGCATTGCTCTCAGTTTCAATAATTACTTTAGAAGTTTTTGTTTTAATAGGATTAGTAATATTTCTATTTTTTGTTAATTACAAAATTACATTATTTTCATTTTTGAGTTTATTCTTATTTTCAATTTTATTGAGTTATCTAAATACACAGAAAATTTTATCTTTAGGTAAAGAAAGAGTTAAACTTGCTCAAATTAGGCTTAAAAATATTTTAGAAGGCTTGTCAGGAGCAAAAATTTTTACTTTAACTGGCTCTAATGACAAAATAATTAATGATTTTAAAATAACTAATAATCAATTAGCCAAAAACAATATTATAAACAGCTTCAGAAATGGTATACCGCGTCCTTTATTTGAACTATTTATTTTATTGCTAGTTTTAATTTTCTTAGTTTTTTTTTTAAAAAATGATAATTCGTTTAAAAATTTAATTCCAACATTAGGAGTATTTTTGACAGCTGCTTATAGGTTAGCACCTTCCTTTGGAAAAATTTTAACTAATATACAAAAATTTCAATATAACATAGCCGCAGCAAAAAAACTTTATATTGATAAAGAAAAATTCAAACAACAAAAAAATAATAAAATTTATTTAAAGAAAGCGAACTTTAAAAAAGAGATTAATATTAAAAACTTAAGTTTTTCATATGATAAAAATTTAAATAATGAGAAAAACTTTGTCCTTAAAAATTTGAATTTTTCAATAAAGCATAATCAAAAAATTGGAATAATCGGAGAGAGCGGGTCAGGTAAAAGCACTCTATTGGATATATTAATGGGGATTTCGGAGCCTCAATTTGGTGAAATTTTAGTAGATAATACAAATCTTAATGAAATAAAAGATAGCTGGTTTAAAAAGATTGGATGTGTTCCTCAAGAAGTTTTTATATTGGATGATAGTCTTAAAAAAAATATCGCATTTGGATTGCCAAACGATCAAATTGAAACAGATAAAGTTCTTAAAGCAATTAATTTAGCTAACTTATCTAAATTAAAAGAAAATTTAAAATATGGAATTGACAATTTAGTTGGAGAAAAAGGATCACGCTTATCAGGCGGTCAAAGACAAAGAATTGGTATTGCTAGAGCTCTGTATAACAATCCAGATGTTTTATTTTTTGATGAAGCGACAAATTCGCTGGATATAGATTCTGAAAAAAAAATAATTGACGAAATTTTTAATAAACAAATTAATAAAACAATTATTTTTGTTTCCCACAAAAAAGAAAACCTCAAATATTGCGATGTTATTTATGAAGTAAAAGATAAAAAATTAATAAAAATAAATGAGAAGTGATAAAAATTTTTCCTTTAGTAAAATTAAAAAGCATTCGATGATTACTCTTACTTCAAGTAATAGAAAAGTTGCTTCAAAAAATAAAAATATTTTTCAAATTTCAGATATAATATTTAACATTAATTTAAAAAAAAAGAAAAAAAGCAATTATCACTGGGATAATAATATTAAGCTTAAAAAAGATTTACTTGAAATTCATAAAATTTATTCTAAGCTTTTAAATTTACTTACAAATAGACTTAATTTAATACATAATATTAATTTTTCAGAAAAATATTGGGAAATTTTAATTTGGCGATGGTTACAAAGATATATTATATACTACTTCGATAGATGGGAAATTATAACTTCAATATTAAAATTATTTAAAAAAAAAAAAATTTCAGTCCATTTTGTTAAATTTAATCAATCGAAGTTTGTTCCCTTTGATACCCTTGATTATTCTACAAGATGCGTGATGTCAGATGATTGGAATCATTGGGTTTATAACGACATTTTAAAAAGAAGAAGCAAATTTAGATTTAAGTGTGTTAATAAAAAAAAAATTAATCCTCTACCAAATCTAAAAATCAAAAAAAATAAAAGTCTTAAAAAAAATTTAAACTTTTTAACTAATCCTTCTTTAAATCCTTTTTTAAAAAAAGATATTATTTCTCAAAATTTAGGATTTTCAAAAGAAACTGATTTAAGAATTAAAGCATATCTGAAAAATATGCATTATGTTGATGAAAATATTTTTTCTCATTTTAAAAATAATTTTGATATTAATAAACGATCTAAGCTAAGTAAATTTTCTTCTTCGTTTAAAACTGATTTCAAAAGATATTTGGTATCAAATTTAAAGTATAATTTTCCTAAAATTTTTTTAGAAAACTATAAGTTAGCATATGAAGAGTTAAAAAAACATAATCTCCCTAGTCACCCCAAATTAATTATATCAAGTGTTGATGATGTTTTTAATGAACCTTTTAAATTTTTTGCAGCAAAAAAAATGATAAATAGATGTAAACTTTTTCATTTACAGCATGGTGGGTCTTACGGTACCTCAGACGACTATCCACTAGAAAAAATTCAAATGAAATTATATGATAAATTTTTTTCGTGGGGTTGGTCAGACAAGTCAAAAAAAATAGAAAAATTATTCTGTCAAAAAACGATTGCAATCAAAATAAAACAAAATAAAAAAACATCCGGGTTGATAATACCAATATTTGAATGGCATTTATATCCAGGCGACATTGTAGGCGGTAGGCCCAGAACTCTAAATGACATCAACTTGTTAATAAACAATATAGATATATTCTTTTCAACTTTGAGAGATGATATTAAAACTAAAAGTGCATTTAAATTTTTAAAATATGAAAATAATTTATATCCAAAATATATTTTAAATAATCTTAAATCTAAATTTAAAAAAGCTAGTTTTTTTCATTCCAAAAAAAATTCAATTTATTATTTAAATAAATATAAAGTATATGTAGATACTGTAAATTCGACTGGATATTTAGAAACTTTAAATTTAAATTTACCCACAATATTAATATTTGATGAGCATATTTGCAGGATTAGACAAAGTGCTCAAAAAGAATTTTTATCTTTAGAAAAAGCAAAAATTTTATTTAAAGATGCTAAAGCAGCTGCCAAATTTATAAATGAAAATTATGAAAAAATTGATGATTGGTGGTTTAGTAAAAAAGTACAATTAGCTGTAAAAAATTTTACTAATAAATTTGCAAGATCTACTAATAATCCTTATATATTTTTAGAAAAACTTAAAAAATACACATAATGTTTAAGAAAATTTTTTCAGAGACAAGTAAATCCTTAAAAGATATTTTTTTATTTGCTTCTTATTCTCATAAGATTCCGCAATCATTACTGTTCAATATATTACCATACCAAAATTTACGGATAAGAATTGATACTTTTCTAACTGACAAATTTAAAAATAAATTTTCTCAAAAGAATCATAAAAAAATTGACTCATATGATAAAGCAAAAAAAGAAGGAATTTTTTTAAATCAAAATTTTTTCTCTGAAAAAAAAGTTAATTATATAAAAGATATTTGTAACGACTTAATCGAAAATCACGAAAATCATAATATATCAATTGACGATGGAGGTAACTTAGAAAAAAATTCAAATTCTTTTTCTAAATATTATTACCTGCCAAATTACAAAACTGAACTTACTGAAAAAGTAAAAAATTTATACGATGCGTTATTTGAAAATAAATTTTTAATTGATCAATTAAGTTTTTTAGCTGGTATAAAATTTAAAAAAGATGAAATAAGTGTACATATTTCTATAGTCAAAGGAAAATTACTTAGTGATGATTGGCACTCAGATTGTTTTTGTCATACAGCAAAAGGTTTTCTATATTTAGGAGACGTTAACAAAAAAAATTCACCATTTTGTTTTTTAAAGAATTCTCATTCTAATACTAACTTAAAAATGCTTATAGAATCTGAAAATTCTAAAAGTATCTTGTCTAAAAATAAAGATGATGTGCAAAAAAAAAGTGGAGACGATATCTGGAATAAATTAAAATATTCAAATTACGCTAAAAAAGTTTTAAGTGATTCGAGTGCAGTTGAGTGCTCATTTCCAAAAGGAACCTTAATTACCTGTGATACATCTGGTTTTCACAAAAAAGGATTTAGCGATGGTTCAGAAGAGAGATTTATGGTTGGTTTTGTTGGAGTCAGAGGAACGATGTATCAAAAATTAAAGTCAACCTTTTTTAAGCAATGAAATATAAATTATTCAAAAAAAAAAAAGCTAAGACAAGTTTTTTTAGTTTTAAAAAGATAATTAACACTAGAAATTATAATGTTTCCTATTATAAAGGATGGCATGACTTGTTGGTTTTACGTATTAATCTATTAAATTCAACTATAACTCAAAATTTTTTTAATCTTTTTGAGACCAAAAAAAATGAGAAATTAGAAAAAGTTATAATGGTTTCTAAAGGAAAATTATCTATAGGAAAAAAAAATCCCCTAAAAAAATTAAGTAAATTTGACTGTATACATACAAAAATTTCCCTTAAAGATTTAAAAATTAAAAATCATGGTAAAAGTGAACTATTTATTGTTTTCGGAACAAAAAATATAAAAATGAATAATAAACTTAATTTTTTTAATTTTGAAAAAAATCTAAGAAAAACTGACCTATGGGGTGGTAAATGTATTTCAAGAGTTTTTACTGGAAAAGGTATGACTTTAGTTTTGTTTAGATTAAAAAGAGGATTTAAGTTTCATGACAACGGTCATAAAAATGAGCAATTAACTTGGTTAGTCAATGGTAAGATGAAGTTTTACGTCAAAAATAAATCAAAGTTACTAAAATCTAATGGAGCCTCAGTAGACATCGGTCCATACGACTATCATGGAGGAATGTCATTAGGCGCAATAGGTTTTGATGCTTTTTCTCCTAAACGCTCAGAAAAAAGATATTCTTAAAATATGAAAAAAATAAACTTACTAGACTGCACCTTAAGAGATGGTGGTTATTATAATAACTGGGATTTTAGTAGTCATCTGGTTCAAGAATATTTAAATTCATTAAATTCCCTTGGTATCTCTTTAATAGAAATGGGTTTTAGATCATTTCAAAGTAAAGATTTCAAAGGCCCTAATTGGTACACAACTGATAATTATATTAAATCTTTTAAAATTCCTAAAAAGATTAAAATTGGTGTTATGGTCAATGCATTTGAATTAATTTCCCATCCCTTAGGAATAAAAAAAAGTACTGAAATTTTGTTTACCAATAAAAAAAATTCTAGAGTTGATTTTGTAAGACTTGCTTGCCATTTCAACGAATTTTCAAAAACACTTGAAATAGCTAATATTTTAAAGAAAAAAGGATACATCGTAGCTGTTAATTTAATGCAAATTTCTGAACGCACAGAAAAAGAAATCAAAGAAGCATGTAAGTTGGCTAAAAAAACAAAATTAGATATCCTTTATTTTGCAGATAGTCTTGGAAGTATGGACGATAAGGATATAAAAAAAATTGTTAAAATTTTTAAAAAAGAGTGGGCAGGCAATATTGGTATTCATGCGCATAATAATCTTGGTTTAGCATTATCCAATTCTGTTACGGCTTTAAAAGAAGGTGTAAATTGGGTTGACTCAACTGTAATGGGAATGGGTAGAGGAGCAGGGAATGCTCAAACAGAATATATAATTTTAGAAATTGAAAAATTTAAAAAGAAATTTCAAAACAATTTAAGCTTGATGAAAGTAATAAAAAAATATTTCTATCCGTTATATAATAAATATAAGTGGGGGATAAATTTTTATTATTATCTTGCAGGAAAATTTAGTATTCATCCAACATATATTCAAGAAATGATTAATATAGAGTTGACCGAAAGTGAAATGATTGATGGAATTAACCAACTCAAGGATTATGGTGCCTCAAGATATGATGTTAACTTGGTAAGATCGGAATTTCAAAAACCTATCAAACTTAAGAAAGGAAGCTGGTCTCCAAAATCAAAAATTAAAGGAAGAGAAGTTTTGCTTGTATCTTCCGGCCCCAATTTAAAACAATATAAGTTAGAGATCGAAAATTATATTACTAAATTCAAACCATTCGTTATTGCTTTAAATTCATCCAGTACTATTAATAAAAATTTAATAGACTTATATGTAGCATGCAATCCTTTAACCCTTTTATCTGACTTTAAAAAGATTAAAAATTATAAAAAACCTTTGGTTTTACCAAAATCTATTTTATCAGATAAAATTAAAACTAGGCTTAATTCAAAAAAAATTTTTGATTATGGCGTTGGAATTAAAGAAAATAAATTTGATATATTTGACAACTGTTCTAATATTCCAAAATTATACACTGTTGCTTATGCCCTTTCAGTAGCTACAAGTGGACAAGCTAAAAGAATCCTATTAGCCGGTTTTGATGGATACGGGTCCGAAGATAGACGTACAAAAATCGTTGACAATATTTTTTATTTATATTCAACAAATAAAAAAGCAAAAAAAATTTTGGGTATAACGCCTTCTTCTTACAGTTTTGATGTAAAATCAGTCTACGCCTTATAAAATGAAAAAAATTATTGCAGTTGTGCCGGTGAGAAAAGGCTCTCAAAGAGTGAAGAACAAAAACTTTAAAAAATTTTGTGGGAAAAATTTACTCGAATATAAAATTGATATTTTAAAAAAGGTTAGAAATATTGATGACATAATTGTAAATACAGACTCTAAAAGAGCTATTTTAATAGCAAAAAAATTAAAAGTTAATTTTTTTAGAAGAGAAAATTATTTTGCAAGTTCTAAATGTACAAACAGTGAATTTTGGTCAAATATAGCTTCTGTTACACCAAGTAAATATATACTCTTTACCCATTGTACTAGCCCAATGATAAAAGTAAAAACTTATGAACAAACAATTAAAAAATTTTTTCTTAATAAAAATAAGTTTAATAGCTTAAATACTGTTAGCGATGTAAAAGAATTTTTATTTTTAAAAAATAAACCGCTCAACTTTAGGATTAACAAAGCTCCAAATTCGCAGAATTTACCAAACATAGTAAAACTGAACTTTGCTATAAGTATTTTAGAAACAAATTTTATGGAAAAGAAAAAAACACTTATTGGTACAAAACCTTTGTTTTATAAATTAGATCAAATTGAAGGTCACGATATTAATACTCCTTATGAATTTGAATTTGCTAAACATCTTTTTAAAAATACAAGATAGTTTTTTCATATTTTATTTTTATGATGTCCTCAATTTCTCCACAATGGAAAAAAACTAAAGATTTATATATAAATTGGCTTATAAATACTGAGCTAAGAAAACTTTTTTCGAAAAATTTATATTACGAAAACCTCTCCATGTGGTGGCTTACTAAAGTATATGAAAAAGATGCACTAAATAATCCGGAATGGTTTTGCCAATTAAACAATACTTTTAATAATAAAAAAATAACAAATGGCAACTCAGATTTAAACCTATTAGTTGAATTTATAAAAATATTTTTTAAATTATCAAAAACAATAATTTTACTCTTGTTTATAAAATGTTTTTATAGAGAGAAAAATTATAAGACTTCTCCAAGAGACTGTTTTTATGTTCATTTTTCTAACTTAACAAATTTCAAAAATGGTTTCATTGATAAACAGTATGGATCAATATCTTTAGAAAATAAAAAAATTTGTTACGCTGTTCAACTGCCTTACAACTTTTCAGTAATTTTTAATTTTTTTAAAAATAAAAAAAAATTAAATAGAATTCCAGTAAATTTTTATATTATCAATAATTATCTAAAATTAACTTCCGTATTAAAAGTCTTTTATGAAACTTTAAAAAATCTTTTATATTTAAATAGAGAACTTAGTAAAAAAAATTATTTTATTATAGGATCAAAAGATTGTAGTAAAATTTTAAAACCATTATTAGTCGAGTCCTTCTTTGGAACAATACAATTTTCATTATTGAATGGTATAAGCTTAGAAAATCTTAACAATTTTAAAAAATTTAAAACTTTTACGAGTTACGCAGAGTTTTTTCCATCTTCTAGATCAATTTATTATTTTTTAAAAAAAGAAAAAGATTTAAAACTTATAAGTGTAAATCATGCGAATTTTAGTGAAAATATGCTAGCTTATTGTCTAGATAAAAGAGAGTTCTCGAATAAAAATGATTTTTTGAATTTTTCACCATCGCCTGATATTTTTTTAACACAAGGAGAAAAATATTTTAATAAATTAAAAAAAATTTTTCCAAAAAAGAAAATTAAACAAATAGGTTCGTTAAAATTAGGAATTCAGAACATTAAAATTAAAAAGAGTAATAATGCAAAAAGAAAATTGATAAATGTATCTAGAAAAATTATTTCTATTTTTACCAGCACGCACGATTATCTTGGAATGACAGAGATTTTAAACAATTCTGATATATCTAATTATTTTATAATTCTTCGACCACATCCTTACTATAGGCTTAAGACAATTAGCCATTTTAAAAAAGATGCGAAATTTAAATTCAATTTATTAGAGGATTTATCACCAAGAGAAATTATAAGCATTAGTGATTTTGTATTATCAGGCGACTCATCTCTTTGCTATGAAGCTGCGATTTTAGGAAAAAAAAATACTTTGAGGTTGTACAATGAAAAATTTCACCCCCTCTTCGATTTAGACGATGGTATTACAATTGTAAAGGACTCAAAATCTCTTGATGAATATTTAAATAATAAAATTAAAATTAAAAATTTAAGTCCTAAAAGTTTAATTAAAAAATTTTTCTTTAAGTATGATAAAAAAGCACATATAAGGTTTAAAAATATTTTAAAAAAAATTTAATTTTTAGGGAGATAAATAAAAATGGGTGAAGTAAAAAAAATACCAGTATTTGATATAGCATTAGGAAAAAAAGAGAAAGAGTATATCAAAGATTGTCTAGACACATCTTTTATCGGTCAAGGTAAATATGTTAAAACTTTAGAAGAAAAATTTAGTAACTTTGTTGACTGTAAATATGGAATTACAACTACAAGCGGCACCACAGCTTTACACTTAGCTTGCGCTACTATAGGACTTAAAAAAAATGACGAAGTTTTAGTTTCATCAAGTACTAACATGGCTTGTCCATTTGCTATCGATTATTGTGGTGCTATTCCAATACCTATCGATATAGAAAAAGAAACTTGGCAACTGGATGTAAATCAAATCGAAAATAAAATAAATAAAAATACGAAAGCTATAATGGTAGTACATCTTTTTGGTCATCCAGTTGATATGGATCCAGTTTTGAAGATTGCCGAAAAACATAATTTAAAAATAATTGAGGATTGCGCAGAGTCACACGGCGTTGAGTATAAAGGAAAAAAAGTTGGATCAATTGGAGATATTGCAGCATTTAGTTTTTTTGCCAACAAAACAATTACTTGTGGAGAAGGAGGGATGGTTACAACTAATTCTACAGAACTTGCTGAAAAAGCAAAAAGTCTGAAGAACCTTGCTTACGGCAAAATAAATAAATTTATGCATGATGATATTGGATTTAATTATAGATTACCTAATATCAGTGCTGCACTAGGTTTAGGTCAGTTCGAAAATATTGAAAATGTCTTTAAAGAAAAAGAGAGAATTTATAATCGATACAAAAAAAATCTTGAGAAAATAAAAGGAATTAATATACCTGTAGTTAGAGAATGGGTAAGCAAATACATAATGTGGGTATTCAATATTTATCTAGATAATGAATTTCCTATTACTAGAGATGAACTAACAAAAAAATTAAAAGAAAATAATATTGACACGAGAGACGCTTTTGTACCAATCAATCAGCAAAAATTTTTAATTGATAAATATAAAATGTTTACCGAGAATGACTGTCCTAATGCAAACTACATTATGGACAATGGTTTATATTTACCTTCCGGAAACACAATAACCAATGAGGAAATTGATTTTGTGTGCGATGTTATAAAAAAAGCTTCTCAATGAGGAATAGCCGGAGATTAAAAAAAATGCTATGGAATAATAAAGTATGAATTTTGCCGTAATTGGACTGGGATCTTTTGGAGTTAAAAGAGCTAAAGCTATTAAGAGTTCAAAAAATGCAAAATTAGTTTATATTTTCGATCCTAATAAAAACAATGCTCAAAAAGCAGAAAAAGAGCTTAATGTTCCTTGCAAGAGTTTTCAGGAAATTTTAAAAAATAAAGAAATTGATGTTATTTGTATTTGCACACCAAATAAGTTTCACAAAGAATTAATCATTGAGTCATTAAAAAATGATAAACATGTTTTCTGCGAAAAGCCAATTTCAAAAAATTATCAAGAAGCGCAAGAAATATTCAATGCAACAAAAAAATATAATAAAATCTTACAAGTAGGATCAAATCATCGATTCTTTGAAAGCGTATTGTACGCAAAAAAATTAGTCGATGATGGTGTTATTGGAGATGTTCTAAGTTTTAATGGAAGAATAGGACACAACGGAGAAAGATTAAAAGATAGTTGGTTTTGGAAAAAAGATGTTAGCGGTGGAGGCACCTTGTTGGATAATGGATGTCATTTATTAGACTTATCGAGATACTTTATCGGAAATTTTATCTCTGGAACTGGCATAACAACAAATACTTACTGGAAAAATATTGAAGTAGAAGATTCAGCAAGCGGAATATTTAAAACAGAAGATGGCAAAACAGCTTCAATTTTTTGCTCTTGGAGACTTCTTTCAGGTTATTTTTTTTTCGAATTAAATGGATCTGAAGGATACATCAATGTTGATGGTCGGTTTGATACTCACGGTGGAGATAAAATTTTTTGGTCTACAAAAAAAGATGGAAAAATTTATGATAAAGATTTTAGCAACTTAAAACCAAATTCTTATCAATTAGAAATAGAAAATTTTATAAATAATTTAAAAAATAATAAACCTTGTTCTCCAAATGCAAACGATGCGTTAGAAGTGATGAGAATGATCGATTTCGTTTATAAAGATCAATAAAACAATAAAATGAAATGTTTTGATAAAGATTATTCAAAAATATATGATTTTTTATATACTAATAAAGATTATACGAAAGAAACAAATTTAATAAAAACAATTTTAAAAAAATACTTACCAAATTCAAAATCTTTGCTAGATCTTGGTTGTGGTACAGGCTTGTACTCAAATTTAATAACTAAGTTAAATTTTAATGTTGTTGGGGTGGACAGAAGTTCTAATATGTTGAGTATTGCAAATCGAAAATATAAAAAAAACAAAAAACTATCATTTATTAAATCAAGTATAGAAAATATAAAATTAAATAAAAAATTTGATATTATTTCTGCTCTATTTCATATTTTAAGTTATCAAAGATCTGAGAATGAGATTGATAAGTTTTTTTCAAAATCATACTCGCATCTAAATAAAAATGGAATTCTTATTTTTGATTTCTGGTACGAAGATGGTGTTTTTAGTTTGCAATCTCCATTGCGAGTAAGAGAAATAAATAATTCAAATTATAAGATTGTAAGAATTACAATTTCCAAATGGTATAAAAAAATAAAACAGATTTTTGATATACATAATTTAATTGTTTTAAACAAAAAAAATAAAAAAATTTCCAAATTTCAAGAAACTCATAAAATGCGATATTTTAATATGAAAGAAATAAAAAAAAAATTGCATAAACATAAGTTTTATTTTTTAGAAAGTTTGGACTTACAGACAGGTAAATCAGTATCTAAAAATAGTTGGGGAGCATTGGTAGTGGCAAGAAAATTGTAGAATGATCTCAGATAAAAAAAAAATAGCAATATTTATTGACTCAAGAAAAAAATCTGGAGGGGCCTATCAAGAATTTTTATACACTTTGAGAAATATAAAAAAAGGTAATAAACAAAATATAAAATTTGTAATTATTGCAACTTCTAAAAACTTAGATCTTGAATTGGAAAAAGAAAACTTTGAAACATATTATTTTTCTTTAAATCCTTTTTTTAGGTATTTAGCGTTTCTAAGAAACTATAGTCCTTTTGTAAGAGCAATGAAAAAATTTTATTTTTTTCAAAATAAATTTGAAAATTTTTTAAAAAAAAATAATATAGATCTTGTATATTTTGTTGGTCCTTCACAATACTCTTTATATTTAGAAGATACAAAGTTTATTATAAATGTGCCGGACGTAAGCGTTAGAGAAAACTTAGAATTTCCAGAAATAGTTGATAATTCCGAATTTTTGAGAAAAGATAATATTTTAAAAAAATCACTTCCCCGTGCTTTAGGCATTATAACAAACTCAGAAATTATTAAAGAAAGAATTTCTTTTTTTTACAATATTTTAAAAGAGAGAATTTTTTTAATAAATCATCAACCGTCTTTGTCTATTTTTGAATTTACCAAAATTGATTTGAATTTACAAAAAGTTGTCAGGGAAAAATTTCAATTACCAGAAAATTATATTTTTTATCCATCTATGTACCTTCCACATAAAAATCACAGGACATTAATTGAAGCTTTGTATATTTTAAAAAAGAGTAATAAGCATCAAAATCTAAAATTAGTTTGTTGTGGTAATGATATTGGATATCTTCAAAATCTAAAGAACTTTGTAAAAAAAAAGAAGTTAGAAAGAGAAATAATCTTCCTCAATTTTGTAAAAGATGAATATTTACCTTATTTATATTTAGACTCATCAATTTTAGTGATGCCAAGCTTAATTGGTCCAACTAATATTCCGCCTTGGGAGGCATTTAAAATGAAAAAGCCAGTTATTTACTCTAAACTAAAAGGTATAAAATCTGTTTTAGGAGAATCAGTTTATTATGTAGATCCCTTTAATTCTAATGAAATAGCCGCTTCTATTTCAAAAATCTTAAATGAAACAGAATTAAAAGAGGAACTTATCAAAAAAGGATCTTTAAAATTGGAGGAAAATATTAAAAAAAATGAATTTTCTATTTTTTTTAAAATTATAGAAGAATATCGTAAAACTCAAAAATTGTGGGATTTTGAAAATTAAGAAGTGATTAAAAAAATATT
>MDSV01159527.1_pt1 | contig 12927 bp, 13 predicted proteins | sample 810851 | NCBI WGS metagenome assembly MDSV01 (sample SAMN05326640, study PRJNA326480) | marine metagenome | isolation source: seawater | place: Atlantic Ocean: North East | collected 2012 | reverse complement strand
TTCAAGTATTTGGTGTGTAGCTCCATCTTCCCCTAGAGTTAGTCCTGCGTGGGAAGCACAAATCTTCACATTTTTCCCCGAGTACGCAATTGATTGCCTAATTTGATCATATACTCGTCCAGTAGAAAAATTAGCAAAAGTACCCGTAAAAGGTATTTTACCGCCAATTGTGAGTCCAGCAGCAATGCCCATCATATTTGCTTCAGCAATACCAACTTGAAAAAATCTACTTGGATTTTCTTTTTTAAATTGATTCATTTTCAAAGAGCCTGTTAAATCAGCACATAATGCAACTACATTTTTATTTTTCCTTCCGAGTTCAGTGAGACCATCCCCAAATCCAGATCTTGTGTCTTTTAATTCTGTATAATTAAACTTCTTCATTGTTTAATATTAGTAATCCCCAAGGGTTTCAGGATTCTGAGATAAAGCAATTTGAAGCTGTTCATCATTCGGAGCAACTCCATGCCATTCGTGTGTATTCATCATAAAATCAACTCCATTTCCCATTTCAGTTTTTATAAGCAAGCAAATAGGTGATTTTTTTTTTATTTCTTTCTTTGCATCATTCAATTTTTCAATAATTGATTCAAGATTATTTCCGTTTTCTATCTCTATAACTTTCCATCCAAATGCTTCAAATTTAATTTTTAAACTACCTATTGGCAGTACCTCACTTGTAGAACCGTCAATTTGTTTACCATTCAAGTCAACACATAATATTAAATTATCGATATTTTTTGCCGAGGCAAACATTATAGCTTCCCAATTTTGACCTTCTTGTAATTCTCCATCTCCAACTAAAACATAGATAAGTTTATCATCATTATTAAGTTTTTTACACAATGCACTTCCAATTGCCACAGATATTCCTTGACCTAAAGATCCGGAAGCAACTCTTATACCTGGTAGTTTTTCGTGAGTTGTTGGATGGCCTTGTAATCTTGAATTTAATTTTCTAAAAGTATCAAGTTCGCTAATAGGAAAATATCCCTTCCTAGCTAGAACACTATAAAATACAGGTGAAATATGACCATTGGATAAAAAAAATAAATCCTCGTTTTTGCCATCCATATCAAACCCATCATTTAAATCTAAAATTCCGTTGTAAAGGGCAACAAAAAACTCAGCACAACCAAGAGATCCCCCAGGATGACCAGAATTTACAGAGTGAACCATTCTTAAAATATCCCTTCTAACTTGTTGAGTTAATTTTTCTAGATTAACAATTCTTGACATAAATTTTACTTTCTATTGTAAATTTAATTTTTTAGATTAATTTCATTAAGGCAATGACCATCAATTTTGAAAAGATTACGAACAATTATTGTTCATTAATTTTTTTTTTAATCATAAAGACTTCCACTCAAAAACATGGAATTTAAATTAATTAAAAAAGATATTAGTTCAAATGCCCGTGCAGGTGTATTAAATTGTTCATTTGGAGAAATAAACACACCAATATTTATGCCTGTTGGCACCCAAGCTTCAGTTAAGGGCATTGATCAAAAGATATTAAAGGAACAACTTGATTTTAAAATTATTTTGAGTAATACGTATCATCTATATTTAAGGCCTGGTACTAAAGTAATTAATAGCGCGGGGGGAATTCACAAATTTATGAATTGGGACAGAATGGTATTAACAGATTCTGGAGGATATCAAGTCTATTCACTATCCAATAAAAGAAAAATTTCAGAAAAAGGTGTTTTATTTCAGTCGCATATTGATGGAAGTAAACATTTATTGACTCCTGAGTCAGTAATTGAAATACAAAGGGAAATTGGAGGGGATATAATAATGGCTTTTGATGAATGCCCTCCATATCCTTCTAAATTTGAATACGTAAAGAATTCTATGAAATTAACTCATAGATGGTTAGAAAGATGTATAAAAAAACATAAAGAATCTCCATTTTTGTATAAAAAAAAGCAATATTTATTTCCAATTATTCAAGGGGGAGTTTATAATGAACTAAGAAAAGAATCAGCAGAATTCGTTTCAAGTAGATTTGCTAAAGGATATGCAATAGGAGGTTTATCTGTAGGGGAACCAAATGAAGAAATGTACAAAGTTTCAGATTTGGTTTGTTCAATTTTACCTGCTGATAAACCTAGATATTTGATGGGAGTAGGAACACCTGTGAATTTATTAGAAAACATTTCGAATGGAGTTGATATGTTTGATTGTGTAATTCCTACAAGAAATGGAAGGAATGGGATGTTATTTACTTTTGATGGAATTATTAATATTAAAAATAAAAAATGGGAGAACGACTATTCAAAAATTGAAACAGAAGATTATAAAGGATACGAAAATCAATATTCTAAAGCTTATCTTAGACATCTTTTCATGGCAAACGAAACTCTTGGAAGCCAAATAGCTGCTATTCATAATTTGAACTTTTATAAAAATTTATTAAAAATTGCTAGAGAGAAAATAATGGCAGGTGAATTTGCATCCTGGAAAAACAACATGGTAAAAAAATTAAACACAAGGATTTAAATGCTTAAAATTTTAGATACTTATATAATCAAGAAATATTTAATAACTTTTTTAGTTGTTCTTTTTTTATTTATCCCAATAGGGATAATGGTTGATGTAGCTGAAAGGATAGATAAGTTTAAAGAAAACGAGATACCATTTAAAGAGATCATTGATTATTATTTTGACTTTATGTGGTATTTTGGAAATTTACTTTTCCCAATCTTATTGTTTTTATCAATAATTTGGTTCACATCAAAACTAGCAAACAACACGGAAATTATTTCTGTTTTGAGCTCAGGCGTTTCCTTCTCAAGATTTCTTAGACCATATTTGATATCTGCATCATTAATTTCAATTATATCCTTTTTTATTGGGATGTTCGTCGTTCCTAATGCGAGCAAAGGATTTAATGAGTTTAATTACAAATATTTAAATAAAAAATCTGAGATTAGAAATACATCAAGAGTTTTTAAACAAATTTCTAAAAATGAATTTGTTTACGTAAGCAGCTTCAATCCAACCAGAGAAAGAGCTATGGATTTTACTCTTGAGTACTTTGATAATGAAAAATTAAAATTTAAAATTATGGCACAATCAATTAGATGGATTAAGTCTGATTCATTGTTTCGTCTTTTAAATTTTAGAAAAAGAATCATTTATGAAGACGAGGAAATTTTAATTAAAAAAAAATCAATTGATACTATTTTTAATTTTAATATTCAAGATCTGTCACCTCTAAATTATGAAGCCGAAACCTTAACAATGTTCAATTTGAATAAATTTATAGATTCTGAAATTAAATCAGGGTCTAAATTAATTAATCAACATTTATTAGTTAGACACAAAAGGTATAGTTTACCAATTTCCGTATTTGTTCTTACTCTAATATCAGTATCGGTATCATCTGTGAGGAAAAGAGGGGGTATGGGTATTAATTTAGCAATGGGTATTCTAATGGGGTTTTCATTTATATTTATAGATAAAATTTTAGTTGTTTTGGTTAATAAGTCAAACTTTTCAGCTGCGGTTGCTGCTTGGTCTCCCATAATATTTTTTGGAGGCTTGGGATACTTTCTTATGAGATATGCAAAAAAATAGTTACAAAAGCCTAATACATTTACATTTTTTAATTTTTATATGGGGTTTCACCTCAATTTTTGGTGCCCTAATTGATCTAAATCCATTATTAATTGTTTGGTTAAGATTGTCAATTGCAGCAATCTTAATCTTTATTTTTTTATTTTTTTTTTACAAAGACGCGCTGAAATTTGGCAATTCAAGTTTTTTAAAGTTTTTACTTGGAGGTTTTTTGATATCAATTCACTGGTATTTATTTTTTTACTCAATAAAAATTTCTTCTATTTCATTAACCCTATCAATTTTGTCCACAGCATCTTTAATGGCTTCTTTTCTAGAGCCCCTTTTTTATAAAAGACCTTTCAAGATTCATGAATTATTATTTGGATTAGTTGCAATTGTAGGCCTATTAATTATTTTTGGGATACAATCAGAGAATCACTTTGCCATTTTTGTTTCACTTATTTGCACCTTATTATCGGTTCTGTTTTCTCTACTCAATGGTTTTTTGATTAAGGAACACTCATCTTTTCAAATTTCTTTTTATGAAATAATTTTTGGTTTATTTTTAATTTCAATAATTATTTTTTTATCGGATACTAAATTCCCAACACTAAAATCAATCAATTCTTCAAACTGGATTTATATTTTTATCTTAGGGTCGTTGTGTACTGCTTATACTTTTGTTGCTTCCACCCATATTTTAAAATTTATAACACCTTACACTATGATGATGTCATTAAACCTTGAACCCATTTATGGAATCTTTTTCTCTCTGATTATTTTGGGAGAAAAAGAATATATGCACTCTCAATTTTACATTGGAGCTTTAATTATATTATTAGGAGTTGTTGGAAATATTGTGTTTAAGTTTAAAAAAATATTTTAAAAATTATATTTTTATAATTATTTAGTTAAAAATGGAATATTTAGATTTTGAGTTACCAATTAAAGAAATTCAAGAACAATTATCCAAGTGTGAGATAATTGGAAGTGAAAGTGAAATAGATGTTACTGACACTTGTGCCAAATTGGAGTTGAAGTTAAAAAAAACAAAAGAGAGGATATATGGAAATTTAACTCCATGGCAAAGAGTTCAATTATCAAGACACCCTTCAAGACCATACACTTTAGATTACATAAAAGCCATATGTGGAAATTCATTCTTGGAACTTCATGGAGATAGAAATATTAAGGACGATAAAGCAATGATTGCTGGTTTGGGAAAGGTTAAATATCAAACTTTTATGTTTGTCGGAACTCAAAAGGGTTACAATACTGTTACTAGAAAATATAGAAATTTCGGAATGTCTAATCCGGAAGGATACAGAAAAGCTTTGAGAGTAATGAAATCAGCAGAAAAGTTTAATATACCTATTGTCTGTTTAATTGATACTCCGGGAGCTTATCCAGGTCAAGAAGCTGAGGAAAGAGGACAAGGAGAAGCAATAGCTAGGAATATTTTTAATATGCTTTCAATCAAAGTTCCAATAATTACAATAATTATTGGAGAAGGTGCCTCTGGGGGTGCATTAGGGATAGGAATTGGGGACAGGATATTGATGTTAGAAAATACTTGGTATTCGGTCATATCACCGGAATCATGTTCATCTATATTGTGGAGAAGTTGGGAGTACAAAGAAAAAGCTGCTGAATCGTTAAAACTTACTGCTCAGGATATGAAAAAATCTAAATTAATTGATAAGATAATTAAAGAGCCTCTTGGAGGAGCACATCAAAACAGAGAAAAAATATTTGCAGTTGTTGGAAATGAAATAACTAAATCATTTTTGGAACTCGAAAAGCTATCACCAACCGATTTAATAAATTCAAGGAGAAGTAAATTTGAAAAAATGGGTATTTTCAAGAGTTAATAAAAACATTTATAAGTATTAACAATTTTAAAATAATTATAAACACATAATGTTGACTATTTTCTAATACTTTAAATTTTTTTAAAAAAAACTAATCATTCTTTTTTTTTACATTTAAATGTGGAAAAAAGTGAAAAATTATTATCATCTGAAACCTTTAACAAAGGAATTTTTAATCTAGATTCAGGAAGAATTCCTCCCCAAGCTTTAGACCTCGAAGAGGCAGTACTTGGTGCAATGCTAATTGATAAAAAAGGAGTTGATGAAGTAATTGATATACTTCAAAAAGATGCTTTTTACAAAGAATCTCATAAAAATATATTTGAAGCAATATATAGTTTATTTCAATCTTCTGAGCCTGTTGATCTTCTGACGGTCTCAACTAAACTCAGAAAGATGGGCGTTTTGGAAAAAGTTGGAGGTGACTTTTATTTAGTTCAATTGTCTAAAAAAGTTTCAACCTCTGCGAATATTGAATTTCATGCCAGAATCATACTCCAAAAATTTATTCAAAGATCCTTAATCAGAATATCAAATGAAATAATAGAAAATTCATTTAAAGATTCAGTAGATGTTTTTGATCTATTAGATGATGCAGAATCAAAATTATATGAGATTACTCAAGGCAATATTAAAAGGTCTTCAGAAACCGCTCAAAGTTTAGTGATTCAGGCAAAAAAACGAATTGAAGATATTTCAAATAAAGATGGATTGAGTGGAGTTGCAACAGGATTTGGTAAACTTGATTTACTTACTTCAGGATGGCAACCAAGTGATCTTATTGTAATAGCGGCAAGACCAGGAATGGGTAAAACTGCTCTTACATTGTCAATGGCAAGAAATATTGCTGTTTTAAAAAAAACCCCAGTTGCTTTCTTTTCATTAGAGATGTCTTCAGTGCAACTAATCACAAGATTAATTTCTGCTGAAACTGGGCTGACATCAGAAAAGTTAAGAACTGGAAAACTTGAAAGTCATGAATGGGAACAACTAAACGTTAAAGTTGGTGATTTAGAAAAGGCACCACTTTATATAGACGACAGCCCTTCGTTATCAATATTTGATCTTAGAGCAAAAGCAAGAAGACTGTCATCTAAACATGGAATACAACTAATTATTGTTGATTATTTACAGCTAATGACATCTGGCACAACCAGTAAGACAGGAAATAGAGAACAGGAAATATCGTCAATATCAAGAAATTTAAAAGCTTTAGCTAAAGAACTAAATGTACCCGTGATCGCTCTTTCTCAATTATCTAGGGCTGTGGAAACTAGAGGTGGGACTAAAAGACCAATATTGTCAGATTTAAGAGATTCTGGTGCAATTGAACAAGATGCAGATATTGTTTCATTCATTTATAGACCAGAATATTATGGTATTGATGAGTGGGATGATGATGACAGATCTTCATCTGAAGGACAAGCAGAGTTTATAGTAGCAAAACACAGAAATGGTGGTTTGGACACAATAAGGCTTAAATTTACTCCACAACTTGGGAAATTTGAAAATTTAAGCGACATAGATTCATCATTTGAGTATCCATCAAAAATAAATCAGGTTAAAAAAAGAAGAGATCCTGCCGAAGGCGGTTATGAGGATAAAGATGAAATAACCCCTTTTTAAGAATATTTATTTTACTTTATTTACAATTTTGCTAAAAGTATCAGGATGATTCATAGCGATGTCTGCTAGAACTTTTCTGTCTAGATTAACTTTTTTTGACTTTAAATTGGAAATAAATTTACCATAGGTAATACCATGCAATCTTGCAGCAGCATTTATTCGAATTATCCATAATAATCTAAAAGATCTTTTTTTGTTCTTCCTGTCTCTATATGAATATAAGAGTCCCTTTTCAACAGCGTTTTTAGCTACTTTCCAAACATTTTTCCTTCTACCATAGTAGCCCTTAGCTTGTTTGAGTATTTTTTTTCTTTTATTTCTTGAGGCAACTGAATTTTGTGATCTTGGCATTTTTGATAATTTATATTAAAAATAATATTACTTTAATCTTAACTGTTTTTCTATGTTTTTCATGTCACTTTTGTGAACGAGACTAGAATGAGTAAGTTTTAACTTCCTTTTTTTTGACTTCTTTGTCAAAATATGATTTTTAAACGCATGTTTTCTTTTTATTTTACCAGTGCCAGTTAATTTAAATCTTTTCTTCGCACTTGATTTGGTTTTCATTTTTGGCATAATATTAATTTAAACTATTTTAATTTTTTTTTGGATTAATAAACATAATCATTCTTTTACCCTCCAGTTTTGGCAACTGTTCTACTTTTCCAAAGTCCTCTAAATCTTGAGCTAATCGTAATAACAGAATTTGTCCTTGTTCTTTGAAAATAATCGATCTTCCCTTAAAGAAAACAAAAGCCTTTAATTTTGCACCATCTTTTAAAAATTTTTCAGCATGCTTTTTTTTGAACAAATAATCATGTTCATCTGTTTGTGGTCCAAATCTAATTTCTTTAATTACAACTTTCGTTGTTTTAGATTTCAAAGCTTTATCTCTTTTTTTTTGTTCGTAAAGAAATTTTTTATATTCCAAAATCTTGCATACGGGTGGAACAGCTTTTCCCGAAATTTCAACTAAATCTAAATCTAAGTTATTTGCCATTTGAAGTGCTTTTTGCTTAGTATATACACCTGTTTCAATATTGTCTCCAACCAGCCTAACTTCTGGAGCTAGGATTTTGTCATTGATAAGATGCGGATTCTCTCTTATTATCCTACCAGGTCTATTAGATCTTCTTCTTCGAATTGCTATGACAAATAATTTAAATTAAACTTAAAATGAATAACTATTTTTTATCTCAGTTGACAACTTTTGAATAAAAGTTTCAATTGTTAAGGATCCTAAATCTCCGTCACTAATATGCCTTACAGATACAACGTCATCTCTCATCTCTTTTTCACCAATTATCAACATATAGGGGTATTTTTTTAACTGAGCGTCTCTGATTTTTTTTCCTATAGTCTCATTTCTATTATCGATTAGTGCGCGAATTTCGTTAATTTTCATCTCATTTGAAACTTTTTCTGCATATTTTTCATACTTTTCAGAAAGAGTTAAAATGATTAATTGATCTGGAACTAACCACAATGGAAGTTTACCACTTGTATGTTCAAGTAAAATAGCAACAAACCTTTCTAAACTTCCAAATGGTGCTCTGTGAATCATAACAGGGCGTAAAAACGTATTATCTTTTGTTTTGTACTTTAACTCGAATCTATCGGGTAAATTATAATCAACCTGTATGGTTCCGAGTTGCCATTTTCTCCCTAAAGCATCTTTTACCATGAAATCTAATTTAGGCCCATAAAATGCTGCTTCTCCATATTCAATTCTGTAATCTAAATTTTTTAAATCTGCAGCTTTTAAAATAGCTTTCTCTGCTAAATTCCAATTTTTTTCGGAACCTATGTACTTATCTGGGGTTTTCGGATCTCTTAAAGAAACTTGAACCATAAAATTATCAAAACTTACAGCTTTAAATACATAGGCTACCAAATCAATTACTTTCACAAATTCTTCTTCTAATTGCTCAGGGGTACAAAAAATATGTGCATCATCTTGGGTGAATCCTCTAACTCTAGTTAATCCGTGAAGCTCTCCACTTTGTTCATATCTATAAACTGTTCCAAATTCTGCATATCTTTTTGGAAGATCTTTATAGCTCCAGCTTTGTGAATTATAAATTTCACAGTGATGTGGACAATTCATTGGCTTTAAAAGAAAAGTTTCTTTTTTTCCAGGAGTTTCAATTGGCTGGAAGCTGTCTAAGCCGTATTTTTCGTAATGGCCAGAAGTTTCATATAATTCTTTTTTTCCTATATGAGGAGATTCGACCAATTCATATCCAGCTTTATCTTGAGCTTTTTTTAAAAAACTTTCTAACCTGTTTTTTAAATCAGTGCCTTTAGGAAGCCATAGTGGTAAACCAAGACCAACTCTAGGGCTAAAAGTAAATAAATTTAGTTCCTTACCAATTTTTCTATGATCTCTTTTATTAGCTTCTTCAATTAAAGAAATATATTCTTTCAAAAGTTTTTGCTTAGGAAATGAGATGCCGTAAATTCTAGTTAATTGCTTGTTATTTTCGTCACCCTTCCAGTATGCACCAGCTATATTTGTTAATTTTATTGCCTTTACTAATCCAGTATGAGGAATATGACCTCCTTTGCATAGATCAGTAAAGTCCGAGTGATCACAGAATGTAATTTCACCATCATTTAGATTTTCAATCAATTCCAGTTTGTACGGATTTTTTTCTTTTTTGTAATATTCACGTGCATCAAATTTTGACAAAAATTTCAATTTAAAATTACTTTTTTGTGACGCAAAAAACATGAATTTTTTTTCTATTTTTGGAAAATCGTTTTCCGATATAGTGTCATCCCCTAAATCAAAATCATAATAAAAACCATTTTCTATTGAGGGTCCAATAGTAAGTTTAGCCTTTGGATAAAGACTCATTACAGTTTGAGCGAGAATATGAGCCGAAGAATGCCAGAATGCAGATTTTCCTTCATCATCATTCCATGTATAAAAGTATAACTTGCCACTTTCAGAAATTTTGCTTGATAATTCAATTATTGAGCCATTAAAGTTCGCTGATAAGACGTTTCTAGCTAAACCTTCACTGATATCTTTTGCAATATTAAAAGCAGAAATTCCTTTTTCGTACTTTTTAGTGGAACCATCTTTAAGAATTATTTCAATCATATTTCTAAAAATATAAATTAAAAATTTGTATTTGTAAACATATATTAATCTTTCTTTGTTTTTCCAATCATTGATTTAACTAATTGGTTTATACCCATAAAACCGATTAAGAGAGCTATTGATGAAAGAAAAATTCCAAACAATAGAACTGGAAAAAAAAGAATATTTTCTTTGTTTTTAAAAGCTTGCATGATTATAACTGGAGATACAAAACATAAAATTATAAAGTAAAGAATTTTCCGTAATGATTTTTTAAAAAGGATAGTATTCATTTTACCTTGTGATTTTCTATAGCCAATCTTATACTTCCATATTCTTTAAATAATTCCAAAGCCTGATTTTCTGATATATTCAATGTTTCACCTATTATTCTTATAGCCCTTTCTTTAAGTTTATTATTATTTGTTTGCATATCAATCATTTTATTTCCTTTAATATGACCTAGTTTAACCATCGCAGATGTAGTAATCATATTCAAAATCATTTTTTGAGCGGTACCTGCTTTCATTCTTGTGCTTCCAGTAATAAATTCTGGGCCAACTACAACCTCAATTGGGAACTTTGAAGATTTTGATAAAGGTGTTTTGTGATTGCAAGAAATGGATCCAGTTATTATACCTTTATTATTGCATGATTTTATACCCCCAACTACATAAGGGGTAGTTCCAGATGCAGCAATTCCGATTACGAAATCTTTTTCATTTATTTTTTTACTGCATAGGTCTTTCCAAGCCTGAGTCGTTGAATCCTCAGCATGCTCAACACTTTGGTGTAGAGCATCATTCCCTCCAGCGATTATTCCATTAACTTTCCAGTCAGGTGTACCAAACGTAGGTGGGCATTCAGTTGCATCCAAAACTCCTAACCTCCCGCTAGTGCCAGCCCCAAGGTAAAATAATCTACCACCAGATGAGAGTTTGTAAACTAATGCATCTACAAGTTTAGATACTAATGGAAGAACTTTTTGAACAGCAGAACAAATTTTTTTATCTTCTTTATGAATTGAATTAATCAATTCGGTTGTAGAAAGATTTTCTAAATTATTATATAATGAATCTTTTTCTGTGACTTTTTTGGTTGACATATATGTTATATAATTAAAGTTTATTTTTTGTTTAAAAAATCTAACTTTTCATCCAAATTGTCTTTAATTAGGTTTAAAAAATCTTGAGTATTTAAATAATGATTTGAATTTAAGTTTTCTTTATGAACTAATAGAGCTAAGTCCTTTGTCATAAAACCACTTTCAACAACACTTATACAAACTTCTTCTAACAAAAAACAAAATTTTTTAAGTTTTGAATTCTTGTCTACTTTAGCCCTATGTGCAAGTCCACGAGACCATGCAAAAATTGAAGCTATAGGGTTAGTCGAAGTTGGATTTCCTTTTTGATGTTCTCTGTAGTGTCTAGTAACTGTTCCATGAGCTGCCTCTGCTTCAAGCGTATTTCCGTCAGGAGTCACGAGTGTGGATGTCATCAATCCTAAAGATCCAAATCCTTGAGCAACAGTATCCGACTGAACATCACCATCGTAGTTTTTGCAGGCCCAAACAAAACCACCTTTCCATTTCATTGCTGCTGCTACCATGTCGTCGATGAGTCTGTGTTCGTAAAAGATTCCAACTTTCCTAAACTTTTCTTTAAATTCATTTTCATAGACATCATGAAAAATGTCTTTAAATCTACCGTCATATGCTTTCAATATTGTATTTTTTGTTGACAAATACAATGGCCATTTTTTTGAAATAGCTTGATTCATACAAGATCTTGCAAACCCATAAATTGAGGATTCAATATTGTACATAGCCATAGCAACTCCATCTTCTTGAAATTTGTACACCTCCCATGTTAGTGGCTCTTCTCCATTTTCAGGTGTGAAAGTCATAGTCAAAGTTCCCCTACCGTGAGTGACAATATCGGTAGCTTTATATTGATCCCCAAATGCGTGTCTTCCAATGCAAATAGGTTTATTCCACCCTTGAACATATTTTGGTATATTTTTCATTATAATAGGTTCCCTAAAAACAGTTCCACCTACAATATTTCTAATTGTTCCATTTGGAGAACGCCACATTTTCTTTAACGTATATTCTTGAACTCTTTGTTCATCAGGTGTTATAGTCGCGCATTTAACACCTACGTTAAATTTCTTGATTGCTTCTGCAGCCTTTACCGTTACCAAATCGTTAGTAAAATCTCTATTTTTTATTCCTAAATCAAAATACTTTATTTCAATATCTAAGTAAGGAAGAATTAATTTTTCTTTTATGAATTTCCAAATGACTCTCGTCATTTCATCTCCATCCATTTCTACTATAGGATTTTTAACTCTGATTTTTTTTACCATTTTTTTAATATAAATATTAAAAAAAGTCGCTAAAGCGACTTTATCTATAACTGACGTTCTTTAATCTTTGCTTTTTTACCTCTTAACTTTCTAAAATAAAAAATTTTAGATTTTCTAACTTTCCCTTTTTTATTAATTTCGATCTTTTGAAGAGTAGGCATGTTTAAAGGAAATATTCTTTCAACTCCGATGGTTCCTGACATTTTTCTAATGGTAAATGTTTTGTTTAAACCTTGACCTTTAACTTGAATTACAACACCTTTAAAGAATTGAGTTCTAACCTTTTCACCTTCACGTATTTCGTAGTAGGCAGTTATGGTGTCACCTGCATTAAACGTAGGAAAATTTTTATTTTCAATTAGCTCCTCCTGTATGCTTTTAATTATGGCATTCATATCAATAAAT
>MDSV01163869.1_pt1 | contig 12928 bp, 11 predicted proteins | sample 810851 | NCBI WGS metagenome assembly MDSV01 (sample SAMN05326640, study PRJNA326480) | marine metagenome | isolation source: seawater | place: Atlantic Ocean: North East | collected 2012 | reverse complement strand
TCATTCAATCTTGAATATTACAAAAATCCTTATCAAACAATTAATTTATATATTAAAGATGATTAATAATGATTAAGCATTGCTGAATAATTGTGTATAAAAGTTGCCAAGAAAATTCCCAATATAAGAGCGTACCTTTTTAAATTTTTTTGTTTTAACTTCTCTAAATATAAAATAGACAGTACCCCAATTAAATGAAAAGCTTGAATCATATAAGTTGCTTTTATTGTGTCTCCTGAATCAAGTGCAGGATATTTTATTAGAAACCACAAATATCCCGCAAATGAAATGAATATAGAAAGAGAGACGTATGTAACAAAAAGGTTGCTTCCATTTTTTATATTTAGATATTTTAAACTTTTACAAATTACATAAATAAAAAAAATAGTAACAAGTGTTGAGACTATATTTATACGTGCAAGGTAATCACCAATAATTTGTTGATTTCTTCCAGAAACAAGAGCATTTCGAGTAAACGTAAAATATCCCCAGTAATCACCCCACAAATCTGAGTAAAGTATCGGGAATACTTCATTAAAGAAATTTGGTCTGATTGGTTTTGAGAACATCATCTCTAATGAACTTATATTTGGAAAATAAAAAGACCTTGGTTGATTAGAAAAGCTGAAAGTTGTCGGTTCCATATTAAAAGCTGTAAATGTTCCGTATCTCAAAAATAAACTTAGATAAAACCAAAATGAAGTAAAAAAACCTACTACAAAAGAACCTGTTATAAATTTTAAGTACTTGAGTCTTTCAGTGTTTGAATCAATATAAATTAGTAATAAAAAAATTGCAGGGAATAATAAAATTGCCCATTGTCTAGATAAAGCCAACGATCCAATAATTAAACCAAAAATAACTTGATCATATAATTTATAGTTAAATTTATTTTCAATCACCAGCAAAAGCTTATATAAAAGACAAGCTAAAAAAAATATTATATAAGGTTCCCCCCTTATCATTGAAAATGTTCGATAATTTACAGTCAAAATTCCAATAACAATAAGTACATTTATATTTGATAATTTAGAATTTGTTAATTTTTTAAAAATTTTTAAATAGATAAATAGCGAAGCAAAAAAAAGAATAGACTGAAAAATTTGTGATATTTTTGCATAAATAGGTCGACAAGTTTGAACTAAATCAACTGAATCAACTACATTTCTGCAAATTACTTGAATGAAAGAAGGAAAGAGATACCCCATTGGTGGGTTAAAAAACTCCCTACTTGCATCCTCTGTTGGTAATTGAAAATCTCTTGGTAAATACATTGAAAGATAATCAACATATGAATGATGCGCTTCGGCATCATATCCTAACAGTGGGTCATAAGTTGCAATATTAAATACAAATACAAAAATTAATGAAAATAATATTAGGTAAAATATCGGCTTTTCCAAGGTGTTTATATTCATTTATAATCTAACAATGGTTTCCATTATAATTTTTTTATAAGTTTTATTCCTAAGTTTTAATATTAGAGTTTTATGTAGCTATGAAAAAAGTTTTGTTACTTGGTGGTACTGGATATGTAGGAAATGCTTTTTCCAAAGAATTATCTAAGTTTGGATACGAAAATACAAAAATTGGAACAAAAACAAATCCTAATTTCATTATTGGTAATGAAATAAATAGAGACTTAATAACTGAGCATGACGTAATAATTTATTTATCTTGGTATTTTGATACAACTGATAAAAACTATACAAAAAAAAATTTGGATCATGTTTTGGAATGTATTCGTTTGTGTAAAAGTAATAACAAAGAAATGTATTTTGTATCAACATTGCTCGCATCTAAAAGTTCTGAGTCAATTTACAACAGGACAAAAGCACTCTCCGAGGAAGAAGTAATAAAAAATGGTTTTACTGTTGTAAGATTAGGAACAGTATTATTGGATGATGTAGAAAATGCTGGAACATACGGAAGTATCAAGAAATTAGTTAAAAAAACTAAGATTTATCCAAGAATATCTCCAGATATAAAAATATTTCAAAGAACAGGTGCTGAAGAAATTAAACAACTTATTGATGTTATAGCAAACAATGAAGCCAAAGTTTTTACACTAACAAATAAAAAAAATGAAAGACTTGATCAGTTGCTTGATTTAAATGATAATTATTTAGTCTCAATTACTATTCATTGGAAAATACTATTTTTATTTTTTAAATTGCTAGAGTTTATCGGGGTTAAATCTCTTTTTAGATCTGATATGTTAAAAAGTATCTGGAATGAAAGACCAATAAATGAGTAAAAAAATTCTCGTTGTTGGGACTGGTCCTTCGGGTATTGCATCTTTAATGGCATTACAAGATATTCCTAATATCGAAGTAACAATCATAGATAATTCAAAAATTGATTCTAGTGATGATAGTAAATGTATATTTGATGGAACACAAAAAAATAGAATTAACAGCACAAGCTATTTTGAAAGTGAAACATCCGAGATATTATCTCAAACTGCAAAAATCTCACAGTCATATGGTGGATATTCTAAAATATGGGGTGGTACATATGATCATCCTACAGATTTTACTTTAGAACAATTTGATAAATTAAAAATTGATATTACAAAGTATATTAAATTATTTGATAACTATTTAACAATATATGATGGAAATGAAAATTATCAAAAATTCATTGATAAATTAAATAAAAATTATTCATACGTTAAAACAAAAAGAGCAAAAATTTTAGTAAATGAAATAATTTTTAAAAAAAAATAATAAAACTAGTTGTGAAATATGTGGTGGTTATACATGGGCATGTAAAAATAACTCGATTTGGAGTTCAGTTGACACATTTAATAAATTATTGAAATTAAAAAAGTTTAGTTATTTACAGGAAACTAAAATTATAAAATTTAAGGAAGAAAATAAAAAAGTAACTTGTGATCTTTTAACTAATGGTGGTCTAACAAAACAAAAGTTTGATAAAGTATTTGTTGGTTCTGGACCAGTAGCAACTTCTATACTTTGTATAAATTCTGATTTTACAAAAAAAGTTACTTTCCAATCATCTGATCTTCTTCAAGTTCCTTATTTTAAATTTAAAACTCAAGAAAAGAAAAAGACTTCATTTGCAGATATTTTTGTTTATGACAAGAAAAATAGATTTTATTTACAAATATATTTCTATTCAAAAAGTGTTATGAAGTTAGCTGAAAATATAATCAGATTTATAAATCTTGATAAAATCATACCGAATCAAATCTTAAACTTTTTTGGCGGTATTTTTATTTATCTTGATAGTAGTTTTTCTTCTACATTTTCTATTGAAAAACGAGGTCAAGAAATTGAATTAAATTTAGAAAAAGAATCTATTGAACAAAGTAAAATACTTAAAGAAATATCTAAAAATTTAAGAAAGTCTGGCTTTTTTCTAATTAGTTTCTTAAAAAATAAATCTAGATATGGACAAAGCTATCACTTTGGTTCTCAATTTCCTCATTCTCATGATATGTCCGGTAATAAAACAGATTTCTTGGGAAGATTAAATAATATGAACAATATTCATATTATTGATTCCTCGGTTTTACCCAATGTTAACAATGGACCAATAACAAATATCATAATGGCAAATAGTTATAGAATCACAGAGGAAAGCCTAAAAAAAACTAATGATTAATAAAACAAATTCGAAAAAAAATTATTTCATTTATTTATTTTTAATAATATCTTCAATTATTACACCTTTAGTGGTTTCAAGACAATTTACATCTATACACGATCTTGCATATTTTATAAATAACAGTCTTCGTATGTTTAATGGTCAGACTATTTATAAAGATTTTATAGAAGTTCATTCACCAGGGTCGTATTATCTTTCAGCTTATTTTTTTAAACTATTTGGAGTTAATTATTTACCAACTTATCTCTGGATGTTTTTTGTAAATATAGTTTCAACAATCTTAATTTATAAAATAATTTGCAGTTTTGATATTGGAAATTTAACTAAATATTCTGGGATAATTGGGTTTGGACTTTTAGGCCCTTATTCTTTCTTTTCACAGATTTGGTATGACTCAGATAGTTTATTTTTCTTAATTATTAATATTTATTTATTAAATTTATGTTTTCAAAAAAATAAAAATGGTTTGCTTTTTGTTATTTCTGGTTTTTTATCTTTTATTCCATTTTTTTTCAAACAGAACATTGGTATAGTTACAATATTTTCACTCAATCTTTTAATTTTGATTGTTTTGAAAACAAGTACAAAGGATAAATTCTTATTCGTTTTGGGTCAAGGATTAGGATTTTTATCTTTTATAATTAACCTTTATCAGTCAGGATCTTTACAAAGTTGGTTCTTCTACAATTTTACTTATGCGACATTAGCAAGATTTACCTCTCCAATTACTGATATTTTTCCGATTAGATTTATAAGTAAATATAATTATGATTTAAATTTTGAAGGTTTATATTACTTTTTTTACTTATTGCTATGTTCAATCTGTCTTAAAATTTTTCTATCATTATTTGATAAAAAATTAAGTACATATTTATTTCTATACTCAGTAATAGCTTCTTTTACATTTATAATTTACTTTGATAAATTAGTATTTGATGAGATAAAAAAATTTTTAAAAAACTATATAAATTTAAATGTTGATAACTTAACAAACTTTTCAACTGCTTTAATATTTTTTACAATTTTTTCAATTATAGGAATTTATTTTATTAAGTTAAAATTTCCAATTGAAAATCTACTTTTATCTTATTGTTTAATAGTTACATTTTTTACTATTCTATTTTTTAGTTCATATCTATATGAACTTTTAAGAGCCAGAGGTGTCGAACAGAAATCTTTGATTTCGTATGAGTATTATTTGAAAATAATTTTTTTCACTTTCTTCCCAACCATGCTTGCTACTCTTTTTATTGGTTTTAAAAGCAAAAAAACTTACGCGTTGATAACAATTCCTTTTTTAGGTTATCTTTATGGAACTTCATTATCTCAAGGAGTTGCTGGTTCAACAGCAGCATCAATTGGTATCATATTATTCTTAAATTTAGTTATATATGATTATGTTAAAAACACTTACAATATTGAATTTAAAATTCTTTCCAATCTTTTTACATTATCATTTAGTATTTTCTTATTTTTAACCGCAATATTCGGATCCAGATATCACTTTATTCAATTTGAAAATTCTACTAGTAGTTTTAAAGGTTTTGATTTTCTAACTTTACCAAGCAGTCATTTTTCCCAACAAGATGATGCGTCTTATTTATTAAACAACTTTAAAAAAGACTTTGAAAGAATTGCTTTTGTTCCAGAAGCAAATTTTGCTTATTTCAATACAAATACAGAGATTAATGTAGACGTACATACATTTGATACAACGACAAATCCATACGGAGTTATATTTGATACTGACAGTATAAAATACTTCCTTGAATGTAATAATGTTGAAATAGTTGTTGTAAATACAAATCCACATAGAAGATATTTCTCACAATTCATAAATGATGATGAAAAGATATTTAACTATTTGGGTAGTAATTATTCATTTATTGAACAATATAAAGACTTCAAGATTTACAAACAAAATAAAGAACTACCTCAAAATGATTACTGTAATTTAAGTAATTACCTATCATCAAAATCATGAAAAGCAGAGAGCAAAAACCAGAAGAAAAAAATTCATTAGTTTATAAATTATTAAATTTTCCAATCTTATATCTTACAGTTCAATTACTGCTCTATAAAAGAGGTTCAAAATATAAAATTTTTAACGAATACTTTAATTTAAAAAAAAATGATTCAGTATTGGAAATAGGTTGCGGACCTGGCATAAATAGAAAGTATTTAGATTCAGAGAATTATATTGGTGTAGATATCAATTGTAGCCATATAAACAAAGCTTTAAAAAAATACCCAAATGAAAATTTTGTTTGTAAAAATGTTTTAGATTTTAATGAAGATGGCTTTGCAGAAAGTAGAAACATTCTAATTTGCCATTTATTACATCACTTAAACGATGAAAACTGTAAAACTTTAATTAAAACAATTCATAAAAATATAAACAATGACCAAAATGTATTTTTAATTGACATAATTTTTACTGATAATCAAAATCTAATTGCAAAAATGTTAGGAAAGCTTGATAAAGGAAACTATGTAAGACATATAAAAAAATATCTTGAATTATTTGATGACAATCTATTTGATAAAGATGTAAAATATGAAGATAAATTAATGAGATTACCTTCAAATTTTGCGATTACAAAATTATCAAAAAAATAGGAAAGTATCATGACTAAAAAATTAGATATAATTATTCCAGTTTTAAACGAATATGAATCAATAAATGAGCTGACTGAAAGATTAAATAATGTTGTACTTCAATTACAAAAAAAGAATTTTCAAGTAGCTTTAAATATTATTGATGATGGAAGTGAGATAGAATTTAATAAAGTCCTAAACCAAATATCATCAAAATATGAATATATAAATATTATTCAGTTAACAAGAAATTTTGGTCATCAATCAGCAATTCGGGCTGGAATAGACAATTCAAGTTCTGATGCAGTAATTATGTTAGATGGAGATTTACAAGACCCTCCAGAAATAATTATTGAAATGGTTGCTGAATGGGAAAAAGGCTTTGATGTTATTACATGTGTAAGAGAAGTTAGAAAAGGTGTATCATTTTTTAAGAAAATAATTTATAAATTGTTTTATATAATTTTTTCAAATTCTGTAACTTTTAAATCTACAAGAGACTCCGGTGATTTTAGATTAATAGCAAAATGGGTTGTAGAAGAAATACAAAGTGTGAAAGAGCATAACCTTTTTCTTAGGGGTTATATTGATTGGCTTGGTGGTAAAACTAAAGTGATTCAATATGTGAGAGAACCTCGTTTTGGTGGAAAGCCAAAATACAATTTTTTTCAATTGTACAAATTGGGAATGAATGGATTGGTTTCACTTTCTGACTTTTTCCCATCATTATTGATTAGAGTATTGGTTTTTTCATTTATTCTTGTAACTGGAATTTTTTCATGGGTTTCATATAATGTTATTTTTAATTTTGATATCTTAGTAAAAGGGTGGTCATCAATTATTTTAACTTTAATGATCTCACTTTTGATTCAATTATTTGGTTTTACATTTATAACTTTTTATCTAAAAAAAATACTAGAACAGACTTCTGGAATGAAAAATTACCAGGTTAGAAAAAAGTAACTTATTTTTCTGAAACAAATCCTATGGATGGGGTATCTTCATATAAGAAAAGATAGCCTTTGAGTTGATTGGAGTATTGAATATCTCTAACCCTCTCGCTATTTTTAAAAGTATTAAAGGCAATTATTTCATTGTCTTTAATTGTCAATTTATACAGTACTTTTCCTTTTTGGGTTGAAACAAAGAAAGAATTTTGTCCATCATTTGATTCAAAGTAGTCAACAACTACATCAGATATTCCATGGCTTCCAACCGATGCAGAAGGAAAATATATAATCGGTTCCTTAAATCCAAAATCTTTATGAGATTTATTAAGTGGTGCAATATCATTAAATTCTATATTGTAGCTTTCTTTGTAATGATCACCATAAGATGCAATAGGCCAACCAAAGTTTTGATTTTTATTATTCAAAGATATTATGTTTATCTCATCGCCACCCTTAGGGCCATGCTCCGTTGAAATAATAAATGCTTTGTCAAAACTTAACTCTAAACCTTGTGGGTTACGATGACCTTTGCTCAAAATTGATGAATTTCTAGTTTCAATATCAATTTGAATTATTTTTCCAAATAACGAATCATTATCTTGTGCTTTTGTATAATCACGAAAATCACCAATTGATAAAATTATATTCTTATCTACAAATAACATTTTTCCACCAGATTGCAATGCATTATATGTCTCCATAGATCTATCTATACACTCATCTGTCGAGAAAAATTGCTCAAATTCTAAAAAGTCATAATTTAATTTTGCTGTAAGTATATTAATCCCAACACAATTATCTTGAATTTCTTCAATATAGCTTATAAAAATTTCCTCATCATTTACCACTACATCTTTGATGCTTTCCCAATAGTTTTTTGAATCGTTGTCATATCCAGATTCAAGCTTTGAATCAAAGATTTGAATATTTTTAATTTTTTTAAAAATATTAGAGTTTATAACTTCAAATAAAAAGTTTTCTTTTTTTAGAAAAGTATTTAAATCAACAAAATTTATAACTCCGTTTCCAGAAACATAAATTAAATTATTTTTATGTATGTCAAGGTATCCAACACTTTTAAGACCATTTATATCATATGAGAAAGATTTACAACAAATTGCGAATTTATCAATATTTAAGTTTGAATTACCAAATAATCCACTATTTTGATAACTTGCTTCAGTGGTCATGTACATTTCAACTATTTTTTGATACTCAAATTCAACATGTTCTTCTCTTGATACTGACCCAATTGTTTCATTTGCTTCCAGATTTGTTTCAGGCACTTCATAAATAAAAGGAGTTATAAGTAATGTAAATAAAAGTATTGAAAAAATAATCCTACTTTTTCTAAAAACCATTTCATTAATTTTTAAAACTATTGGAATGAAAAATGTAACAGCAAGTAAATATAGTCTTGAAAAATATTCAATAGCAAATATTGAGTAAGTTATTGAGATTACAGATAATGTTAGAAATGTATCGTACAAGAATTGATTTACAAATAAATTAGATTTATAAAAAGGTTTAAAAATTAATCGAACGCTGTTCAAAAAAATAGAGATAAGACTTGATACAAATATTAAAAAATTTAACTCCTCTAATAAGGCTATGGTTGAAAATATTTCTTGAAATCTATCAAAGGATATATTTTGATCCAATGTGTAAACAAATACTAATAAATATGAAATTATCAATGTTTGAGTTAAGAAAAGATAAATTTTAGACTTTATGTAAATCATATATAAAGATTAATACCGATAAAAATATAAAGATTTAAGGCGATTTTGGTAAAGATTACTATAAACTTTGTAGGTGCAATAGAAATTAAAATTTACAATATCTTTTTAAATATTGTTATTTATTGAAATAAAAATCTAGGAAGGAAGTTCAATACTGTTAGAGTAATGAATTAGATATATGAAAAAAATAATTATCACTGGGGGAATTGGATATATAGGAATGGAGCTTTCCAAAATATATTCAGGAAAAACCAGAAATTTTAATATTACAGTTTTAGACAATCAATTTTATTCAGAGAGAGTAAGCCAATTAAAAAGATGGGGAATAAAATTTGAACAAGTTGATATATTAGATGAAGATAATTTACAAAAACATATCGAAGATGCTGATTTAATTTATCATTTAGCTGGAATTACAGATGTAGGAACAACCATTGAAGATGTTGACAAAAAAAGAGACAAGAAAGTTCGAACTATAGGGATAAAAGGCACTCAAAATATAATTAAATACTCCTCAGATGAATCAAAGATTGTTTTTCCTTCAACACATGTTGTTTTTGAAGGTCTTAAAAGTTTAGAAAAGAATATAGATGAAAAAGCTGAAACCAAACCTTTTTTGGAGTATGCAAAAGGAAAAGTAAGATCAGAAAATGATTTAATTGCTTCAAAGAGAAAATTTATAATTTTAAGACTTGGTTCAGTTTACGGAAACTCTTATGACTCCACCAGAATAAATATAATGACAAATATTTTTTCGAAAATTACTGCATCTGATAAAAGAATCAAATTATTTTCTGGAGGTGACCAACTAAAAAGTTTAGTGTCTGTGAATGATGTAGCAAGGTGTATGGAGTTTGTAGGAGAAAATAATGAAATAAATAATGAGATTTTCAACTGTGTGAATGAAAATTTAACTGTAAAACAAATTGCTGATATGTGTAAAAAAATAAATAAGAATGTTCAAATTGTAAATACCAAAGATAGTGTCCCCAATAAAGGATACTCCTTATCAAACAAAAAAATAAAAAATGCTGGATTTGAATTTTTATATAATGTCGAAAAATCTATTGAAGAAATGGTCAAATCATGGAAGGATAAAGAAATTATTAAAACTAATGAAGAGATTGAAATTGGTGCTGATAATTATATAGATGATAGAGGTTTGATTTCAAATTATTATTTTGGTGACTCAATAAATATGATTGGGTATGTAGAGTCAAAAAAGGAAACAATTAGAGGAAATCATTATCACCCAATTCAAACTCAGAAATGTTTATTAATAAAGGGCAGTTACATCAGCATAACAAAAGATTTGTCTGATAAAGATTCAGTAATTGAAACAAGGCTTATTAATGAAGGAGATCTTTCTACCATACCTCCGTATGTTGCACATACGATGGTTTTCTTAGAAGATTCAATTTTTTTAAATTTAGTAAACGGGGAAAGAGAACATCAAAACTATGGTATTACTCATACAATTCCTTACAAACTTGTAGATGAAAAACTATTCAATAATTTAATAGATAGCTACGTAACAATCTGTAGGGTTTGTGGCGGTGGCTTTAGTCATTACTTATCCCTTGGTCTTTCGCCTCTTGCAAATAATCTAAATAACAAGAAAAATGACCCAAACGATCTTTATCCTCTTGACTTAAATTTTTGTAATCAATGTTCTAATTCTCAATTAAGTGTTGTAGTTCCTCCAGAAAAAATGTTTGATAATTATTTTTACTTGTCATCTACATCTCAACAATTTAGAAATCACTTTATTGATATAGCTGAGGAATTAAAGTCAGATTTAAAACTTAAAAATACATCTGTTGTTGTTGATATAGGTAGTAATGACGGTATATTCCTTGAACCATTAAAAAGTCTTGGAATAAGTGCGATTGGAGTTGAGCCTGCAAAAAATGTAGCAAAAATTGCTAATTCAAAAAAACTTATAACAATACCAGAATATTTCAGCAGTAGAACAGTAAATAAAATAATCGAAAAGTATGGAAAAGTTGATGTTGTTACAGCTTTTAATGTCTTTGCACATGCTGATGGGTTGAAAGATATTTTAAAAAATATAGAATTTCTTTTGAAAAAAAATGGAGAATTTATTTTTGAAATTCAGTATTTACTTAGAACTTTAAAAGATTTGACATTTGATAATATATATCACGAGCATGTAAATTATTGGTGCTTATTAGCAATAATGAATTTTTTCGAAGATTCACAAATGAAAGTATATAAAGTCAAAGAGGTTGACACACATGGTGGTTCTCTAAGGGTTTATGCAACTAAAAATAAAGATAAAAGAATTCATAAGAGCGTGAATGAATACTTAAAAATAGAAAAGAAAAATAGACTTGATAAATTCTCGACATACCTTGAGTTTGGAGAAAAAGTTAAAGATACAAAAGAACAATCTCTTAAAATGATTAATAAAATAAAATCAGAAAACAAAAAAATTATTGGCTTTGGAGCTCCCGCAAAAGCTACAACGATTTTGAATTATTTTGGGCTTAGTGAAAAAGATTTTCTATTTACAATTGATGAAAATTCACTTAAACAGAATAAATTTATACCAGAAACAGGCATACAAATAAAAAATATTGATGATATAAGCCCAAATGATTATGAATATGTACTTGTTTTAGCTTGGAACTTTTTTGATGTAATAAAGAGAAACAACCAAAAATATTTTAAAAATAGTCAATTTATTAAATTAAAATAATTTTTTCTTTAATATCATTAAAATAACACCTATTGTGTGTCGTGCTTTAATTTTTTTACCTTCTGCAAATGTTCTACCCGCATATGAAATAGGTACTTCGTAGTGCACTTTTGAGGATTTTACAGCTGAAGCTAATATCTCAGCTTGCTGAGCCCACCCATTACTCTTTAATTTATTTGGATCGATCAATTCTCTATTAAAGCATAAGTAACAGGAATAAATATCAGTAAAAGTAGTGTTGTATAAAAGATTAAACAATAGTGTAATGCTCCTATTTCCAACTTTGTGGAAAAAATAATGAACTCTTGTATATTCTGGTGAAAGGAATCGACTACCAATAACAACATCGGCATTAAATTCATGCAGTATTCTAAATATTTTTCCATAATCTTTAGGACTATACTCTAAATCTGCGTCCTGAAACAAAACATAATCACCTGTTGAATGTTTTAAGCCTTCTCTTACCGCTCCACCTTTGCCAAGATTGCTATCTAATTCAACTAACTTATCAAAGAGTTCTGTATTTTCTTTTAATAATTTTTTAGAATTGTCAGTTGAACAATCATCAACAACAACAATTTCTATTTCTGTGTCATCCCTTTTTTCAGAATTTACTCTATTTAGTATTTCAATTATTGTATTTTCTTCATTAAATACAGGAATAAGTATTGTTACTTTCATATGTTGTATTTATTTTACATACTTGAAGCTCATTAAATAAGTGTTTATTTTTTATTCATCCCTTAAAGTCTCATTTCCATGAGTCAATGTATATAAGCTCTGTTGAAAGCTGTATCAGAAGTTACTAGATAGTACCTACAGTTTTTGACAAATTGTTCTGTTGAGTAAGTTATCATTTGTTATTTTTAAAATAAACGAAGTAAGTTAAACGAACTCCAAGATACACAAATATAACAACAAAAATTGCTTGAGTTGGATTGTAGCTAGAGCGTATGGAGCCAAATGCTTGCCAAGTAAAAGTCATAAGAACAAGTAAGCCACCTAGGTCTTTTTTGTATTTCATAATTCAATTATATAAAAATATTATTGAGGAAGAAGAAGAATCGATGTATGAAATATGTGGGTCAAATGTGGGTCAAGTTCGTATATATACGTAAAGATTTCTGAAAAACCCTTGTGGGCGCTACAGGATTTGAACCTGTGACTTCTTCCTTGTAAGGAAAGAACCATTAAATACTAGGAAGTACCAGAGAGTATCAAATCATAGAGTCAATGAACTTAAGCTCTTTTAAAAAGATATCAGAAGCTATCAGAGAGTAGCT
>MDSV01198796.1_pt1 | contig 12930 bp, 12 predicted proteins | sample 810851 | NCBI WGS metagenome assembly MDSV01 (sample SAMN05326640, study PRJNA326480) | marine metagenome | isolation source: seawater | place: Atlantic Ocean: North East | collected 2012 | reverse complement strand
TATTGTAATCTCATTTCTTGTTGGTGTTTTATTAATCATACCTATTGGTGGCGCAGATATGCCTGTGGTAATTTCAATGCTAAATTCTTATTCTGGTTGGGCTGCAGCCGGAATAGGTTTTACATTAGAAAATACTGCTTTGATAATAACAGGTGCGCTTGTCGGATCTTCTGGAGCAATACTTTCATACATAATGTGTAAAGCTATGAATAGATCTTTTATAAGTGTTATACTTGGTGGATTTGGCGCTGATAACTCTGCAGATCAATCAGGAGATAAAAAAGATAAAAAACCAGTAAAAAGTGGAAACGCTGAAGACGCTGCTTTTTTAATGAAAAATGCTTCCTCAGTAATTATAGTGCCTGGTTACGGAATGGCAGTTGCTCAAGCGCAACATGCATTAAGAGAAATGGTTGATAAATTAAAAAAAAATGACATTAAAGTAACTTATGCCATTCACCCTGTAGCAGGTAGAATGCCAGGACATATGAATGTACTTTTAGCAGAAGCAAACGTCCCTTACGACGAAGTATTTGAATTAGAAGATATTAACAATGATTTTGCTAATTCAGATGTTGCATTTGTAATTGGAGCTAATGATGTAACTAATCCTGTCGCAAAAACCGATCCAAAAAGCCCAATATTTGGAATGCCAGTTTTAGACGTAGAAAAGTGCAAATCAGTTTTATTTGTAAAGAGAAGTCTATCACCTGGTTATGCTGGTATAGATAATGAACTTTTTTATCGTGATAATACTCTAATGCTTTTTGCGGATGCAAAAAAGATGACAGAAGAAATTGTCAAAAATTTAGATTAATTCTTATTAGTGTTTTAATAAATCGAAATATATTTATGAAAAATCACAAAAAAAGATTTGATAAAACCAAAAATGAATATTTTTTGTTTTTAAAAAAAGAAAAAATTTTTAAAAAGTCTAATATTTTTTTCTATGAAAATACTATAGAAAAAATGAATAATTGGACTAACGTAAATTTTCAAAAAACTATTGATTGGTATAAAAAGATAAAAAAAAACAATAAAGCAAAAATTTCTACAATTCATCTAGAAAAAATGAAAAAATGGACTTACGATAAAAAAAAAGGAGTTCTAAAACATAATAGCGGGGAATTTTTTCATATCGAAGGAAAAAGAATTACAAATTCAGAGAGAGAGGTTAAAAGCTGGGACCAGCCATTTATAAAGCAAGTTGGATATAATGGAGGAATAATTGGTTTAGTAAGAGCAAATATAAAAGGCATACCTCATTATTTAGTTGACGCAAAATTTGAACCGGGCAATTATAATCAAATACAAATTAGTCCCTCTTTACAAGCTACTTATTCAAATTTAGATAGGGTTCATTTAGGACTTAAGCCCAAAGTAGTAAAAAAGTATTTTTCAAAGAATTTTAAAACTATTCGAAAGTTTTGGGTAACAGAAGATGGTGGAAGACTTTTCTTAAAAAGAAATTTACATTGGATAATCCAATATAATGGTCGAATTAATGTTCCTGGAAAAACTTATAGATGGATGACTTTATGGGAATTAGATAAATTTATAAAGATGGGACATTATGTAGGTCCACATTTAAGATCAATACTTTCACTAATTTAATTTAAAATGCAAATAAGAACAGCGGTAATTTTATGTGGAGGATCTGGAACTAGACTGGGTCAACTAGGTAAGAAAATTCCAAAAACATTAGTTAAAATTCATTCAAGACCAATAATTTGGTTTATTTTAAAAACTTTAAGGAACAATGGTTTCAACCACTTTATATTACCAATTGGTTTTAAAGGAAATCAGATAAAAAAATATATTAAAAATAATAAGGATTTTAAAAACTTCAAAATTGAAATTATTGAGACTGGAGAAAAAACAAGTATAGCAAAAAGAATATACAGGATAAAAAAATATATTCAATCTGAAAACTTTTTATTACTTAATGGAGATGCTATATTTGAAACCAATTTGAATAAAATTTTCTACAAACACAAAAATACAAAAAATGATCTGAGTTTTATTAGTTGTGAATCCGAAGCAGATTTTGGAACTATTGAAACTATAAATGGAAAAGTTGTTAATTTCCAAAGAAATTTGCATTTCGGTTCAGTTCAAACTGATAAAAAAAACTATCAGGGGTATGTTTATTCAGGAATGGTAATAATGAATAAAAAAATACTTCTTGAAAATTTTAAAAATAAAGAAAATTTTGAAAAAGATTTTTTCCCGAAAATAATAAAAAAATATAAGTCTTCAATTATCAAGTTAATTGGATTTTGGCGTGCTATGGATAATATGAAAGATATTGACGCATTAAATAAAAAAAGTATCAATTTCTATAATTATAATAAAATTAAAAAGATATTAAAAAGATTAAAGTGATAAATAAAAAATTTTGGAAAAATAAAAGAGTTCTTATAACTGGCCATACAGGTTTTAAGGGCGGGTGGCTTTCAGTTTGGCTTAATTTTTTAGAAGCAAAAATATCAGGATATTCTCTGAGTCCAATAACTAAAAAAAATTTTTTCAATACGACAAATTTAAAAACCTTGTTTGAGGTCGATAAAAGAGGGGATATTAAAGATTATAAAAAAATTTCTCAATTAATTAAAAAATTTAAACCAGAAATAATTTTTCATTTAGCAGCTCAACCACAAGTATTAGAAAGTTATATTAATCCTTACGATACGGTTCAAACCAATGTTATCGGCACAACAAATATACTCGATCTATCTTTTAAGAATAAATCAGTAAAGTCTGTAATCATTATTACAACGGATAAGGTTTACAAAAATTTAAATAAAAAAAAAGATTCAAAGAAGATGATGCATTAGGAGGTGATGACTTGTATAGTTCAAGTAAGGCGAGCGCAGATATAATAACTTCAAGTTATTATCATTCCTTTTTTAAAAAAAAAAAATGTGGAGTAGCTTCAGTAAGAGCTGGAAATTGCATAGGGGGCGGTGACTGGACAAAATTTAGAATTTTAACTGATGCATCGGAGTCTTTTTTAAAAGATAAAAAATTATTAATTAGAAATCCAAACTCAACACGACCATGGCAACACGTTCTCGAACCATTGTTTGGCTATATAATTCTTGCAGAAAAAATTTATGAAAATAAAAAAAAATTTTATTCAAATTCATGGAACTTTGGACCAAAAGAAGCCAATCAAATTAATGTAATGAAATTTGCTAAAATCTTAAAAAGAAAAATGGGATCTAATTCAAAAATTATTTGTAATAAGAAGTTTGATGATAGAGAGAAAAAATATTTGGATTTAAACAGCAAAAAATCAACAAGATATTTAGGTTGGAAATCTATCTTAGATATAAATAAAACTCTCGACTTAACAGCTAAATGGTATTTGGCAAACGATATGAAAAAAAACATGTTAGTAGAAACAACAAAACAGATTGAACAATATTTAAAATTAACAAAAAAATGATTTGTAGAAATTGTAAAAATAAAAAATTTGATAAAATATCTAAAATTGGCCGTCAGCCTATAAGTAGTCTATTTTTAAATAAAAAAAAAATATAAAAAATTTTTCTTTAGATTTGTTTAAGTGCAAAAAATGTGATTTGGTTCAATTATCAAAAATACCAAATTTAAAGGATATGTATGGCCCAGAGTATGGATATAAAACTTCAGTAAGTAATCTGATGGTAAAGCATTTAGAAAAAAAAATTCTAGATCTAAAAAGATTTGATATTTTTAAAGATAAAACCAACATATTAGATATAGGGTCTAATGATGGAACTTTTTTAAATTTTTTTGCAAAAAATAAACAGAATAGATATGGCTTATATGGCATAGATCCTTCTGCTAGTGCTTTTTTAGATAACTATTCAGAAAATATAAATATCATTATAGATTTTTTTAATAAAAAAACTGTTAAGAAAAATTTTTTAGATAATAAAATTAAATTTTCTTTAATTACATCTTATGCAATGTTTTATGATATTGAAGAACCTAATGATTTTTGTAAAGATATTGCTAAATTACTAAGTGATAATGGTATTTGGTCTTTAGAATTTTCATATTTTCCATTGTTATTGAAAAATTTGACATACGACCAAATATGTCATGAACACTGTGTTTATTATTCACTAGATACATTCAATAAAATAATTTCAAAAAATAATTTAAAGATATTAGATGTTAATTTTAATGAAATTAATGGTGGTAGTATAGAAGTAAAATGTGTGAAAAAAAATTGTAAGTTTAAATCTAAAACTGAAAAAATAAATTCAATAATCAAACAAGAAAGAAAAATTGGTTTAAAAGACTTCGAAAAATTTAATTTAAGAATGGAAAATAGCAAAAAAAATCTGCAACTTTTTTTAAATAACCAAAAAAAGGAAAAAGTAATAGGTTACGGTGCATCTACTAAAGGAAATGTAATATTGAATTACAGCCAAATTACAAACAAACACCTTTCATATATATGTGACGCAAATCCTTCAAAAGAGGGCAAATATACACCTGGAAGCCATATTAAAATTATTTCCAAATCAAAAATGAGAAAATTAAAACCTAAATATTTAGTAGTATTAATTTGGTCTTTTAGATCAGAAGTTATTAAGCAGGAAAAAAAATTCCTTAGAGACGGGGGTAAATTGATATTTCCTTTACCGGTTTTTCATGTTGTTGATAAGGAAAATTATAAAAAATATTTAAAAGAAGATCTTAAAATTTTTTCATTTTCATAAAAATATGAAATTATCTATTTGTATACCCACATATAACAGGCAAAATCATTTGCCAAATTGCTTAAATTCCATCCTAATTGCAAGTAAAAAAACTAATTTGGATTTTGAGGTTTGTATATCTGATAATGGATCTAATTATGATGTAAATAAGATAGTCAGTCAATTCGACGATAAATTAAAAATTCGGTTGAATAAAAACAAAGAAAATTTAGGCTACCAACCTAATTTACTAAAAGTAATTTCTATATCAAAAGGGGAATTTGTTTGGGCAATAGGAGATGATGATTTGTTGCTTCCAGATGCACTAAATATTGTTGAAAATTTATTTATAAAATATAATGACGTAGATTTTTTTTATCTTAATTCGCACGTACTTGATTATAAATTTTTAGAAAATTTCCCAAAACCTTTTGATTCCAATAACTTACCAAAAGATATGCCAAAACTCTCAAAAAGAGAGAATGAAATGGAATGTCATTTTTGGGACCTTATTGATGGTGAAGTATCATTTGATTTTTTACTAGGTAATTTTTTAAATATATTTAAAAGACAAATGTGGTTAGACAATGTTGATTGTTTAGATAAAGAATTACTTGCTGATAGAAGAGTTTGGTCGAATTTTGACAATACCTGTGCACATATAAAAATTTATGCTAATGCCTTCAAAAATTCTAAAGCTTTTTTTACACCTAAAGGAATTACCGTAAATGGATATGGCATCAGAGAATGGGCACCTTTATATGATTTTATTGAAATTGTAAGATTACCAGAAATGCTAGATTATTATCGAAGTCGTGGATTAGGTTTCTTTCAATATATTAAAAATAAAAATTATGCGCTTAGAAATTTTTCAAATTTCTTTTGTAAAATAATTGTTAGAGGGGAAAAAGCTGGACTTGGTTATGTGAATTTTTATAGACATTTTTTTTTAAACTTAATTTATCCCAATGTGTATTTATCAGTTATTTATTATATTATTAGATTAATCAAAAAAATTTTTAAAAAAAATTGAAAAAAAAATTGAATACTGCTGTCATAATAGGCCCATCAGGAATAGGAGCGGTATATTTAAGAGAATTAATTAATTTTGGTATAAAAAATATAGGTGTGCTTGGAAAAAAATATAAAAGAAATAGATTAAAAGATATTAAAGAAAATAATAAAAAAATTAATTTTTTTAATTTGAAAAATATTCAGGAAGTTAAAGAAATAAAACCTGATATTATTAATATATGTAGCCCAACAAAATATCATTTTACTCATATCAAAGTCTTTAAAAAAATTTCTAAAAAATTAATTGTAGAAAAACCTTTGATTTGGATAAAAAATAAAAGAAAAAATAATTCATTAATTGCTGATCAAATATTAAGTTCTAAAGATAGTAAGATTTTTGTAAATTTTCCGATGATAAGTTTGGCCAATCAAATAAAAGAATATTCTATTAAAAAACCAAAAAATTTAACTTTTTACTACTTTACAAATGGCAAACATAAAAATGATGACATTGCGGTAGATTTATTGCCACATGCATTTTCATTTGTATCAACACTTTTAAATTATAGACAAAATAATTTTAAAATAATTAGTGTGAAAAAAAATATTAATTGTTGGAATTGTAAAATTTTAGTAGAAAACTGTTTGTGTAAATTTTTTTTTAGGCAAAATATTAGGAAAAAATCTAGTGAACTAGGTTTTTCTGTAGATAAAAATAGTTTTGTAAGAGAACAATTTTTAAAAAACGGTATTTTTATTAATAGAATTATTCAAAATAAGACTAAAATTATCAAAATTAGAAATCCTATGACAGAAAACTTAAAATATATTCTTAAAAATATTGATAAAAAAATTGCTTTAATTAATAATAAAAATATAACAATAAATTCTTTAAAGTTTATGGAAAAATTAATAAATTATAAGTAAATTAAATGAGTAAAGAAAAACAAAAAGAATTAGAAAAAAAATATCAATTTCAAACAGAATACGTGAAAGATATTACTCAATTTAAACAAAGTCTGTTTAATAAAAAATTAATACCTTATCAGGTTGAATTTCAAGCACCTCCTAGAGGCAAAAAAATTTGTTGGCTTGAATGTCCGTATTGTTATGGATTATCTGCTGAAGATAATGGAGAAAGATTAGATAAAGATAGAGGAATTAAAATACTAGATGAAATTCTTGGGGGTGGTGTTAAAAAAATTATTTTTGCAGGTTATGCTACAGATCCCTTAAATTGTTCTTATATTGATGATTTATTAAACTTAACAATTTCTAAAAAAGCAGTTTTTGGCTTTAATACAAAAGCTCTGAGAATTTCGAATAGATTTTACGATATTCTTGATCAAAATCAAATTGTAGACTCTAGTTATATAAGTTTAAGTATAGATGCAGGTAGTAATGAAACCTATAATAAAATACATGCAGTTAAGGGATCAGCTAAAATTTATGATAAAGTTTTAGAAAATACAAAAAAACTTGGTGAAATAAGAAAAAAAAACTATTTTGATTTAAGTGCAGCTTATCTAATAAATATTCATAGTGGAAATGAATATGATTGTGAAAAATTTATAAATGATTTTATGAATGCTGGTTGCAATTTACTAAGATTTACATTTCCACAACAACCTAAAGGAATAAAAACCGATGATGGTGTAGTACCATTAGAAAATGAGAAAGTGAATTACAAAAAAATGATAGAGAAATTTAAATTAAAATATGAAAATTCAGACTGCTCCATCTTAATAGTTGATGCTGATACTGATCATAATATTTATAAGAAACCAAGAACACTACCATGTTATGCTAGATACGTTTTTCCTACAGTTGGGTTTGATGGATGGTTGTATAATTGCTCTCAATCTAGTGCACCTAATTTTAGATCTTCGGCTTTAGGAGATCTAACAAAAAAGGGTTTTTGGGAATTATTTTATAATTATGATTTAAAAAATTTTGAAGGTTATCAAAAAGAATGCAATCGTAGAATAGGATCATCTGGTTGTAAATGTGATAGAAAAGAGCATGTTTTAAATCAAAAAATAATAGATGAAAAAATAATTTAATTTTTCCAAATGCCCAAAGTAAAAAAAAGTATTAGATTATTCAAACCTTCTTTTGGAAATGAGGAAATAAATGCTATTAAAAAAATTTTTAAAAGATCTTGGATTGGGTATGGACCAGAAGTAAAAAAATTCGAAAATTTATGGAGTAAATATATAGGAATTAAATATTCTGTTGGTGTTACCTCCTGTTCTGCAGCATTACATATTGCTTTGGCATCACAAAAATTTAAAAAAAAAAAGAAAGTGTTAGTCCCAGCAATGACCTTTACCGCTACTGCTGCAGCAGCTTTATATTGTGACTTGGAACCAGTATTTGTAGATATAAATGAATATGATTTAAACATGAGTTTTGAGGATCTTAAAAAGAAATATTCCAAAGATTGTGTTGCTGTAATACCTGTTCATGTTGGAGGACACCCTTGTGAGATGGAAAAAATAGTTCCTTGGGCCAGAAAAAATAAATTATTGGTCATTGAGGATTGTGCGCATACTGCAGGTGGAATTTACAGGGGCAAAATGCTTGGCACTTGGGGCGATATAAGTTGTTTTAGTTTTGAGGAGAAGAAAATGCTGACGACTGGTGATGGTGGGATGATATGTACGAATAATAAAAATTTGGCAATAAAAATCAGAAATTTGAGCTTTCATGGTTGGAATCGAGACCCATGGTTTAGACATACAAGAAGTCTCAAGAAGGAGAATTTAAAAGAAAAACATTGGTATTACCAAATTAAAGATCTTGGATTTAAATACAATATGAATGATCTTATGGCTGCAATTGGCCAGGCTCAGCTCAAAAAATTGAACTCATTTAATTTAAAAAGAAACAAAGGTATTCAAAAATATTTAAAAGGAATTAAAAATTGTAAAAAAATTAAACCTTATTTCAATAAAAGATATAAAAAAATTGCTTACTGGATGTTTGCGGTTAGATTAAAAAAAAGAGATCAGTTAATAGCCTTTTTGAAGAAAAGAGGTATTGCTACAAGTGTTTACTGGATACCAGTACCAATGCATCCGTTGTATAAAAAGTATAGATCAAAAACTCCAGTCACAAATAGAGTATGGAAAGAATTAGTTACTCTTCCACTATTTTCTGACATTAAGTTAGATGAATTAAATTATGTGATTAAATCAATCCAAGAATTTGATAAAAAGATAAAATAATTTTTAATGATAGAAGGTGTAAAAATTTCTCAATTAAAACAAATCAAAGATGAGCGTGGGAAAATAATGCATATGTTAAGAAGTGACTCGCCTATTTTTAAAAGTTTTGGTGAAATTTATTTTTCAACTATAAACCCAAAGATAATTAAGGCGTGGCACTTGCACAAAGAAGCTACATTAAATTATGCATGCATTAAAGGCGAAGTAAACTTAGTTTTATATGATGATAGAGAAAACAGTAGGACTCGTGGTAAATATGAAAGCATCATTCTTTCACCAAAAAAATATTCATTAATTACTATACCACCTTTCATATGGAATGGATTTAAAGGTTTAGATAAAGAAGAGTCAATAATAGCTAATTGTTTAGATTTGCCACATAATGAAAGAGAAATGGTCAGACGAGATCATACCGATAAATATTTTTCTTATGACTGGAAATAAAAAAAAAAGATTATTAATTATAGGTTATTCCTCTTTTTTTAAACGGAGAATATTACCTTCACTAAAAAAAAATAAACAATTTGAATATTGTGTATGCTCAAAGTCAAATAAATTGAGCAAAAAAAATAGAATTTTTTTTAAAGACTACATAAGTGCTGTTGAGAAATTTAAACCAGATTTAGTTTATATTTCAACTATAAACTCCTTACATTACTTTTACGCAAAAAAATTATTAAATAAAGGATTGCATGTTATTGTAGATAAGCCGGTCACTACCAATTATAAAAAAACTAATGAGCTACTAAAAATTGCAAAATTAAAAAATTTATTATTTGTAGAAGCTACTCTATTTAATTATCACCGAACTTTTAACATAATAAATAAGTTAACAAATAACTTTAAGGATGTTGTACATATTCAATCCAATCTAAACCATCCATTGATAAGGACAATTAAAGATATAAAAAGGATAAACGGAGATTGTGAATTAGATATGGGACCATATGCAGCTGCAGTTTTAAGACTTTTTATAAAAAAGAAAATAAAAAAAATTAATGTTTATAAAAATTATTTTAATAAAACTAATATAGTAAAAGATTTCTATATAACTGCAAAATCAGAAAATTGTTCGTATTTTGGAAATTTTGGATTTCAAAGGGAGTACATTCATCAAATAGTTTTTTTTACTAAGAATAAGATTATTTATACACCCCCAAGAATATTTGCAATACCACCTAATAAAGATTTTTTTATTTTAATAAAAACAAAAAATAGCTATAAGAAAATCAAGGTACATAAAGATGATTGTATTAGAAATTTTTTTAAAATTGTTTTAAATGTATTAAATAATAAAAATTTTAAGTATTTTTATGATATTATGTCATATGATGCTAAAACTAGAGATAACATAAGTAAATTCAAATAAAATTATGAAAACAAAAATATTTTGTGATATTGCCGACTTAAAAAGTATTAAATTTTATAACAAAAAAAATATTGTTGACGGTTTTACTACAAACCCGAGTTTAATGAGATTAGCTGGTGCAAAAGATTACAAAAAATATTGTCTCAAAATATTAAAGGTGTGTAAAAAGAAACCAATTTCTTTTGAGGTGTTTGCGGATAATCAAATAGAAATGCTTTATCAAGCTTATAAAATTAATAAATGGGCCAAAAATGTATATGTTAAAATTCCAGTTGTTAATTCTAAAGGCTTATTCATGGGTAAAGTGATTAAAGAATTGAGTTATAAAGGCATTAAATTAAACATAACTGCGGTTTATACTTTTGAACAAACAAAAAAAATTCTGAACTGCTTAGACAAAAAAACAAAATCCATAATTTCTATTTTTGCAGGCAGGATGTCTGATAAAGGCAAAGATCCACTCCCAATTTTTAAAAAAAGCATTTCTTTAACAAAAAAACATAAAAACATTGAAATTCTTTGGGCAAGTACTAGGGAAGCTTATAATTATATTCAAGCTAAACAATTAAAATGTAATATAATAACTATGCCTCCAAAAATTATAAATAAAGTAAGCTCATTTGGAAAAAGTTCCAAAGCATTAACTCTTGATACTGTCAAAGGTTTCTTGATTGATAGTGATAAATCCAAATTTAAAATTTAAGAAGCTCTAGACTGCCTCTTTCTCTGATGTGGATCTAAAATTAATTTTCGCAATCTGCAGGATTTCGGGGTAATTTCAAGCGCTTCATCAGTGTTAAGCATGGCTAATTGTTCAGCTATAGCCATCTTTCTAACTGGAGTTAATACGACATTTTCATCTGTTCCTTGAGTTCTCATATTTGTAAGTTTTTTACCTTTCATCACATTTATCTCTAGATCTCCACTTTTTGATGCCAACCCAACTATCATGCCTTCATATATAGGGTCATTATGAGTTACAAACATTTCTCCTCTAGCTTGAAGATTAAATATTGCAAATGCTACAGCCTTTCCATTCTCTATTGAAATCAGAGCTCCATTTCGTCTTCCCTCCATATCGCCCGTATATTTTCCATATGAGTGAAAAATTCTATTTATTACACCCGTCCCCTTAGTAAGAGTTAAAAACCTACTTGTATAACCCATCAAACCTCTGGTTGGAGCGTGAAAAATTAATCTTTTTTTATTTTTACCTGTATCTTTAAGTTCAATTAATTTGCCTTTTCTTCTATTCATAGAGTCAATTATTTTTGATGAAAATTCTTCATCTAAATCCATTGTAATTTCCTCAATCGGCTCTAGTTTATTTCCATCTTTATCTTTTTGTAATAATACTTTTGGAGGACTAACAGTCATCTCGAATCCTTCTCTCCTCATTTGAGTAAGTAAAATTTCTAACATCAATTCCCCACGTCCACTTATTATAAAGGCATCTTTTTTTTCATTTTCGTCAAAAGATATCCCAACATTGTTTTCTGACTCTAAAATTAATCTTTCTCTTATTTGTGTACTAGTTAATTTCTTACCTTCGGTACCTGCTAATGGAGAGCTATTAACTGTAATTGTGATTGACATAGTGGGAGGGTCTATTGGTGTTGCATCTATAGGGTCAATTATTTCTAAATCACAAATAGTATCTGCAACATTAGCTTTTTCTAATCCAGCAATTATAACAATATCCCCTGCTTCACCTACTTCAATTGGAACTTTTTTTGTTCCTTCGTACCTAAAAATTTTTGTTAACCTGCCTTCATCTACTTTTTCACCTTTTAAATTAATTGCTTTGATCATTTGATTTGCCTTTGCTGTACCCTGAGCGATTCTACCAATTAAGCTTCTACCTAAAAAGCTGTCTGCATATAGTAAAGTAGACAACATTGCAAAAGGCTTTGTTTTATCAAGTGGGGCTGGATTGACTTTTTCGATTATTAGATCTAACAAAGGATGTAAATTTTCTCTTGCTCCATCAGTTTCTTTGCTTGCCCATCCGGATCTTCCACTTGCATACAAAACAGGAAAATCTAATTGTTCATCATTAGCATCTAAGCTAACAAACAAATCAAATGTTTCATCTAGAACCTCACTTGCTCTTTGATCTGATTTATCCATTTTATTTATGATTACTATTGGTTTAAGGCCTTGCTTAAGAGCTTTGGATAAAACAAATTTTGTTTGTGGCATTACACCCTCTGCAGAGTCAATTAATAGCAAAGCTCCATCCGCCATGTGTAAAACTCTTTCAACTTCAGCAGCAAAATCTCTATGACCAGGAGTGTCTATTATATTTATCCTAGAATTTTTCCAATTTATTGAAGTTGGTTTTGCTAAAATAGTGATACCCCTCTCTTTTTCAAGCTCACCTGAGTCCATCAATCTTTCTTGGATAACTTCGTTATCTCTGAACAAGCCACTTTGTTTCATTAAATTGTCAATCAAAGTTGTTTTACCATGATCAACATGTGCTATGATTGTTATATTTCTAATTACATTAGTCATTATCTTGGTTGCGGGGGTAGGATTTGAACCTACGACCTTCAGGTTATGAGCCTGACGAGCTACCAGACTGCTCCACCCCGCGTTGAATTATAATTTCTTAATA
>MDSV01128796.1_pt1 | contig 12930 bp, 12 predicted proteins | sample 810851 | NCBI WGS metagenome assembly MDSV01 (sample SAMN05326640, study PRJNA326480) | marine metagenome | isolation source: seawater | place: Atlantic Ocean: North East | collected 2012 | reverse complement strand
GTAAAAAAATAAGAGCGAAACCAATTATTCATCCAGTTGAAATTTGATAAATATAATTCTGGATTATCTACTCTATAATTTGGATTGGCTCCAGCTTTTGACCAAAGACTATACCAATCCTTCATTTGATTAACTTGCTCAATTGGTATTGCCCATTCTAATCCCTGAAAACAAGTAAAACTCGCAGGATAAATTAAACATCCAGTATTTAAAAATACTGTGAATAAAAAAATCGAAACTCCAATTATAAAAAGGTAAGTAGAGTTGTTTATGAGTATATTATTTAAGATTAGTGAATTTTTTGATAAAAATTTATAATGAAAAATCCATAAGAAAAAAATTGTAAAGTAAATTACATAAAAACTTTTTAATGAAACTATAATCAATAATACAATTATTATTTTCTCATAATATATTTTAAAGTTTTCTAAAGTAAATTTTTTATCAAATTTTAAACTTTCTAAATAATAAATTACTAAAACAAATATCAGAATTAGTGCTGACCTATCTGTTCCATGTTCTGCAATTCTATAAAAAGCTGTGTTAACTAAAATAAATGAGATTAAAGATAAAAATAGTATAAAATCAGTTTTTTTTTCATTTAAATAATAGAATATTCTCTCTATGAAAAAAATATTAGAGAAGCCCATAATAAAAATGGCACCTGCATTAATCAAATAATAGTCAATCAATGGTAAATAAAATAATGAATTTAGATAAAATAAAGATGAAGGTGTTCTAAATCCATGTTCTATTAATCCAATTCCAATTATTTTCTTCTCAGTAATTAAAGATAATGTGTAAGGAAAATGGTAATAAAAAAAATCGTCATGATTTTTATACATTAATAATCCAACAAATAAAATTGAAAAAATTACTATGGTTAAAAAAATATTTTTTTTCTTCAATCTTTTTTTAAAAAAAAGAGTTAAAAAAGAAGTCAAACCAATTAATAACAAAATTAAGTTATGTGTATAGGAGTGAGAAATAAAAAAATTTGTAGTGTATGATACTAATATTAAAATCAACAACCCTCTTAAACCTAAATCACTGATTTGATAAGATTTTCTAAAAATTAATGGGGTTAAATAACCAAATCCAATTATCGATAATAAGATTAAAAAATAGTAAAATAATAATATTAATATTTCCATATTTAATTATAAATAATATTTTAATATTTATATGTTAAAGATAATAAACTTTATATAAATTAATACATGTTAACCAAATCAATTAATTTTACTTTCTCAATTATTCCGATTTCACTAATTTTTGGAAATTTTGCTATAAATTTAAATATTTTTATAATTGATGCTTTTTTTATTCTTTTTCTCATTAAGAATAAACAATTAGGCTGGATTAAAAGTAATATATCTAAACAACTATTTTTACTTTACCTATTTTTGATTTTAAATTCTATTTTTAATTATTTTCTCTATCCAACGTATGGTTTGGATGGTCTTTATAGATCAATAGGTTTTATAAAATTTATTTTTTTAATTTTTTCATTTCAATACTTAATAAATAAAAAAGAACAATTGGATAAAATTCTCAGGAACTGGATGATTATAATAACTATTGTTATATTTGATGTTTTTTTTGAAGGAATTTTTGGTCATAATTTATTGGGTTTTGAAAGTAAAGATATGACAAGAATTATTAGTTTTTTTTATGATGAAAATGTTGTTGGTGCTTTTTTATTAGCTTTTGGTTTTGCAGTTTGTCTTTTTTATTTGAATAAAAATTTAACTTTTAAAAAAAAATTATTTATTAATGTTATTTTCTTTTTGATACCATTTTCTATTTTAATCTCTGGTGAGAGATCAAACTTAATAAAATGTTTAATTTTATTTACATTAGTTTTATACTTTATCCAATCTAACAAATTAATTTTGAACAAACTTAAAATTTCTTTTTTGATTATTTTTACTATTGTACTAACAATTATATTTGTTCCAAAAATATTTACTAAGCAAACAGAATTTTTTACCAGAGTTTTTAAAGAGAATAAAAGTGAAAAATTTATAGATAAATTTCAAAAAATTCAATATATCGCTCACTATGATGTTGCTCTCAAAATTTTCAAAGATTTTTCTATTAATGGTGTAGGGAATAAAAATTTTAGAAAAATCTGTTCAGAAGACAAATATTTTAATAAAAATCTTCGATTATCGGTCAAAAGATGTAGCACTCATCCACATCAAATACATTTTGAATTACTATCTGAACATGGAATAATTGGATATTTATTATTTTTCTATTTAATTTTAAGTTTCACTTTTTATAATTTAAGAAAATCAATCAAATCAAATGATATTTTTAATACAGGATTAAACATATATCTATTAATTTTTTTAATACCAATTTTACCCAGTGGTAGTATTTTTTCTACTTTTAATGGATCAATGTTTTGGATAATTTTCGCATTAGCAAATTTAGAACAAAAATTAAATCATTCTGACGAATTTTTTAATAAATAAAAATATAAGATCGTATATAAAAAAGAACTAATGAATATCAAAAAAATTAAATTTTTTGTTTGTGAAACATTATTATAAGCATTAAAAAAAATTATAAAGTTAAAAAAATTAATGCTTAAACCAGTAAATAAATTAGCCTTTTCAGTTTTTAAATTAGTTTTTTTTCTTAAAAATGAAAAAATTAAATGATGCAAATGTTTATTATCAGCTTTAGTTAAAAAATTTTTCTTTAATCTTTTTCTTATTATCGAAAATAAACATTCATAAGCTGGATACCATAGCAAACAAGCTATAAAATAAGGTGAAATTTTCTCTGACAGATTCACTAGATTAATCATAAAAAAACCAACAATAAATGAAATTGTGTATGCTCCACTATCTCCAGAAAATAATTTCCCAAAAAAATTAAAGATAAATAGTATTAGTAAAACTGACAAAATTATATTTATTTCTGTAATGTTATGCGTAATTTGCAGCTCTCTTGTTAAAAATGCTAAGGTGATAGTTAACATTAAGTAATATCCTATAAATATGGTATTCATCCCATCTATAAAATTTGATCCATTAATCAGCACAAGCAGACAAAAAAGTGTAAAAAAATATTTAAAATAAATGTTTTCGAGTAAATAATCAAAAAAAGGGACCCTGATTGTATTAATCAAATTTTGAGAGAAAAATAACAAAATAGTAATAATAATAATTTGAAAAAAAATTCTTTTTGTTGGTGAAATTAAATAATTAATATCTGACAAAAAACCTATTGTAAAAAGTAATATAACTAAAGTTTTAAAATATAAATCTTCATTAGGAAAAAATATTATAGATAATAATAAAAAGATTATACCCCCAGAAATTGGTGTAAGTTTATTTGATGCGAAAGATTTATGAGAATAAAATTTTTTATCTAAACAAAAATTTTTTTTTTTTAAAACAAAGTTGATTATTAAAGTTAATACAATAGAAATTAACAAAACATTAATTTCTAACATGTTTATTTTCTTAATTCTTTTTTAGCTAAAAGCAAATCACTATCAATCATATCTTTTATCAGATCTCTAAATGAAAACTTAGGACTAAAATTAAGTTCCTTATAAGCTTTACCTGCATTTCCTCTTAAATAATTTACTTCATTGGGTCTAAAATAATTTTTATCAATTCGAATTATTATTTCTTTTTTTTTGTTTCTTACAATATAGCCAATTTCATTTAATCCCTTCCCACTCCAAAAAATCTTCAAACCTAAATAATTTGATGCTATTTCTACAAATTGTTTTACAGAATAAGCTTGTCCAGTTGCAATTATATAATCTTTTGGTTTTTTTTGTTGCAAAATTCTCCATTGCATTTCTGTATAATCTATTGCGTGACCCCAATCTCTTTTTGCATTTAAATTACCTAAATATAAAATATCTTTGAAACCAAGTTTTTTTTTTGTTAAAAATCTTGTTATTTTTCTTGTAACAAACGTTTCTCCTCTTCTTGGACTTTCATGATTAAATAAAATTCCATTACATGCAAAAATTCCGTAAGACTCTCTATAGACTGATGTAATCCAATATGCGTAAAGTTTTGCAACACCGTATGGGGATTTTGGATGAAATTTTGAATTTTCTGTAAAAACTGTTTTACCATAAGTCTCTCCAAAAAGTTCTGATGTGCTAGCTTGATAAAACTTAATATTTTTCATTTTTAAAAATCTTATTGCCTCTAAAATTCTTAAAGTTCCTATGCCTGATACTTCAGCTGTAAACTCGGGGTTATCAAAGGAAACCCCTACATGACTTTGTGCACCTAAATTATAAACTTCGTTTGGTTTTATTTTATAAATTAAATTGTAAATACTATTAGTGTCAGTTAAATCACCATAGTGTAAAAAAAAATTAGTCTTGTTATGTGGATCTATGTATAAATGGTCAATTCTTTTTGTATTAAATGAAGAAGATTTTCTTATTAATCCATGCACTACATAACCTTTTTTTAAAAGTAATTCAGCTAAGTAAGATCCGTCCTGACCTGTTATTCCTGTAATAAGAGCAATTTTTTTTTTCATTTCTTTTTGATAAATAATCTTAATATAGATATTAATATTAAAAAACCATCCTTAAATTCATTGACTTTTTTTTTCCCACTAATCCTAGACCTTTCGAAGGATGGAAAATCAGTAATTTTGAATGAATTAAACTTTGCTTTAAAGGGAAGCTCAATACAAAAAGTAAAATCATTATTAACAAGATTTAATTCTTTAAAGGCTTTTGTTTTTCCCATTACGTAAGTAAATAAAACATCTGAAATATTTAATTTAAATAAAAGATTGCATAAAAAGGTAAAAAAATAGTTACCTATTTTGGTAATGATTGTATCATCTTCACTTCCACCTGGTTTAACATATCGAGTATTAAAAATAAAATCAAAATCCTGATCAAATTTTTTCATCATCATAGGTAAATATTTAGGATCAAAAGAACCGTCAGCATTAAAAATACATGAATACTCTGTTTCGGACTCATTCAATCCTTGAATTAAAGCATTACCAAATCCTTCACCTTTTTGTATAGAAATTTGACAATCAAATTTTTTTATCGATTCTATTGTTTCTTTGTCATACTCTGGAACTATAACAATTTTTTTACACTCAAAATGCAAATCCTCTATTTCTTTTAAAACATGATGAAGAGTTGTGGACTCAAATTTTGCAGGTATAATTAATGTCAAATTTTGCATTTAAATTTATGAATACATTGTAATTTTTTTTTTTTAAAGCATAAAAGCTTAATCTAAATACACAAAAAAGTGATAACAAAAAACTAAAATTAAGGTGCTTTTTGTATAAATTATAACCATCTTTTATTTTTTGAAAACTTGAAGCTGAAAGTGAATTATTCAATTGTCTCCAATAAACTAGATTCTTATCTATTCCATCAAAAGAACCAATATAATAAATCAAATTTAACCAAAGCAAGTAATCCTCTTTAGTCTTTAATGATGAAAAAAAAAATTTTTTCACCAAAGATTTTTTTAACATTACAGATGAAAGACCAATATCACAACTTTTGATTAATTCATTATAAAAAATTTTTTTTGCAACTTTGAATTTTCCAATTTTTTTTGATTTAGAATCTATTACATAATAATTTGAATGTGAGAATTCAATTTTTTTATTTTTCATGAATTTAAGCTGATAATTAAGTTTATCCTTGTCCCACAAATCATCAGCATCACAAAAAGCAATATAATTACCTTTTGAAATCCTAATCCCCTTATTTCGAGATAGTCCAGCTCCAATGATTTTATTATTAATGATTAATTTTTTTAAAAATTTTTCATTATTTAGAATTTTCTTTACATAGTTTAGTTCTGATTTATCATGATCATCATAAATTATTATAACTTCAAAATTTTTAAAAGTTTGTTTACTTATAGAATTAATCGTCTCTTGAAAAAAATATTTTTTTTTATGGTAAGGTATTATAATAGATATGAAATCTTTTTTAAGCATGCTTGATAAATTTATTAAAAATAAACTTTCATTAAATGATTCTTCTAAAATTTTTTATAATCCTTAAAATAAAAATAATATATACAACAAGAATGTTTTGACCATTATCTAATCTTATCTTGTTACATTCTCTTAGATAATCTAAAAACTTAATTCTTGAAGATAATCCACCAGACCTAAATCTTCCAAATATTTCATTTTTTTTCGTAGACATGCCCTTAAGATTATGTCTTTTAATCATCCTTATAAATAAATCATAATCAGCAGAATATTTATATTTAAGATTGTATAGGCCAACTTTGAATTGGGATTTTTTTTTTATAAAAAAACCTACTGAGTGAGTTGAATAAAAACCAAAGCTAAAACTTATTTTCCAAGGATTATAACCATATAATAACTTATGTTTATATACACTTCCAAAGAGAAAATCCAAGTCTTCGTTTTGAGAAAAATATTTATTCACAATTTTTAAAGTATTTTGAAAAAAAATATCATCTGAATTTAATATTCCTATTATATCTCCTTTTGCATGTTTTATACCAACATTCATTGCATGATATAACCCTTTGTCATTTATATTCTTAATAAATTTTAACTTATTTTTATAAGATTTAACTATTTTGAAAGTATTGTCTGTGGAATTACCATCTACTATTATATGTTCATAATTAATATAATTTTGCTTAATTACACTTTCAACATTTTCTTTTAAGTACTTTTCAGAATTTTTTGTCACTGTTATTACTGAAATTTTATATTTTTTCATTTAGTGAAATTTGAAATAATTTTATAATATTTCTCATTATTAATCCTAAAATCATATCTTTTAAGATATTTCTTTGCTTTTTTCGATTTTTGTAAAAGTATTTTTTTGTTTTTAGAAAATTTTAAGATTAGGTAAAAAAGTTTTCTGTAATCACCAACTTTAAATAAATCTCCCAACTTGCCCTGTAATAATATTTCTTTAGGTCCTGTTGGACAATCACTTGAAATAATTGGTATATTTTTACTTTGTGCCTCAAGTAACACATTGGGTAATCCCTCAAATTTAGATGTTAGCACAAATAAGTCTGCAGAATTTAAGTAATTTTCTGCGTTTTTTTTATAGCCAATTAATTTTACTAATTTCTCTAAATTATTTGAATTAATATAATTTTGTAAATATTCTTTTTTATCTCCATCTCCTATAATACAGCATTTATATTGTAATTTACTTTTGTTTAATAATTTTAAGCATCTCAAAAGTGTAATTTGGTCTTTTTGACCAGTTAATCTACCTATGTTAATTATTTTCAAAGCTTTGAAGTTTTTAAAAAATTTTAATTCCACTTTTTTTTTAGATTGTTTAAATGGATTAAATATGACATTTGATTTTAGATTAAATTGATTTTGAAGTTCTTTTTTAAAAGATACTGAATTGACAATAATTTCATCAGCAAAATGATATAAAAATTTAAAAAAAATTTTTTTTATATAATTTGTAATATACTTTTTTGTACTAGTATTTAATCTTATAATAATATTAAAATTAAACAATTTTGAGACTAATATAGCTGAAATATTAGACTGAAATGAAAAAATTAAAATATTTTTATTTAAAAAATTTTTAAGTAATAAAAATATTGCAATTAAAGTTTTAATTGATCTACTTTTTCTTATCCATTTATTTGATCTTGGGCAAATTACATTTATATTTTTATTAAATTTATATTTAAAGTCAGAATTTGCAGTAACTATGAAAATTCTCTTATATTTTTTAGACAAGTAATCAGAAATAAAAAATAAATTTTTTTCAACTCCTGCACGTTCTATTGAAGGTATAAATAATACAATGCTTTTAATCACTTTAATTTTACTTTATAAAATTTCTTTTAATAATTAGACTGATACCAATGAATTGTTTGTTTCAAACCATTAATTAAATTAATTTTTGATTTCCACCCTAATTTTTTAATAATTGAAATATCTAAAACTTTTCTTTTTGTGCCATCTGGAAAATTTCTATTAAATTTTAGTTTTTTATTAGAAAAAGTTATTTTGTTGATAATTTGTGCAAATTTTTTAATTTTAAATTCCTGACCCGATCCAACATTTATCAAACTATCTAATTTTATAAAATTCAGAAGTTTTTTGTTATTATTTATTTTTAATTTTAATAGATACCCAATTGCATTTGCTAGATCATCAACATGCATTACCTCTCTTCTAGGTTCCCCTGAGCCCCAAATCTCAACTTCTTTCTTTTTTTTCCTTTTGGCATTAATAAATTTTTTAATTAAAGCTGGTATAAAATGGCTTTTATTTGTATCGAAGTTGTCATGAGGACCATAAAGATTGCATGGCATCAAAGTAAAATAGTTTGTTTTATATTGTTGATTGTAAAATTCACAAATTTTTAGGCCAATTATTTTTGCCAGTGCATACGCTTCGTTAGTTTTTTCCAAAGGACTTGTTAATAAATACTTCTCCTTCATAGGTTGTTTAGAATTTTTTGGGTAAATGCACGAGCTACCTAAATTTATAAAATGTTTAATATTGTTTTCAAAAGCACTATTAATTAAATTTAATTGAATGAAAATATTATCATTCATAAATTGAACTGGATACTTTGAGTTTGCTAAAATGCCTCCTACCTTTCCAGCGCAATTTATAATCACATCAGGTTTATTCTTTTTTATAAATTTCTTTAATAAATCTAAATTTAATAAATCTAATTTTTTTTTAGGAGCAATAACTAATTTTTTTACCCCAATCTTTTTAAGGTAATCTAAAACGGCCCTTCCAACCATTCCATTGTGACCAGCAATATATATCTTAAAATTCCTTAAAGATTTTTTTTTCATGTTTAATTAAATTAGTTTATAAGCTTTGCTAATAGTCGATTTTTTTAATAAGTTCATATAATAAAATTACATGCTATTTAAATATAATAAATTCAACTTAAAATAAATGGATGTATGGCTTTAAATATTAAGAAAAAGTGTCCAAACAATGATTGTGTTAGTGATATTGTTACAAAATATCGAACTGATACTCAAAATATTGAAAATTTAAAAGAATTTAGTAATGAAAGTTAATTTGTTTTTTTTCCTTGCTAGATTTGGTTTTGGAGGAGCTGGAAATTCAGTGTATAGATTAGCCACATCTTTAAGTAAAAAAAAATATAAAATTTTTGTAATTTGTCTCAATACCTGTGCATACGAAAAAAAGTTCAATAAAAATGGTATTAAAGTATTTAAATTAAACGCGAAAAAACTTATATTTTCAATTTTTCAATTAAAAAGCTTAATTAAAACCTTAATAAAAAAAAAAACAAAAAATATTCTAATATCTAATATAAATTATACTAATATTTTTTGTGCATTAATTTTTTGGAAAAATAAAGATTTACGATTAATTGGAATAGAAAGAACACCTCTTAAAGAACTTGAGATATATTTTAGCTTAATAGACAGTATTAAAAAATTTATATTAAGAATTTTATTGAAAATCAGCTACCATAGAGTAGATCAAATCATTTGTAATTCAAATTATATGTCTAATTATTTAAAAAAAAGATATAAATTTAATTCAAAAGTGATTTATCCACCATCATTAATAAAAAAAAATAAAAAAGAAAAAATATCTTCCTTTGATAGAGAAAAAAAACTCAACATAATTACTATTTGTAGGCTCTCTAAAGAAAAAAATTTAGATGAAATATTAAAAGCTATAGATATTCTTAAAAAAGAAAATATTTTTTTTAATGTTGTGGGTGATGGTCCAGAAAAAGAAAATCTTAAAAATTTAGCAAAATCATTAGATATTAATCATAAAATAAAATTTTTTGGACATAAGTCAAAAATAAAAACTTTATTAAAAAGAAGCCATCTTTACATTAACTCATCATACTTTGAGGGCTTTCCAAATTCTGTTGTAGAAGCAGCAAGTGCTGGATTGCCTATCATATCTTCTCAAAGTCATGGGGGTATTAATGAAATTTTATCTTATGGGAAATGTGGAACAATTTATAATAATGGCTATGTAGAGTTAGCTTCAAAAATTAAAAACTATATGAATAATCCCAATGATTTTTTAAGAAAAGCAATAATAGCAAGAAAAAATGTTGTAAGATTTAACATTTTAAATCATAGGAACGATTTTGAGAAATTACTTATTAAAATTTAGTGCTTATAATAATTTTTAAACCAGTTTACTGTATTTTCTAACCCAATATTTATAGGGGTAAACTTTTGTTTTCCTATTAAATGTAAAACTTTTTTATTTGACCCATGAGTTTTAACAACATCTGCCATTTGAAGTCCTCTTTTAAAAGTTTTTGGTTTTTTACCAGTTAAAGAATTTATTCGATTCATAACCGATATAAGTTTTATAGGCTTATTGGAACAAATATTATAAATCTCATGAACTGAAGTTTTCTTTTTTAAAAAAACTAGACGATTCACTATTTCACATACATCATTTATGTATGTAAAATCTCTAGTATGATTTCCATAATTATTTAAATAAAACTTTCTTAATGAATTATATGATGATATCAAATATTTCATCATAAACATATCTGGTCGTCCCCATTCACCATAAACAGTAAAAAATCTTAATCCAATAAATTTAATCTTAAATTGATGAGAGAAAACTTCAGCCATTTCTTCATTATTTTTTTTTGAAAGTGAATAAATATTTTTAGGATAAATATAATTTTTCTCTTTTAGGGGAAATTTTTTTGAATCCCCATATACGGAGCTTGATGAAGCATAAATAATCTTTTTTATCTTCTTTTTATTTGCAATAGAAATTAAATTATAAAATCCTAGAATATTATTCTCAACAAACTCTCTTGGATTTTTTAAAGAATATCTTACCCCCGCTTGTGCTGCTAAATTTATTATCAAAGAAAAGTTCTTATTTCTAAAAAAATTTTCTAATTTTGATTTATTTCTTATATCAAGTTTTTGAAATTTAAAATTTTTGAACTTTTTTAATAATTTTATTCTATTACCTTTTAAAGAAACTGAATAATAGTCATTTAAATTGTCAATACCATAAACTTTAATTTTTTTATTTAAAAGTAAAAATCTTGATATGTTAAATCCAATAAATCCAGCAGCTCCAGTAATTAAAATTTGCATAAATGAAATATTGATATATCAATAATTTCAAAAAAAAGTATATAAATTTAATGCTAAAAATTGGTGTAATTGGTTTAGGTTATGTTGGATTACCTATTTCCTTGGTCATATCTAAATATTTTAAAACAATAGGCTTTGATATTAACAAAATAAGAATTTCAAATTTAAAAAAAAAAATTGATAATAATTTTGAATTTAAAAAAAAAGATTTTTTAAAAAAGAAAATAAAATTTTCATCAATTTTAAAAGACCTACAAGAATGTAACTTTTATATAATTTGTGTACCAACACCCATTAAAAAAAATAAAATACCTGATTTAAATCCAGTTAAAAAAAGTTTTGAAATTTTATCAAAAGTTATAAAAAAAAATGATATAATTGTTTTAGAGTCTACTGTTTATCCAGGAATTACAAATAGATATTCCAAGTTTTTAGAGACTAAAACAAATTTAAAAATTAATAAAGATTTCCATGTTTGTTATAGTCCCGAAAGAATAAATCCAGGGGATAAAAAAAATAGTCTAACAAAAATTAAAAAAATTATAGCTTATGAGGGTAAAAATCTTTCAATTAAAAAGAAGATTTTTAAAGTTTATAAAAATCTATCAAAGAAAATAATTTTCAGTAAACTTATAAATGAAGCAGAAACTGCTAAAACGATTGAAAATATACAAAGAGATTTAAACATCTCACTTTTTAATGAAATACTTTTAATTTGTATAAAATTAAATTTAAACTTTAAAGAGGTAATTAAATTAGCAAAAACAAAATGGAATTTTTTAGAATTTGACCCCGGATTAGTTGGGGGACATTGTTTGCCAGTTGATCCTTATTACTTAACTCATGCCGCAAGTAAAAAAAACTATAATGCTAAAGTAACTCTTTCAGGACGCTTTGTTAATGATTACATGACCAAATTTGTTATCAATGAAACAATTAAAATAATAAAAAAAAATCATAAGAAAACATCAAAAATTAAGATATGTATTTTGGGATTGACTTATAAATATGGAGTTTCTGACACAAGAAATTCACAAAAAATTTTGATTTATAAAAAATTGAAAAAAATATATAAAAATACTTCTGCATACGACCCATTTTTTTCAGAAAAAAATCATGAAAATATATTTAATTATTATGATAATGATTATTACTTATTTTTAACAAAGGGAAAAATTTTTAAAAAAATTTACAATAAATTAAATAAGAAAAAAATTATTGATCCATTTTATTATTATTCAAATTAACAAATTTTTTTTTAAAAATAAGATTAAAAAAGTTCATCATTTACCATTTTATAAACTATTTTTTTAAATTGTGTTTTGGGCTCCCATTTTAAAGCTTTTTTAGTATTTCTTATGTCAGCTTTGTATGAATGAATATCTAGCTTCCTTTTAAATTTACTTACGTTAAATATTAGATTTTTTTTACTAATCTTTTGGATTTTAAAAACTTCATTTACAAAGTCTTTTATAGAAAAAATTTTCCCAGAACCTATAATTAGATCTTTTGGCTTTTTATTTTGTAACATTAGCCAAACTGCTTTCATATATTCTGGTGCCCAACCCCAATCTCTAAAAATATTTACATTTCCTAATTCTAGTCTAATTTTTTTGTCCTTTACAATTTTTTTAGAAACATCAACTATTTTTTTTGTCACAAATTCTTTAGATCTAAGACATGATTCATGATTAAACAAAACTCCAGTGCAGCAAAAAATTCCATAATTTTCTCTATAAATTTTTATAATAGCTGAAGAAGCTACTTTTGATACTCCATATGGACTTTGGGGGTCTACCTTGGAGTCCATATTATATGATTT
>MDSV01047309.1_pt1 | contig 12931 bp, 12 predicted proteins | sample 810851 | NCBI WGS metagenome assembly MDSV01 (sample SAMN05326640, study PRJNA326480) | marine metagenome | isolation source: seawater | place: Atlantic Ocean: North East | collected 2012 | reverse complement strand
TGAAAATATTGAAAAAGATAAAAAATCGTTAGCAATAAAAGTTCAATTTGAACCAACTGAAAAAACATTAAACGATAAAGAAATTGATGAACTATCGGATAAAATTATTTTAGCTGCTAAAAGCCTAGGTGGTTCATTAAGATCTCAATGACAGATATTAACTTAATAAGAAACTTCTCAATTGTTGCCCATATAGATCATGGAAAATCCACACTCGCTGATCGATTAATACAAACTTGTGGAGGATTAACTAATAGAGAAATGAAGGAACAAGTGTTAGACTCAATGGATATTGAGCGCGAAAGGGGAATAACCATTAAGGCTCAAACTGTAAGATTAAAATATAATCATAGTGATGGCAAGGAATACATTTTAAATATTATAGACACCCCGGGACATGTTGATTTTAGTTATGAAGTAAATAGGTCGTTAGCGGCCTGCGAGGGATCTTTACTTGTTGTAGATAGTACCCAGGGTGTAGAGGCGCAGACACTCGCAAATGTTTATCAGGCTTTAGACAATAATCATGAAATAATAACTGTACTAAATAAGTCAGATCTTCCAGCATCTGAACCTGAAAAGGTAAAAAAACAAATTGAGGATGTTATTGGAGTAGAAACTGATAATGCAATTTTAGCATCTGGAAAAACGGGCGAGGGTATAAATGATATTTTAGATTCAATTATTAAAAATCTTCCTTCTCCCAATGGTAGACAGGACGAAAACCTAAAAGCCTTATTAGTAGACAGCTGGTATGATAGCTATCTAGGAGTAGTAATTTTAGTCAGAGTTATTGATGGTAAAATTAAAAAGAAGGACCAAATAATAATGATGTCCAACAATTCAAAACATGAGGTAGAGAGAGTTGGTATTTTTACACCAAAACCTATTGATGTTAAAGAAATTGGACCTGGAGAAATTGGATTTATAGTAACCGGTATTAAGGATTTATCAGACACTAAAGTAGGGGATACAATTACTACTGTTAAAAATCCAACTTCAAATGCATTACCAGGTTTTAAACCAAGTAAACCGGTTGTCTTTTGTGGACTCTTTCCAATTGATAGCACAGATTACAGCTTGCTAAAAGATAGTCTCGCAAAACTTAAATTGAATGACTCTAGTATTGAATACGAACCTGAAAATTCGACTGCTCTTGGGCTTGGTTTTAGATGTGGCTTTCTTGGCTTATTGCATTTAGAAATCGTTGTTCAGAGATTGGAAAGAGAATATAATATTGGTTTGATTACTACTACTCCAGGAGTAGTTTATAAACTTGAGACAAATGATGGAAAAGTTTTAGACCTTCAAAACCCGTCTAATATGCCAGAGCCATCTTTGATTAAAACTATCAAAGAGCCTTGGATAATTGCTACAATTATAACACCGGACGAGTATTTGGGATCTATTATTAAGATTTGTGAAGAGAAAAGAGGCAAGCAAAAAGATATGAGTTATTCTGGAAACAGGGTCGTTTTAAAATATGATTTGCCTTTAAATGAAGTTGTTTTTGATTTTTATGACAAAATAAAATCCATCACCAGTGGTTATGCAAGTTTTGATTACGAAGTAAGTGGTTATATTTCAGGAGATTTAATTAAGCTATCTATTTTAGTTAATGAAGAGCAAGTTGATGCGTTATCCATAATTATTCATAAGGAATTTGCACAAAGACAAGGCAGGCTGATTTGTGAAAAGTTAAAAGATTTAATTCCAAGGCATCAGTTTCAAATACCTGTACAGGCAGCAATTGGAGGAAAAATAGTTGCAAGAGAAACTATCAAAGGTTTCAAAAAGGACGTATTAACAAAGATTCACGGTGGTGGAGCTCTAGATAGAAAGCGAAAGTTAATAGATAAGCAAAGAAAGGGAAAATCTAGAATGAAACAATTTGGTAAAGTAGAAATTCCACAGGAAGCTTTTATTGGCGTCCTTAAAATTAATAAAGAAAATTAGTAATGAGCATTTGTGTCGTGCAAACAAGACCAGGCATTGGTGATATGTGCGTATTTTTACCTTATATTCATCTAATTGCTAAAGAGAAAAAAGAAAAAGTAACAATTATCGCCAAAGCACGTTCTAGAGCAAAAGATTTTTTAGAACATGATCCATATGTTTTGAAAGTAATATATATTGATGAACATAATAAAAAAAAAAATAAAATTGATATTTTAAAAATATTACTAAAAGAGCGATTTAAAGAAATTTATATATTGCAATTTGATGTTAAGTTTTATTTCTTATCTAAATTAGCAAGAATAAAAAAAATTTATAAATATGGTTTTAGAAAAAAAAATGTAAGTATTACAGGGTTTATTAACAAAAAAACAAGTGAATGGTTGAATAATCACCAAATAAAACCGACATGCAAAATCTACCTAGGTACAGATATTAAAAAAAATAAAAAAATAGTTATTGGTATTGGTGGTAGTGGGGCAAATAAGAAGTGGCCTTTAAAGAATTTTATTGACTTAGCTTTATGTTTAAAAAAAATTTATCAAAACTACACGATTATTATTGCAGGTGGCGAAGAAGAAAAAAAAGACGCAAATAAGATCTCAAAAATTATAGGTGAAAATACTATTTCTTTATGCGAAATGAATATTAAACAATCACTGGAGAAGATAAATGGATCAAGTTTTTACATAGGAAATGACACAGGCTTTATGCATTTGTGTGGTTCTATTGGTATGAAATCATTCGGATTGTTTGGGGATACGCCAATTAATTATGCTGCTTATAATAATTTAATTTTACCTATAATGCCAGAAGGTAAAACTATGATATCGCATGAGGATCAGTCAATGCATTTAATTACAGTTGATCATGTTATATCTACGATCAAAAAAAATCTAGCTACTTAATTTTTTCAATAATTTTAAGAATATTTAAACTCTCTTGAAGTTTTTCGTTATAGTACTTATACGTAGAAGTAAGATATTTATTGAAGGCCAGATTTATTTGGTTTGATTTTTTAATTTTTATAACTTTATTATTTTTTTGATCCCTGATTTCAATTATTGCGTTTTGAAATATTTTTTTCGAGAATATAAAATTTACATAAATAGACACATTTTCGCATAAAATATTTATGTAGTTCTGGTAATTAGATTTAAATCCCCACGATAAATCAAAGTAAACATCCATATCGTTACGACAAAATAGGTCACCTGAAACATCAACACCCCTTTCATGAACAATATTTGATTTAATAATCTGCATCCTTTTTGACTTAAATAATGTATAGAGCATTGAAATTGGGTAAAATCCAGTATCGTAAAGCGCACCCCCACCTTGCTTGGCATTAAATCTAAAACCTTTATTTTTGTATAGGGGAACTTTAAAAGCACTTTGAACATATAATATTTTACCAAATTTTTTCCTTTTAATAATATTTTGAATTTTATTAAAAACAGGGTGTTCGACGTATTGAGCCATTTCAAAAATTTTAACTTTATTTTTTTTTGCAATATTTTTAAGTATAGAAAGTTGTTTAACATTGAGACATATAGGCTTTTCGCAAATAACATTTTTTTTATTATTTAAGACATCACGACAATCTTGATAATGTTTTGAGTTTATGGAAGAAATATAAACACAATCACTATGGTCGTTTTTAAAAAAATCTTTTTTATTAAAAAACCATTTTATATTTTTATTATCTATTTTGCCTTTATTCTTTTTTTTCGATAAAATGGAAGTAATTCTAATCTTTTTATTATTTCTTATGCTTGGCAAAACTTTATTTTGCAGATGATTACTAAAAGACCATAATGAAAGAGAAAACATTAAATGAATGATACCAGAGTTCTTAAGTGTGGATTTATCATTGCGTTTTCTAGAATTAGATCTTTGATTTGTTTTAGAGTAGCCCACTTATAGTCATTTTCAAATTCAATATCCTCGTTACCTTGATGATCAACTACTATTCCGAGATTTCTTTTATTTCTTAGCCTACCCCCTTCTTCAGATACCCATTGCTTAAATAATATTCTACAATCATGTTTGCTAGGAGACTTGAAATAATTTAGATATTTGACACCACGACCGCCGTGAGCTTTATTTATATTACTGAAAGTTGCTTGAACAGTAGGACTTAGTTGAATAAAATTATAGTTTCCCGGCTCAAACTTTGCATTAATTAAATAGTGGGGAGTGCTTCCAATTTTTTTTCTTAACAAGCCCAGTATCCCTCCATCAAATCCTGGTTCCGTGAACATTGGTTGATCCCAAGTATTAGCATTCTCTCTATTAAAAGATTTCAATATTCTTACACCTTCAACCTTATAAAACGAGCCTGAGTCATGTTTTATAACTCCATTTTTAGTCATTTTCCATTTTTTACATTTCTGCAAAGGTATTGTTTTAACTTTAACTTTCGACTCTTTGATTATTTTTTTGTACCATTTTTTTAATTCAATTGTGCTATTTATAGGTTTATAATTTTGATAAAGTTCATTTCTTAAACTAGAAATTTTATTGTTTTTTTTTGTCATATAATTTTTGGATATGGTACGTGTGTAATAAATTTTCCACCATTTTTTATAAAATTTTTTTCTTTTTTAAATATCTCATCTTTAAAATTCCAGGCTCCAAGGTAAGCGTATTTTATATTTTTTGGTATTCCTTTATACTCATAAATAGGTATCCGTGACCCAGGCGTAAATTTTCCAAATTTGGTTGGTGTAGTATCCAGGAAATAATCGATAAAATCATTTTTGATACCACAATAATTTAAAACTGTGCTTGATTTATAAGTTGCCCCGTATCCTATTATAATATCGCCTTTATTTTTAATTTTTTTAAATATTTTAATTAAAGCTCTCTTTGAATTTTGTACTTTTTTTGCAAATTTTTTATAGGTACTAAATTTATCAATTCCAAACTTTTTTTCGTCTGAGAGGTAACTAATATATTTTTTTGAAATTTTAAATTTATTATTAATTTTTTTTTTAAAAAAAACCCGATTTGATCCACCATGAGTATTTAACTTTTCTACTTTGAATATCTCCATTCCTGTTTTGCTAATTAAATTCTTCAAAGCAGTAAGAGAAAATACATAAGCATGCTCATCATAAAATTGGTCGTAGGAATTTTTTTTCAACGTCTCTAGAAGCGAAGGGTCTTCTAAAATAAAAATTCCATTTTTTTTTAATGAGATTTCTATGGCTTCAAAAGTTTCTTTTAAGTTGTGTATATGGCTAATAGTATTTGCAGAGTAAATAATATCAAATAATCCTTTTTGATTGACAATTTTTTTTGCAAGTTTTTTTGTCCAAAAATCAGGGTACGTTTTAATTTTTATTTTTGTCGTAATATCTGCAAGATTTTTACATGGTTCAACTCCAATGTTTTTAATTTTTCTAAAGTGTTTTATGAAACACCCATCATTAGATCCTATTTCTAAAACTGACCGAGGTTTATAAGTTTTTATTAAAGATTTTGCTAACTTTTCATAAGCTGATCTCATAGTTTTTGATGCTGATGCTCTGTGAGCATATTTATTGTTAAACATTTTCTTTGGAGAAACAAATTTCGCTAAGGAAATCAGTTTTGTGTTTGAATGATATATTAGTCTTAAATTATATAAAAATTCTTTTTTAGGTTTTTTTAAATTTAAATAACTATTAGTTATTGGGTGTCTTCCAAGATTAAGAAATTCAATTTTTTCCATTTTTAAGAATATTATTAAGTTTAGTTAAATTCAAACTTGTATTTTTACCTAAAGCTTCCAGATTAGATTTATTTAGTTTACTTTTTTTTATTTTCTCATTCAAGTTTTTAGCAAAATTATATGCACTTTGTTTTTTGCCACCAACATTTATTACTCCAAATTTGTTTAATAATTTTAATGTAATTTTTGCAGCCTCGGTTTTCTTTAAAAAACTAGTTATATAATCGGTAAAAGCTGATTTGTGAGGAAATTCGTCATTATTCATACAAATTCTTAAAACCAGAGAATTTGTATAAATATGTGATGCACATTCTCCTCCTAATTTTGACCATCCATACTCATTTACAGGTAGTAAATTGTCACTTTCTGAATAGTTACCCTTTTTACCGTCATAGACAAAATTCGTGGAAATATAAATTAATTTAATATTTTTTTTGAAACAACATACGGCTACGTTTGCTGATCCAATTATATTAGTAATGATACTTTTTTTTACTTTTATTTTATGATCTGACATTGGAGTAGAAAAAGCAGCTGCATGGATAAAGTAATCTATCCTTTTATTTTTAATATATTTTTCAATCGAGGCTTGTTTTGATATATCCATTAATCTTTTGTCAGGTGCATAAATTTTATATTTTTTATTTACTTTAATTAAAGCTTTAGCAAATTGCCCATTGCCACCAGATATTAAAATCGTCTTCAAATTTTTTTAAACTCCTTAAGATTTTGATCTTTTTCTGATAAAATAGGTTTTTTAATATTCCATTTAATATTAAATTTTTTATCATTCCAAATAAAACCTGAATTATTTTTTTTTGAATACTTTTTGTTTAGTAAGTACAAAACTACATTCTTTTTCCCAGAGCAACAGTATCCATGAGCATAACCTTTAGGAATAAATAAAATGTCATTTTTTTTTAAATTAAAATAAAACACTTTTCCAAAATTTTTTCCTCTATTTAAATTTACAGTGACATCTAAAATTTCTCCATCAAGTATTACAACTATTTTCTCTTCATTTAATTTATTGTTGAAATGCATACCTCTTAAGATATTTTTTTTTGATTCTGTAAGAATACTATAAATAAATTTTTTCTTCATTTTAGCTGGGATAATTTCAAGTAAATACCCTCGTCTGTCTTTAAAAATTTTTCGTTTTATTTTTTTTGGAAACATTTATTTTGTAATAAGACTTTTAAGGTATTTAGAATAACTTGTACTTGAGCAAAATTTAATTCGATTTATTATATTTGATCTATTTATCCATTTATTATTGAGAGCAATTTCTTCTATACAACCAATCTTATAAGATTGTCTCTCTTCTACATTTTGAATAAAGTTACTTGCACTCTGGAGATCTTCAAAATTACCAACATCCATCCATGCAGACCCTCTACCTAATTTAATTGTATTTAATTTATTTTTATTTTTGTAAAAACTTATTAGATCTACAATCTCAAGCTCACCTCTTTTGGAAGGCTTTAATTTTTTTGCATATTCAGAAACTTTCCTATCAAAAACATACAATCCAGTTATTATTAAATTTGATGAAGTTTTTTTGGGTTTTTCTATAATTCTTTTAATTTTATTTTTATTATCAAATTCAACAACACCATACGCTGATGGCTTGTTACTTGGATATAAATAAATATTGCAACCTTTGTTTTTTTTAAATGAATTTTTAATTAAAGGTGATAGCATATTTCCGTAAAAGAAATTATCACCAAGTATCATTGCAATTGATGCACTTTTAATTAATTCTTTAGTTACTAAAAACGCATCTGGTAGTCCACGTGGGCTATTTTGAACAACGTATTTAACCTTTATGCCTAAATCATTAATGTTACCCAGGGAATTTCTAAAATTTCGCTCTTGTCCTTTATTTATTATGAAAATAAATTCTCTCACTCCACACAACATCATCAAAGATAATGGGTAGTAAAACATTGGTTTATCAAAAACAGGCAAAAGCTGTTTGTTAACCGATTGTGTAACAGGGTACATTCTTGAACCTGTACCACCACAAAGAATAATTGCTTTCTTTATCAAAGTAATCCAAGCCTTTTAAAATTGTATGACTTCTTGGTACTTTTAAGCCATTTTATATTTTTGACATACCATTCTATTGTATTTTTTAAACCCAGCGAAAGATCAAATTTCATTCTATAGCCGACTGTTTTTCTAAAAAAATTGATATTCAAAGCGTACCTTTTATCATGACCGGGCCTATCTTTGACTGTCTTTAAAAAATTATTTTTATTAAGTTTTGTCAAATTATTATGTTTCATTATTTTAAAAACAATTTTAGCAATTTGTATATTTGAAACTCTTTTGTTAGATCCAATATTTATTTTTTCAAACTTTTTATTTGATTTCATGGTGTCCCATAATGCATTACAGCTATCCTCAACATGAATCCATTCTCTGACATTTTCTCCACTACCATATATCGGAGCAGGTATATCTTTTAGAAAGTGAAATATCAACGTAGGTATAAACTTTTCTGGATATTGATATGGTCCATAATTATTTGTTAGATTAATAATTTTTATATTTGTAGAATAAGTTCTGTTAAATGACATTGCTATTAAATCGGTGCTGCCTTTAGATGCAGAATACGGAGAGGATGGCTCGTAAGTATCATTTTCTTTAAAAGCCCCCAGATTTCTAGATCCATAAACTTCATCAGTTGATATATGAAATAGTTTTATTTTTTTTCTCTTATAAAATTTTGAGTATGCTAAAAAAAGATTTGATGCTGAATTAATATTATTTTTAATAAAATAAAGTGGATCATTGATTGAACGATCAACATGACTTTCTGCAGCAAAATTAATTATTATATCAGGATTAAATTTCATTAATATTTTATAAATTTGATTAACATTTTGTAAATCATTTTTTACAAAGGAATATTTCTTTTTATTCAAAATCTTCTTAAATTTTTCTGGCGTAGATATTGTAGATAGTTTATCTATATTTAGAATTTCAGTTTTTTTTTTTGATACAAAGTTAACAAAATTAGTGCCTATAAAACCTGAGCCGCCAGTAATAAGAATTTTTTTCATTATTGCTTTATTTTTGGTCTATACCATGAATTTTTAAAAATATACGCATTATACAACCCATTTACTCTAGCGCAATAAATTTCCTTTTGCTGGGGATTTCTGCTGAAAATTAGAATCTTAAATAAAGATCTTATCAAATAAGGAAAGGTTGATAAAAAGGCGTAAATATAACCAAAATGTTTTCTTTTAAAATAAAATTTTGACCACATTAAATGCCAATTTCTATTTACCTCAATTGGAATATTAAAATCTTTACTATGAGATCCAAGTAAGTTTTTATAATTAATTGGTACTTTAAATATATTTTCTTTATTTTTTAATAACCTTTTTACTAAATCATTATCTTCGTAATAAAGAAAAAAATTTTCATCAAATCCATTATATTTTATAAAATGTTCTCTAATTGCAAAAAAACATAATATACCAGTTACCTTACTAATCTTTATTTTAGTTGTTTGATGTTCGTTTATATCTGACAAAACAAGCAAACCAAAGCTATCTTTTATTTCGCTACTTAATTGTTCCAATTTTTCAATTCCATCATTTTCAACTATGTTATCAGGACTACAAAAAAGTAAATATTTAGTGTCAGCATTTTTAGCTCCTAAATTTGCAGCTTGACCAAATCCTTTATTTTCATTCAATATAACCTTTGCATTTTTATAATTAGCTTCAATTTTTTCTTTTAAAGAATAATTTTCCGAATTTTCTATTATTATAATCTTTGTATTTTTTGGAAAATTTTCAATATTTTTAAAAATTAAACTTTCACTTTTGAAAGCAACCATTATTACTGTAGTATTCATTTGAATTTTATAACTTAAATATTTTTATTTTATATTTATTTTAATAATTATTTGTTAAAAATTTGCAATCTGGAGAGATGGCCGAGTGGTTTAAGGCGCACGCTTGGAAAGCGTGTAAAGGGGTAACTCTTTCGCGGGTTCGAATCCCGCTCTCTCCGCCACCTCAACTATTTAATATTTCGTAGGTCTTCTTTATTAAGTCAACAGCTCTTAAATCAACACCCATGCCTTCATTAATTTTTCTAGTTACATAAGCAATACCAATTCCCTCTATTGGATCACCAAAACCCAGAGATCCACCCCATCCATTGTGTCCAAAGGATTCTTTGTTTTTTCCAAACATCCATCCACCTCTTAATATGAACCCAGAATAGGTCCACTTTATTGGTAATTTTAGACTTTCGTCAATGGTAAAATTTGATTGCTTTAATATATCGTTAAATTTTTTTTTGGATATTATATTTTTATTATCTATTTTTAAATCATTTGCGAGAAGGTCATATAGCTTTGCAATAGATAGGGCTGAACCATGACCCCCCATAGATGCAACACCAGCAGACCTCCAGCTTTTAGAATTGTAAAAATTAGTTTCATACTCAGGATTGTTGAATGCAGTATATTCTGTAATCTCATTTCTATTCTTTTTATAACTTTCTATTAAATCACTTACATTATCAAAATCTATTTTTTCAAAACCAAAATTAAAATTTAAATTATATTTTTTTGATATGTATTTTTTAAAGAATTCTTTTAAACTTAATTTAGTAATTTTTCTTATTAAATTCTCAACAAGATAGCCATGAGTTTTGGCATGATAATAAGTTTTTACTCCAGGTGCATGATCAGGCTCTTGATTTTCTAAAATTTTTATTATTTTTTCAAAATCTAAAAGGTCTTTATTAATTAGCTTTTCTTTAAATCTATAAAGACCTGATTGATGTGATAAAATATGTTTTACCTTTATATGCTCTTTATTTTGCTTAAATTCTGGCCAATAAAATGAAACATTTTGATTTACGTCAATTTCTCCAAGCTCAATAAGTTGAGAAATACAGCTTGCATATATACCTTTGCTTAACGAAAAGGTATTAACTATAGTATTTTCACCCCATAATTGATTTTTATTTTTTAAACCACCATAAATATTTACGAGAACATCTGCATTCTTAACTACTGAGAAATTAGCTCCAATTTCTTTACCACAGTCAAAATATTCTTGAAAAATTTGTTTTAATTCTTGAAATTTGGGAGAGCAAACTCCTTGAACGATCATTAACTGGATAATTTAAATGCAAAGTTACGGCCTAAGCTTATTTTTAAATCTTGGCAAAATCTAGCGGCTTCAGCACCATCAATCATACGATGATCGTAAGATAGAGAAATTGGCATCATTTTTTTGGGAATGAATTTGCCGTCGGAATAAGTTTGTTTGATTTCAGTTTTTCCAATTCCCAAAATGCACACTTCTGGTAGATTGACGATTGGCGTAAAAAAATTTCCACCTATTCCACCAAGACTAGATATAGTCATAGAGCCGCCAAAAAACTCTTTTTTATCTATTTTCAGATCTTTACATTTTTTGCTTGTTTTTCTCAGTTCTTTTCCTAAGGCAAGAATATTTTTTTGATCTACATTTCTAATTTTTGGCACCATTAATCCATGAGGTGTATCTACCGCAATTCCAATATGAAAATACTTTTTATAAACAACCTCCTCGTTTTCAGGATCTAGTGATGAGTTAAAATTAGGATATTTTTTCATTGCATTAACAAGTGCCTTCATAATAAACGCAAGTGGAGTTATTGGTATTTTTTCTTTTGTATTTAAATCTACTAATGTTTTTCTAAAATCTTCCATCTCTGTTACATCAATTTCATCATGCTGTGTAACATGAGGTATACTATTCCATGCTTTTACCAAGTGAGGTCCTGACAGCCTTTTTATTCTAGGAATTTTTTGAACATCTACTTCACCAAACTCAGAGTGCTCATATGGCAATTCTAATTTATTTTGTTCATTGGGCATATCTGATACTTTGGATATATTATTATTTTTTATATAATTTTTAATATCGTCTTTTTTTACCCTTCCCATTCGTCCAGATCCCTGCAGATTGTTTATATCAATACCCAATTCTCTAGCGAATTTTAAAGTATTAGGACTTGCACCTGTAGAGTCTGAGAGTTTGAGGTCGGACAATTCTCTGACTTGGTTTGTTTCTATTTTTTCTTTTTTTTCTATTTCTTTCGTTGAAACTTGCTTGTTTTTAGTTTTCATTTTATTTTCAACCGATTCAATCTCTAACACGGTATCACCTTCAGATACTTTATCGCCAATTTTTATATTTATATTCAAAATCTTGCCTGAATGTGGAGATGGTACCTCAACACTAGATTTATCACTTTCCAGTGTAATTATTGGATCACCTTTATTAATTTTGTCTCCATTTTTTACGAGAACCTCAATAATTTCAACCTCTTTAAAATCACCTATATTGGGAACTTTAACTTTTTCACTCATTTATAATTTTATTGGATAAGGTTTTTCTGGATCAATTTTATATTTTTTAATTGCATCATTTACTACTTTACTCGCAATCTTTTGTTCATGTGATAACGCACTTAAAGTGTTCACAACAATAGATTCTTTATTTACTTCAAAAAATTTTCTTAATTCTTTTCTGGTATCACTACGTCCATACCCATCTGTACCAAGTGTGTATAGGTTATTTTTAATATAAGGGCGCACTTGGTCTACATGTGACCTTATATAATCACTTGCAGCAATTATTGGGCCTGATTTCCCATCTAGGCACTTTTCAATATATGTCTTCTTTGGTTTTTTGTCTGGGTGAAGCTGATTCCATCGAAGAATTTCTGCGCCTTCTCTCTGGATTTCAGAATAAGAAGTTATACTCCAAACATCACTATCAATACCAAAGTCTTTACTTAAAATTTCAGCCGCCTTAATGATTTCATTTAAAATTGAGCCAGAGCCAAATAATTGAACATTTGCTTTGCCTTTGTATTTGAATTCTTTGAATAGATACATCCCTTTAAGGATATCTTCTTTTTTAACATGTGATGGAATTTCTGGATGTTTATAGTTTTCGTTTAAAGCAGTAATATAGTAAAAAATATTCTCTTTATTAGTGTGCATTCTTTTTATTCCATTTTCAATTATTGTAGACATTTCATATGCATAAGTTGGATCATAAGATATACAATTTGGTATCATAGAGGCCATTATAAGTCCCTGTCCATCCTGGTGTTGTAAACCTTCCCCTGCCAGAGTAGTTCTGCCAGAAGTTGCACCTATCAAAAAACCTCTTGTTTGAGAATCTCCAGCCGCCCAAGCCAAATCCATTATTCTTTGAAAAC
>MDSV01032228.1_pt1 | contig 12931 bp, 10 predicted proteins | sample 810851 | NCBI WGS metagenome assembly MDSV01 (sample SAMN05326640, study PRJNA326480) | marine metagenome | isolation source: seawater | place: Atlantic Ocean: North East | collected 2012 | reverse complement strand
CCACCGGAATGCTCAGATCCAGACAACTGCAAAGCTTGCAGATTAGTAGACGAAACCTTTGATTTTGAACAATCTAATCAAGAACCTGGCCAAGCATGACTAGTGTTCCAGGGAAGTCTCCTTTGGCTGCAACTTGATGAATCTCAACATTTTTGAATCCTGCTTGAAGCATTGCATTTTCCCATTGTTTAATCGACATTGTAGTCATATGAACTCCGACATGTTCTGGCCACGTAAGTGACTCTTCATTTTCGGCATAATGGTCTACTCCGGCTACAAGGAATCCTTCGTTTTCTAACCATTCATCATGTATGGTTGAAATCATTTGAGCAGGGTCATCCAAGTAATACAGAAACTCCATTGTGTGTACTAAATCGAACCTCCTTCCTGGTTTCCATTCAGGCAACATACCATGAGAATATTTGTGAGAGGAATCCTTAGCAGTAGCCTTGTTAATCATTTCAATAGATCCGTCAACTCCTTCGCTGTGCCCGGCCCCTAGTTCAGTAAGCAACCGTGTTACCCAACCATTTCCACAACCTAAATCGATTGCAGAAAAATCGGGGTTTAGTTTTGGTAATGCTAACTTTAACATCGCTTGAACCGAAGCGGCATGACCTCTTTCCATACCTTCATCTTTGCCGATTAAAGCCCATTGTGAAAAAACGTCAACAGCCTCTTTTTTCTCCATATATCAAGCGAGAAGAAGGCCATCAATAAATCGTGTGCATTCATCGAAAGTAACATGGCCCCCATATTCTTGCGCAAAATATGCAAATCACTACTCAAAGCATAGATGAGGTATTGTATCCCAAAATAGAAGCTCATAGTACAGGATTTCTGAAAGTATCCGATTTACACACAATAGCCTGGGAGAGAAGTGGTAATCCCGAGGGAATTCCTGTAATTGTAATTCATGGCGGCCCTGGCGGAGGCAGCCAGCCTTCTTATCGCAGATATTTTAATCCAAATAAATTCGATATCATTCAATTCGACCAAAGAGGTTGTGGAAAATCTACGCCTTATGCTGAGTTGAAGGATAACAATACTCATGCCTCAGTATCCGATTTAGAGAAGTTAAGGGAGCATTTTGGAATAGAGAAGTGGCACGTTTTTGGAGGTTCATGGGGTTCAACACTTTCCTTGATTTATGCTCAAAATCATCCCTCTCGTGTTCAAAGTTTGACACTTAGAGGGATATTCATGTGCAGGAAAAGTGAACTTCATTGGTTCTACCAAGATGGAGCAAGCCACGTTTTCCCGGATGCATTCGATTCTTATCGAGACCATATTCCACACGAGGAACAATCAGATCTCATCAAAGCATATTATTCACGCCTGACTAGTGATGATGTTGAAGTTAGAAGAGGCGCTGCAAGGGAATGGACTCGTTGGGAAATGGCAACGAGTAGACTATTCCCAGATCCAGAATACCTCGATAAAGCAGAAGATTTGGATTTTGCAGTCGCTTTTGCAAGAATAGAATGTCACTATTTTATCAATGCAATTTTTGTTGAGGAGGCTTACATCTTAAATCACGCCTCATTGATTCAAGACATTCCTACGATTATAGTTCAAGGTCGATATGACATGGTTTGCCCTGCTCGCAGTGCATGGCAATTACATAAGGCAATGCCAAAGAGTAAATTAGTGATGGTCGCTGATGCTGGACATTCGATGGGCGAAGTTAGTATTGCAAGAGAATTGGTGGCTGCTACCGACCAAATTGAATAATCTTCAGAACGCAATTTGATGTTACTATGAAGCGTCGGCTTGATATGTAGGAGTAATGTGGGTCTAGTGTAAGGCGTAGCCTTAGGTGAGAGAAATGTCCGATGCAGGAACCATCACTCCAGAAACTCAAATCAAAGAACTCACAGAGAAACTTGAGGAAGAAACAGACCGTTTACTCAAGTTGTATGCCGCGTATGAGCAGCAGGAAGCCGAGTTGAGAGATACCAAGGCTGAAGTCGAAGTCTTAGAGAAGGAAATCGTCGAACGTGAGATCGAAAAAGAGAGTCTTGAAGCGCTATTGACAGAAAAAGATGCTAGAATCCGTGACTTGGAAATGAAGGCTAGCAAATCCAGTAAGCAGGTTGAACACTTAGAACCAGAACTCCAAAAGATGGAAGAAAAATTCACTCGTGAAAAGGACCGTCTTGGAAAGGTATTCTCCATAGCAGAAGAGTTGGACAATGATTTGCGTCTAGCTGTTGTTGAATTAAACACCAGAGATGAATGGTATATGTCTCATATGTCGCTGTTTGAAGATCTAAACAAGGCTATCAAGCGTAGGTATGAGATGATAGAGGCCGCAGCGGAAGCAGAGCGCCAATCTCAGCACATGGGCAGAGCTATCTCCGAGAGAATGGAAGAGATGGTCGAAGCACGTGCTGCCGAAATGACATTGGAAGAAGCAACCGAAATCGAAACCGTCGAAGCGGAAAACACTCCAGAGGCTTCCGAGGAAGCAGGCTCTACTGAAGAGTCCGGAGATGATGATTGGACTTGGTCAGAACAAGTTCTATCCGGCGTCATGCAGAAGAACGGAATTACAGATCGTGATACGTTTATTGAGTTTGCAAAGTCTTACGACATGGACGGAAATAAATATCTCAAAGGTTCTGAATTAGGTGCAGCAGCAGTGGATTTCGTTGCTAAAGATGCACCTGCTGCAGAAGAACCAGCAACAGAGGAATCGCCAGCAGATGAATCCGATGATTCGTCTGACGGTGAAGACAAGGAACCCGAAGTTGTCTGGAGAAATTCCGGCGACCCTCAGTAGGTGATGTAATTGGCTTGGCTAGCCAGAGGGGGTGTGCTTCCCGTAATTACTCCAACATTAATGGGAGTAGGTTTCATTCTCGTAGGTTGGTTCGTGGATCCACTTTACGGAGTAGCACCAGGTTTGGGTGTGCTCATGTTGATGCTTGCAGCATTTTTTGCTAATTTTTGGCGAGATCCAGACCGACCAATTCCAAGAGACGAAGGTATAATCGTCTCACCTGCTGATGGCCATGTGATGTTTGCAAAAAGAGAAAGAGCAACTGGACGAAGACCATCAAAAGAAGAGATGGATGGAGCAGAGGAAGATGAACACACAGGAACCTGGCACCCAGAAGCGTGCGAAGCGCCTCTTTCTTTCTCCACAGAACAGAGATTTGAACCAGTTCCTGAAGGGGAAGAAGCGGATACTGATGTTTGGAGAATAGCAGTCTTCATGTCACCTCTAGACGTTCACGTAAATCGCTCGCCAATAGCAGGTACAATCACAAGAATGGAGCACAGAACAGGAAAAGGTCGCAAGAGAGGGCCGTTCCTACCAGCATTCCGTAAGGAAAGCGAATACAATGAGAGGGTTCGAACTCTATTCGAGCGCGAAGACGGACTTATTGTCGAAGTAATGCAAATTTCAGGAGCGCTCGCTCGCACAATCGTTCCTTGGACGGGCGAAGGCGATAAGCTGAGGCGTGGAGAAAGATTTGGAATGATTCGCTTGGGAAGCAGAGTTGATGTTAGAGTCCCAGCATCAAAGTTTAATCCATGCGTAATCAGTGCTGAAGATGGCAACAAGAATTATCCGAAGGGCGAGTTTGTTAAAGCAGGCTCAACGATTCTTTACAGAGGGATTTGATGGGAGTGAAAAGAGAAATCATGCCTTTCCTTGTCATGCTATTTGCATTGTTGCCTTTTGGCTATTACATGGCCGGCTCAATCGTGTATAACGGTGTAGCATTCACAAACACTGACTGTTGGGGTAATTTTGACCAAAATACTCCCGAACAATTCGCTCCATTAAGGAATGAAGTACCCTTGAATGAATCAGAAAATCCCGAAAATATTTCATCTGAAATTATGACAGGACTCTCTGAATATTGGTGGGATGGTTACGAGTCTGCAACAATAGATGTAGAAGACGAAGATATCTACCTTTCAGCATGGTATCTAAAGCAAAACGAATCGATGCCATGGGTAATGTTTGTTCATGGAATTAGAGGTTGTAAAGCAGATGGATCAATGTTACTGCCTTCAGGAATGCTAGCAAATGCGGGATTCAATGTAATCGTCTTTGATTTGAGAGATCACGGGGAGTCTTCAATAGATGATGATCGTGTTTCTGGTGGACAAGATGAATGGGTTGACGTGATTGCGGTTTTTGATTGGTTGATTGATGAGCAAGGTGCAGACCCTGACAAAATAGGAGTCTACGGTAACTCAATGGGCGCAGGAACTGCTGCTATCGCTTTCACTTTAGACGATAGACTTCAATCAGTTTGGTTAGAATCAGGTTATGCTGATATGGGAGACATTGTTGTTGAGGAGTTAGAATTTCAAGGATATCCGACATTTTTAGGTGGAGCTGGTATCTTTGCGGGCAAGATAATTGCCAATCAAAATTTAATCGAACACTATCCGATAGACGCAGCAACAGAGATTGGAGATAGGCACATGTATGTTGTCCATGGCAACCAAGATAAGAGAGTCAGAGTTCATCACGGAGAAAAAATGTGTGATGAGGCTCTAAAGCACGGTGATGAAAGCAAAATCACTTGCTGGTTTGAAGATTCTGTGATAAGATTTGATGTGGGTAGAGGAATGGAGAGCGATGAGCATCAAACCCTTATGCTAACACAGACCACCAAATACGAAAGCAGAATTGTTGAATTTTTCTCGAATTCACTAATGTAAGCAGATTCAAACACGCGAAGTCGGAGGGTTGTACATGGCGAATAGTAGGTTAACCTTGGTCGGCGATTCGGACAAACGTCCGGCTCGTATCCACCATTTGGTCAAGGCTCCTGCAAATACTCCATGGGCTCAGGAGAGGAAACATTCGTGGGATGCGAAATTTCCAGCCACCGTCTATTACACTCCAGAAACGCTTGCAGATGGTACGCCAACGACCGCTCTAACAGTCATTTTACGAACCAAGGGTTGCCATTGGTGGTGGTCAAGCGGTTGCACATTTTGCGGTTATTTTAATGACACAAGAGATGATGTTACAAGTGACGATTTGCATGCTCAGTGGGAAAAGTCATTATCAAAATTCGAAGATTTCGATTCGATGGGAATGGTAAAAGTCTACACATCAGGAAGTTTACTAGAGGATAGGGAAATACCACTCGATTTCCAAGAAAGAGTACTCAGAGATTGTCATGAGATGGGCAAGGAATTAGTTGTCGAGAGCAGAACAGAGCAATTAAGCGAAGAAAAACTTGCTTGGGCCACAAAAATAAATCCTAAATTCTCTGTAGCAATTGGTCTTGAGGCATACGATGACGAAGTCTTGAGATTCCATGTAAACAAGGGATTCAGCACAAAAAGTTGGGATAGAGCAGTAGAGAATTTAGAAAAATTTGGTTTAAGAATCAAAACCTACCTAATGTTCAAACCACCATTCATGAGTGAAGGAGACGCCTTGACTCATGGTGCAAAATGGATTAGAGATGTGGCAGAGAGAAGCGACGAGATCAGTGTAAATCCAATGAATATCCAAAAGGGCACAGTCATCGATAGACTGTTTCGTGCAAACGAATATCGCCCACCATGGTTGTGGTCATTGATTCAGTTAATCAGAGATGTACATGATGATATCCACCCCACAAATTCCGGTAATGGTGCAAAAGACCAGGTGAGCCGTTTGATCATTCATCCAACGGCTGGAGGAAAGGTCCGCGGAGCTCACAACTGTGGGTCTTGTGATGACGATGTCGTTGCAGCGATTGAAAGATATTCAGTCAGCGGCGATATACACGAATTAGACGGTCTTTCATGTGATTGCCAAGAGGTTTGGAAGACCGAAATTGAATTGGATCAAAAATTGCCAATACCCCTAGGATCTGGTAAAAATCGCCGAGGAGATGCGCTATTGCACCTACGCTCACCGTGAAATTTGCTACTGAATGTTTATGACCGTATCATAAGTGGAGTAAATGACCCCTACGGGGTCAAGGTGATGAGATGACCAATAACACCATACTGCCCGATGTATCTGAAGGGGTTGCAGAACCATCTGCATCTCGAGTAATTCTTGTATTGATGAGTGTCGGCCTCATTGGCTTGATTGCCTTGTTTAGCAATATATTCGGTTGGGATAATGTGCCTGTAATTGGAGAAATAGTTCCATTCATGGACAATCTTGGAGGTTCGGGAATCTGGTATTACCTAATCGGAATTCTTGTTGGTTGTGGAATGATTATTGCCAACTTGGTTGGAGGCGTCCTTTCGGACTGAGGTGAAATTAGATGTCAGAAGCATTTACAACATCTACAATATTACTAGTCTCAATCCTTTTGTTTACTTACTATATTCAGAAAGGGTTCGGTGGAATGAGCGTTCCATTGCGCCAGTTCGGTATGTTTTTGTTGACAAAAGCAGCAGGGCCAGCAGCTGACCTATTCCAGGAGAGAGAAGGCAGTGGTGCAAAGACTTGGATGCAAACCGGTGTGTTTTGGTTGGTTTTAGCGGGTGTAGGAGGATTCCTCTCAGCGTGGCATAACTACGATCCAACTGCACTAGATTCACTTTCAAATATTGGCTGGGGCTATGATGACGGTAGCGCTCTTGCATACTTCAACGAGGTTACAATGTCAACCGCAATATTTGCGATTTTAGTTGGGGGGGTTCTTGTTGCACATACCCGAACTACTGGTGCAAAAATGGCTAGTGAAGCGAATGCCTCAATGATAGCAATGGCATGGACAGCGCAGGTCTTGGTCGGCCTAGTTCTCTGCGTACTGAACCACTGGGATTGGATAGAATACGGTGCTAGCGAGGCAGCCCTTTACGGATTGGTTTCGGGAATGCTCGTGTTAAGCCTATTAGTCAACTCACTCATTACTCTAGGTGGCAGAGGCAATTCACCAATTTCGGTTCCATCCTGGTTCCTAATTTTGGCTCTATTCACTCTACTGTTTAGTCGCTTTGCAAACGCTCTTGGCGAGACACTAGATTGGACAGGAACAGTTTGGGTTGCGGATATTATGGCATCTGGATGGGTTCCACTAGCCCTAATGTTTGGTGTTGGATACCACGTAATATCTCATGTGACAGGACAACCGATTTGGTCTGGAAGTTTGACCAAAGCTTCTATGTTGCTTCTATTCGTTACAGTTCCACCATTCTTCCTATCAGAATCCACACACGCTGACAACTTTACACAATCTATTGGTGCGATTTTGGTCACTGTTGGTTTGATGCCGATTATGGCGGCATCCGCCAACATGTTAGCCACTATTCGTGGTAATGCAAGTGCAGTAGTAGATAGTCCTGGAGCAACCGCTGCAGCAGGTGCAGCAATTTTGCTACCAATCTATGCTATACTAGGCTACTTTACTGGACTGAATGTTATGGTTGGAGATGGTAGCCTTGCAGGTGTTGCTGACACTGTAAACTCGTCCTATCTGTATGTGATTGGTGGATTATTTGCTTTGTCTGCATTATTCCATTCCTATCCGCTAGCAGCAGGCAAGTCTCTGACAGGATCTGCTGGAACAGCAACATGGATGGTAATTGCAGGTGGATTACTTTCCACAATTCTATTCTTGATGGGAGAATGGTCTGAAAAATCACTAATCGATGCAGAAGTAGAAGATCTATCCGGCCTGTCTGGATTCGCTCTTACTGGAGCCTTCGCTTTCTATGGCGTCGTGATTGGATTCATTCTTGCAGGAAATAGCGTAGTCAAAACACTTCTATTTGGAAATGTTCAGGCTTCAAGCACAGGAAATACTAGCGATATATCTGCATACAATCTCGTAGAAGGAACCACTACAATTCGAGCACTATTCGGTCGAGGAGTCGGTATTGACACAATGCTGGTAATTGGAGAATCAGAAGAAGAAGGAGATAGCGGCTCAACAATCATCGAAGTCTCAGCAGATTTACATAACGATGAAGTTGACGAATTCCCAGTTTCCTTCGATGAAGACCTAGTGAAGTTGACTGAGTGGCTATGTGGTCGAGGAACTACCACAGCGCAATTCTTCTCTTGGGCAGATGTTGACAACTCTGGTGAAATCGATATGTTCGAATTCTCTAACGCATTGAGAGTTGCTGACATTGCAGACCTTCCACCATGGGATATCGAAAAACTCGTCAAGGTCATGGATATCAACTCAGATGGAAGAATCAATCTTCCAGAACTTGATATCGCTTTGCTAAACATTCGCAACACTTTGGGAATAGAATTCATTCCATTTGAGGAAGAATCCGCTGAAGAAGAGGTTGCTGAAACATCTGAGGATGTTGAAGAGGAAGCAGTTGAGGAAGTCGAGGAAGAAACAGAATCTTCTGAAGAAGAATCGGAAGAGGAAGTAGAGGCTGCAGAAGCCCCTTCAGCAGCACAACTCAAGAAGATGAAGAAGGCAGAATTAGTAGATATGGCAGACTCAATGGGTCTAGATACCTCTGGAACTAAGGCTGACTTAATTGAGAGAATAACCAAGGCGTGATGCAATGCGTATTGGTTTGGTAGGCAAGCCAAACGTTGGCAAATCGACTTTTTTTAGCGCTGCTACATTAGCAAAGGTTGACATCGCAAACTATCCGTTCTGTACTATTGAAGCAAACGTAGGTGTCGCATTTATCGCTGCACCTCAGCCTTGCCCATGTAAGGAATTACGAGCAAAATTAGAGGCAGATGGTCGCCTTGAGCCAGCCTCTGAAGATGATGAAAGACAAGGAAGTATTTGTGAGCCAAGAACAGGATCTTGTATTGGATTCGTGCGCCTTGTTCCTACATTCTTAGTAGATGTAGCAGGTCTTGTTCCAGGCGCTGCAGAAGGAAGAGGAAGAGGAAACGCCTTCCTTTCTGATTTGGCTAACTGTGACGCCTTGATTCAAGTTGTAGATGCAGCTGGACTAACCGACATTGAAGGCAATCCAATCGCTGCAGTTAGCGATGTTGAATCAGCACTGAAAGAAGAAACATCATTCCTAACTGAAGAATTAGATTCATGGATTTACGGAATCCTTGACGATGGTTGGTCAAGAGGTTCACGTAGAGTACAAGCAGAGGGCGAGAAAGGGCTCAGCACATTTCTACATGAGAGATTCACTGGCTTGGGCGCATCACTACCTTTGGTGCTTCAAGCACTTGATGAATTTAGAACTCAATGGGGAGATTTAGACACCCCTTGGATGTGGTCAGAAGAAAAGATGAGATCACTTTCATTCCACATACGTCGCCAATTATTCCCAATCCATATTTCAGCAAATAAGGCGGATTCAGCCAAAGGTACACCTTGGGATGCAATCGAATCAAACGGTATTATTCAACCGACAATGGCTGATATGGAATTGGCCTTACGTAGGGCTGATTCTGGAGGTATGATATCTTACAATCCAGGAGAAGATACATTCGAGATACAGGATGAGTCCAAGTTGAATTCTGCCCAATTGAATGCATTAGCAGGAATGAAAGGCAAACTTTCTGAGGCCGGGGGAACAGGTGTAGCCCAATTATTGAGTGAGGTTTTGTTTGATGCACTCGACCACGTTGTTGTCTATCCTGTCGCCGACGAAACTGGATGGAAGGATGGAGAAGGAAGGGTCCTTCCTGACGCTTTTGTAGTTCCAAATAATATTGAAGCCAAACAACTAGCATACAAGGTCCATTCAGACCTTGGTGACGGTTTCATCAAAGCAGTGGATGGGCGCAGCCGCAGAGTAGTAGGTGCAGACCACGAATGTAGCGATAGTGATGTAATCAAGATCCACGCTAAAACATAGATTTGTCATCTAAGTTTTAATTTTCAAATAAAGTCCAATTGGTTTCATTAGGGGCTCTATAGCACCATTTGCCACTAGCAATTGGCCATTCAATCCAATAATATCCGTCATCATTTAGCATCCCAACCGCATTTTCAGGTGGCATGTCAGAAAAGATAGGCTCACTGGGCTCTTGTTCCGTATGTTGTTCAACTTCTTGAGAATCACTTGCATTCTCAACAGATTCGTCTAAAATCGATCCGCCGCCTTTGCGGACAAAGAATATTGCAACTATGATGGCTACAATTACGCCAATGCCAATGCCGTAGGTAAGTGCTGAATTTTCATCAGAAGAACTCTTCACATCCTCTTCAGATTCTAATGGGCAACCGATTCGTTCCCCATTGAACTCACTTTCTCCAGTAGTATCATTCACCACCCATTCTCCATTGTTATATCCGTATTCTTCGGGACACATATCAACCTGAACGAATCCTTTCTCTTCGGTGTAGTAGTCCGCTACTTCATCACCATCTTGATTGTAGGTGATCATACAATACCCTGGGGCGTTAAAATCCGGATCTCCAGTAAAACCACTTAAAGCAGCATGTGGTTCTTCTTCTAGGTGCTTATCTATACTGGCTCTTGGATTAATATTGGGGTCAAGAGGGTCGCCGTAACATGGAGATGTATCTTTGAATGATGATTCAACATCATCATTCCATCCATCGTTATCATCATCCTCGTCTTCATTAAACGAGACCAAGTAATCAGGTAATCTGATATTGTCCACTTTGTTTCCGCTTCCAAGAATAGTTCCAAAGAATTTCAAAACATGTTGCCCCTCTGTTACGTTGATTGTGATATTATCATAATATCCAAAACCTTCAGTTGTGCAACCGTAATCTATTGGTTCATCATTAAGGAAAATTGGAATACACTGTTGTTCTATAATCACGGTTGTAATGTAAATTTGGAACGTTACGACATCATCTTTAGCGGAATTGAATTCGATAGAGAAATAACCTGTATCGCTTGACCAAAGCTCCTGTTCAATGCTATAATCTCCACTTATTGATTCATTGGTAATTACCCATGGCGCGTAATTATTTTTATCACAAAGACCTATCAAATCATCAGCACAGCGGATATTCACATCTTGCATATTTCCTGACTCAAAATCGATAAACTGTCCTTCAATTATTCCTTCAGTAAAATCAGAAATACCGTCACCATCTGAATCTTTATTCCTCAATTTATCAGTAGGAAAATCATCAATGTCATTAGCATAACCATCTCCATCAATGTCAGGGTCTGAATTGTCTCCGATCCCATCTAGGTCGGTATCAATGCTTTCAGTTCCATCCTCGGGAAACACATCATCGTCATTAGAAACTCCATCACGATCATTATCGAGTAAATCATCACAACCATCTACAACATCATCACTGTCTATGTCAATTGAATCATCATATCCTTCACATCTATCGGAATTGTCTCCAACGCCGTCACCATCTGTATCGTTTGTTTCAGTCGAATCTTCAGGAAATAGGTCCAAGTGATCCCCGACTCCGTCGCCGTCACTATCATCGATACAGCCATCATTGTCGGTATCATAGCCAGTCGCATTTGTATCGGGACATAGGTCTTGGTAGTCATAGACTCCGTCATTATCAAAGTCATCCAAGCATCCATCTCTGTCGATATCGTAGTTTGGATTTCCTTCACTTGGGCATAGGTCTCTTAATTCAGAAATACCGTCTAAATCCGAATCAGGATATTGGATTAAAGAATGATATGGAACACCAGAGCTGTTTAGAAGAGCGGTATGCAAGTCTCCAGTTTTGGATAATTCAATTGCGGTAGTTGTGGAAAAATCGGTTTCATTACTCAAATTGTAAGCCTGCCAGTTCTCAGAAAAACCGGTTGCATATTTCTGTACTTTAGTTGGTATATCGATGTAAGTTATGTGTGGATTACCGTATGCATCCACTACTATTGAAGGGTCAGAGAATGAACTAGAGTTGTCCACAATCGTTTGATTCCAGGCCCCGGTTGAATTTTGCTTTGTGTAGATTATTTCTCCATCCACTCCTTCAAATGCAATGTGGGCTTTATTTTGAGAGTCAAAACTAATCGATGGATAGTAAAAGTGGGCATTGTTCTGCAGACGTTTCTTATCCCAGTCTGTGTAGTTTCCAGAAGCGTACCATAAACCGTTGTTGCTGCTAGCATCATAAATCACGTAAGCGACATGAACTGTGTCCTCATGGTCCACAGAAACATCTGTTTGATACACTCCTCCTGAGTAAGAAGAATCACTAACATACGAAAACTGGATGGTCTCTTTTTCCCAATTTCCATTATCTGCTAAAGTTGCGTATTGGAGATAATAAGAATAGTCCTCATACCAACTTCTGTAACTACCATAAGTATAGGTTATGTGTGGTTTATTGTTTGAATCAATAGCAATTGAGTTTGCATCACCCCTCCTACCAGAAGTATCTACAGAAACGGTAGTCCATTCACCGGACGAATTGGTAGTGTACATAAGATCTCTATTGTCATAATCTTCCCAAGAAATGTGAATACTATCGTTTGAGTCGATCGCCATGTCGAACTCTAATACGTTTGTATCAACCAAAATATGCTGCGTCACCCATCCCTCACTGGTTTTTACAGCATGTGTTAAGTTATCGTAATTCGATTTGTATAATATGTGCACATTGTTTAATGAATCTGAATCTATAACTATGTCATAGTATGTGCTCCCCCATTCAGAAGAGTAATTCTCAATCATGTCAATTTCTGAACTAAAATTTTGGTTTGAAAAATCACTCAAAAAGTAATCATCATGAGTGAGTTCTAATTCGTTTTCACCACTTAATGTAACTTGAAAAATAGATGATGCCGAGCATATACAGAGTAAAAATACCGCTAGAATGGCACTCAATCGCTTTTCCATAAAATTAGGTTTTTCATATTTTATTTAGTAATACCTGTATTGCTAATTGCAATCTTTTCTGCCAGATTCAACCTCGATTGAGAAGGGTAATGGAATGAAACGTTGTATTTTCACTTAGATTCTATGTCTTATCTGTTGAATAAGATAAGTAACTGTAGATACAAGAAGCAATATTCCCGATATTATCAAGCAGTAATCAGCTAATGCAACCTGAAATGATTGTTTAAGGCCATCAGCAAAGGCCTCTTCCCAACT
>MDSV01134511.1_pt1 | contig 12933 bp, 12 predicted proteins | sample 810851 | NCBI WGS metagenome assembly MDSV01 (sample SAMN05326640, study PRJNA326480) | marine metagenome | isolation source: seawater | place: Atlantic Ocean: North East | collected 2012 | reverse complement strand
TTTACTTCATGGTTTTCTATTTTATCAGTTGAGTCTTGAAATATCTCTTCAGTAGCATCCCTAGGGGCACAACTTAATAATATTCCACTGATTATTAAAGTGATGATATTTTTCATTAGTCAATAATTTTTAACATTATTATATTAAAAGGAAGGATTTTTATTTGAAATTAGGTTTGAATAACACCAGGGTTAAATGCTTTTTCGATAGGCGATTGATTAGCTGTGTTTATTCCTATACTAATAGTTTTTCGTGTATCTAAAGGGTCAATAATTGCATCTACCCATAAACGAGCGGCAGCATACTCTGGAGTTGTTTGCTTGTCGTAACGATCTTTAATTTTTTTAAGCATCTTTTTTTGCTCCTCTTCAGATACTTTTTCTCCTTTTGCTTTTTTTGCTCCTATTTGAATTTGAAGCAGTACTTTTGCGGCTTGTGAGCCTCCCATAACTGCTATTTTTGCGGTTGGCCAAGCAACTATAAGACGAGGATCGAAGGCTTTTCCACACATGGCATAATTTCCCGCTCCGTAGGAATTTCCTATTATAATGCTAAACTTAGGTACAACACTATTGCTTACAGCATTTACCATTTTTGCTCCGTCCTTAATAATGCCCGCATGTTCAGATCGAGACCCCACCATGAAACCTGTAACATCATGTATAAACACTAAAGGAACTCGCTTTTGATTACAAGCCATAATAAACCGAGCTGACTTGTCGGCCGAATCATTATAGATGACTCCTCCAAAATGCATTTCTCCTTTTTTTGTTTTTACTACTTTTCGTTGATTCATGATTATTCCAACACTCCATCCATCAATTCGAGCATATCCACACAAAATTGACTTTCCGAATCCTGCTTTATATTCTGTAAACTTAGAATCGTCAACTAAACGGTGTATGATATCTTTTGATTCATAAGGTTTTGCTCGGTCATGGGGGAGTAACCCATATATTTCTTCAGCTGAGTGCCTAGGTTCAACGGGTTTAATTCTTGAGAATCCTGCTTTTGGTGTTTCTCCAAATTTATCAATAAGTTCACGAATGGTTTTTAAACACTCGCTGTCGTTTTCGCACTCGTAATCAGTTACTCCTGATATTTCACAATGTGTTTCAGAGCCTCCTAAGGTCTCGTTATCAATATCTTCTCCAATAGCTGCTTTTACCAAGTAAGAACCTGCTAAAAAAATAGTTCCTGTTTTTTTTACAATAAGCGCTTCGTCACTCATAATTGGGAGGTAGGCTCCTCCGGCTACACAACTTCCCATGACTGCAGCGATTTGAGGTATTCCCATAGAACTCATTACTGCATTATTTCTGAATATTCTTCCGAAATGTTCCTTGTCGGGAAAAATTTCATCTTGTAAAGGAAGAAAAACACCTGCTGAGTCTACCAAATAAATAATAGGGATTTTATTTTCTATTGCAATTTCTTGTGCTCGTAAGTTTTTCTTTCCAGTTATAGGGAACCATGCTCCAGCTTTAACAGTGGCATCATTGGCTACTACAACTACTTGCTTTTTTTGTATCGACCCTATAATTACAACAACTCCAGCACCAGGGCATCCCCCGTACTCTTTGTACATTTCATATCCCGCAAAAGCTCCTATTTCTTGTTGCGGTTGGTCAGAATCTAGCAATTCAAGTATTCGCTCTCGAGCTGTGAGCTTTCCTTTTGATTGATGTTTTTTTATTTTGTGATCTCCTCCTCCTTTATGAATCTTGTGAAGCTTCTGACTTAAGTCGGAAACCATTATTTTCATTTTGTCTTCGTTTTTATTGAATTCTATATCCATACAGGAGGTTTTATCTTTTATGTTAAAATGGAGGTTAAGGTTTCGTATTATAATTCGTAAGGGACTCTATTTAATATACTTTTAGCTAAGGTTATTTCATCGGTGTACTCAATTTGTTCACCAAAAGAAACACCTCGAGCAATTATGCTTATTTTAACATTTAAATGTTTTAGTTTTTTATATAGAAAAAAGTTAGTGGTGTCACCTTCCATTGTAATTCTTAAGGCAAGCAGTACCTCTTTTATTTCTGTTGATTTTGAAATTCTATTAATTAAAGTCTCTATATTAAGGTCGCTGGGGCCTATTCCATCCATAGGGGATATTACACCACCTAAAACATGGTATTTCCCTTGGAATTGCCCTGTGTTTTCAATTGCGATTACGTCTCTAATATCTTCAACAACACAAATCAAGTTGTCTTTTCTAAGCGGTGCGGAACAAATGCCACAAATTTTCTCTTCAGAGAGGTTATGGCATATAGAACATTCGTGTATTTTGCTTTTTAGTTCGGAGAGTGTTTTTCCAAAATTTTGCAGAAAATCATCATCTTGCTTAAGTAATTGTAGTGCATAACGTTGGGCTGTCTTTTTTCCTACTCCAGGTAGAGCGTTAAAATAACTCGTTAGTTCATCGATAAATTGTAAAGATTTTGGATTGCTCATTAAAAAGTGATTACTTCTTCTTTTAAAAGGTTGTTGTAAAGTTCGTTTAAAGGTAGGCCCATTATATTGTAATAACAGCCATCTATTTTTTTTATTCGAGCTTGTCCAATCCATTCCTGTATGCCATAACTTCCAGCCTTATCAAGAGGTTTAAAGGTATTAATGTAATAATTGGCCTCAGCTTCTGAAATGGTTTCAAATTCAACTTTTGAAATTGAACTGAATGATTTCTTTTTATTTTTAAACTTTAAACATACTCCCGTAACAACATAATGCTCTTTGTTACTAAGTTCTAAAATCATACTAAGTGCATCTGTTTTATCTATTGGTTTTCCTAGTATTTTATCGTTGTATATCACTACTGTGTCTGAAGTAATGATGCAGGTGTTTTCAAGTTTTTCTGTTTTGAATTGATCACTTTTTAGCTTGGCTAAGTATTCAGGGACATCATAGGGCGATAAATCAGGTGGATAGGTTTCGTCAATGCTTAATACTTTAATATCATATTTAATACCAAGTTGCTTTAAGAGTGCTTGTCTTCGAGGCGATTGACTTCCTAATATGATTTTTTTGTGTTGTATCATTATTTATACGTTAAAGGCGTAGATAAGAGTAGTTAAAATTCCTGAAATCATTATAAATTTACAGGTGTTGCTAGGTCGTTGATAGTCCTCGCTTTTTTTTGCCTTTAAAACACCATAGATAATGTCTATAGTGGGTAGGATTACAAGCAGCCATGTGTAAAGTAAAAAGGAATATTCGTTAAAAGGTGCCTTGTTTAATTTAAAATGAAGAGTATATATCAATGAAAGCGTAAGCATCAAGGTTATTAAAATTATTATTGTTTTGGTCGCTTTTTTTCCTAGTACTATTGGAATGGTTCCTGCTCCAACACTAAAGTCTCCTTGATAATCTTGTAAGTCTTTTATCATTTCACGAATAATCGATAAGATAAAACCAAAAAGCGTTAGTCCTATAGAGTAAAACCAAAGTATATTCAATGGGCCACCAATGATACTTTTGAAATTAATTTTAAGAACTTCTCCGTATGTTTTTATGTACCCTAAACTCTCAAAAATAAAATAAGTAAGAGCTACTGCTGAAGAGGCAATAGCTACTAGGATATTTCCTAGAAGAAAGGTGTTTTTAATATGTTTTGAATAAATCCACAAAATACCAGCAATTACAATATGAAGCAAAACGAGACGATAATTACCTGCTATTTCGCCAATATAGGTAGCTAGTAAAATTCCTAAAATAGTTGAGCAAATATAAATGAATTCAGCAAGTTTTGGAGTAATATGCTTTCCAATAATCACTTTTTCGGGTTTGTTAATTTGATCTGTTTTTATGTCGTTGATGTCATTGATTATATATCCTCCAGCGGCTATACTCATTACAGAAATCGCTAACAATAAAGTTTCAATAAAGTTAAGGCTGGAAGAGCTGAAAGGAAAGAGCGTATTTATAGCAGGTTCAAAAATTGCATATTTTGTTAACAAGACAGTACCTCCCGCGATAACAAGGTTTTTCCATCGGATTAATTGGAGCAAATTTCTTACCATATTTTTGCTTCGTCTATTTTTTCTGGATTAAACCATTTGTTTTGGGCTCTCATCACTTTTTCAATAACATCTCTTACACATCCTTTTCCACCAGCAATAGGTGATATATATTGGGCGATTTGCTTAATTTCTGTTGCTGCATCATTTGGGCATGCTGGTAAACCAATTGTATTCATGATTTCATAATCTGGAATATCATCTCCCATATAGGCGATTTCTTGATCGATGAGATCGTAGGTTAGTTTTAACTCATCAAATGCTTCCCATTTGTTTGAGGCGCCCATGTAGATATCGTGAATTCCGAGTCCAGTAAATCTTTTTTTAACAATTTCATTTTTTCCACCTGAAATAATAGCTACTTTAAATCCTCTTTTTACCGCCAGTTGTAGCGCAAAACCATCTTTGATATTCATAGTCCTGGTTTGTTCTCCTGTGGGCTCTATAATTACCGAGCCATCGGTTAAAACACCGTCTATATCAAGTATGAATGTGGTTATTTCAGTTAGAATTTCTGGATATTTATTCATTTTATTTGTATTTCGTAATAAGTTCAAATTTATTGTTTTAATCGTTTTTCTTTTCTGGAAAAAAAGATGTTTGATCTTTCCATTAAAGTTAATTGAAATATGCCTAAATTAAATGATGGTAAGGCTAAAATTATCCAACTATTTCCCTAGATTTACGTAATTAATGATAAGGTATAAGTAAGCTTAAACCATCTTCCTATGGAACGACAAGTATTAGATTCCTCTCAAAAAGCACTTTCAATCAATTTGGATCGAACGATTTATGGCACTTTTGCCGAAATTGGCGCTGGTCAAGAGATTGCTCGTAATTTCTTCGTTGTTGGTGGAGCCTCAGGTACAATCGCTCAATCACTAAGTGCTTATGATATGTCAATTAGTGACTCTCTTTATGGTGAAAGACCAGGTCGTTACGTTTGTAAGGCGCGTCTTGAGCAAATGATTTCTTATGAGTACAACAGGCTTGTTAGTGAGTTGTCTGTTAAAAAGCCAGAGAAAAGATTTTTTGCATTGGCGGATACAGTGGAAGCTATCAACTATGATCGTTCTAATAAATCTCATGGTTGGATGGGTGTCCGTTTTCAGTTGAATCCGGGTGAGGACTATAATGATGTAATTATCCATATCCGTTTATTGGATCGTGAAAATCTTCAGCAGCAAGAGATTTTAGGGAAAATGGGAGTTAACTTGCTTTATGGATGTTACTATTTGCATCATTCTCCAGAGAGTATATTAAAGCACATGAATGATGGTTTGATTCCAGGTCGGATGCAAATTGATATGGTTGAGTTCAAGGGACCTTTATTTAAGAATGTAGACAATAGATTGCTGAGTTTGTGGTTAGTCAAAAATAAAATGGCTGATGCTGTAATGTTTCAACCCGATGGTTCAACTATTCATCCAACAGAAGTTCTTTATAAAAAAGAAATATTAGCTATGCGCGGAAGGTTTCGGCCCGTTACAAAGGTGCATTTGGACATGCTTAAAAATGGAATGAAGCAGTTCGAGAAAGATGAGCGTATAAAGGACAAAAAAAGGATTACAGCAATAACAGAGTTAACGCTTAGAGATTTGAGTGGCGAAGAAGGAATCAACGAACAAGACTTTTTAGATCGTGTTGATATATTAACCGCCTTAGGTCAAACGGTTCTTGTTTCTAATTTTCATGAATATTATAAATTAGTTCAGTATTTAACACGCTATAATACAGGGGCTCAAATAGCGATTGTTTTAGGAGCGAACTCGTTGATAAATGTTTTTAACGAACGATTTTATGAAAATTTAAATGGAGGTCTTATGGAGGCCTTTGGTTATCTTTTTCATAAAGATGTTAGGCTTTATTTGTATCCTTATAAGTTTGGTGATGAGATTATTTCTTCTGGAAATATGATTATTCCCGAAAAGTATGATTACTTATTTAAATTTCTCAAGTCTTCTAAAAAGATTGTTGACTACGAAAAGTTTGATAAACAAATCTTAGATATTTTCTCTCATAAAGTTCTTGAAAAGATTATTGAAGGAAATACAGAATGGGAAAAAATGGTTCCACCCATTGTTGCTAGATTGATTAAAGAGAATAACTTATTCAATTTTAGAAGAAGAAAGTTTACAAAGTCGAAGATGAGCTTTAGATAAATCTTCTGTTTCACTTCAAAGCAAGGTAAACTAGTTATCTTTGTGTTTAAAATTAAGTATGAAAATTGTCTTTTTAGGTACTCCTGATTTTGCAGTTGCTTCACTAAAAGCACTTATCGAAAACGATTTTAATGTTGTTGGAGTAGTAACAATGCCCGATAAAAAATCAGGTAGAGGAATGAAATTACAGCAGTCTGCTGTAAAGAAGTATGCTATTCAAGAAGGAATAACTATCCTGCAGCCTTTAAACCTTAAAGATAAATCTTTTCAGGAAGAACTGAGAGCATTAAAACCAGATTTGCAAATTATTGTTGCTTTTCGAATGTTACCTGAATCGGTTTGGCAGTTACCAAAGTATGGAACATTTAATTTGCACGGTTCTTTATTACCTAATTATAGGGGGGCAGCACCTATAAATTGGGCTGTGATGAATGGAGAAAAAGAAACTGGAGTAACTACCTTTTTTTTAGAACATGAAATTGATACAGGTGAAATCATTGATTCATCTAAAATTAAAATTGGGATTAATGAAACAGCAGGTGAGGTTCACGACCGGTTAATGATTGTTGGTGCAGATTTGGTAGTTGAAACAACACGTAAAATTTTAAAAGGCTCTGTTTCTACTCAAAAACAAGATGATATTTTAAAAGGACAAAAACCAAAGCTGGCTCATAAGATTTTTAAAGAATCATGCAAGATAGACTGGAGTCAAAAATCGTATAAGGTACATAACCATATTAGAGGTCTAAGTCCTTACCCCACTGCGTTCTCTACGCTAAGGTTTTCTGATGGAAAGGAGGTGGTTTTTAAGATATTTAAGGGAGAGAAAAACGATGGTGTCTTGAATTCAGGAGCGATTAAAACAGATGGTAAAACTGAGCTTTTTATTGGTTGTGGAGATGGTTCTTTTAAAATTTATGAGCTTCAGCTTGCCGGAAAAAAAAGAATGCAGGTAAAGAGTTTTTTACAAGGTGTTAATCTTGATGGAGCAACTATAATATAAGATTTCAATCGTTTTTTAAAATAAAGCTGCCTTTTTGAATAATACGAACCTCCTTTAGGTTTTCGTAGTCTAGTAAATACGTGTAATTTCCATTTTCACAAACTACGCCTTTTTTATCTTTTCCATTCCATAATGTATTGTTGCAAGCATAAAAGACCTCTTCACCATTCTCATTAAATATACTCATTTCTTTAACAACGAGATCGGGGTTGTTAATTCCGAAACTTGAGCTATTGTGGTTTGATTTTGGTTGGAAATAAGCAGGGAGTTTAATTTGAAAATCTTGTTTAGGAAATATAAAAGCCGTTAAGCTATCCGTACAGCCCATTTTATTTTTGACTTTTTGTTTAATTAAGCTTGATTTATAAGGGTTGGCCATAAGTAATGGACTTCCTTTTTTAATGATTTTATTATTCATTAAATAGGTAATACTATCCTTTATGTTGTGGCTCTTTACTTTAATAAATGTAGGGTTTGAAAGAAGTACTTTCTTTATGTCAAAACCTACTTCTGGTTTTTTTTTAATTGTAACCATTTGAGTGATAGAGTCCACACAACCATTTTGATCCTTTACTTTAAGGTGAACCTTGGTTTTTTTTGTGTTTTGAAAGCGGTGACGAGGGTTCTTTTCTAAACTGTAGTTTTCGTCTCCAAAATTCCAAATCCACTGTGTGACTCGTGCTGATTTTGTGAATGAATTATCGATGAATCCAACTGTTTGATCACATTTTGCTTTCGGGTAAAAAAAAGCAAAAGGAGCTGCGTTAATTAAAATATACTTTTTGAGTGAGTAGGAGTTTCCTTTTTCTGTTTTTATAGTCAATTTTACATTGTAATTACCGGGCTCTGTATATACATGAACAGGTGAGTTTTCATTAGCAACACCCCCATCGCCAAATTCCCAATACCACGTTATTATTTTGTTTTCGGAAGTGGAGAGGTCTTCAAAAAATATGATATTATTGATACAGTGATTGTTGTATTGGAAATTCACATTAACACCCAATACTGATCCCGTTAAAAAGAGTAAAAACGGTAGTAGTTTATAATATTTAATTTTCATTTCTTTACTTTGTTACGACAATATGTATCTAAAAGTTTAGTTGTTTCTTTGTTAATAATAAAGAAGACATTTAATTCATGTCAAAATTATTAATTTGTTCAAAAAGTATTTAATGAAAAAGGTTAGTTTTTTTATAGTTTTTTGTTTGTTCTTGGGTTGCGCTAAGGTTCCTGTTTCTGGTAGAAGGCAATTAAACTTACTATCTGAGTCAGATTTAATTAAAATGAGCTCTCAGCAGTATCGTCAATTTATTAATCAAGCACATGTAATTAGTGGTACTCCTGAATCTAAAATGGTGGAAAAGGTAGGAGGCAAAATTTCCGATGCAGTTGAACGTTATCTCGAGAGGAACCATCAGCAAAAAAGATTAAAGGGCTTTAATTGGGAATTTAAGTTGGTTCAGGATGATTTGGTCAATGCTTGGTGTATGCCTGGGGGTAAGATTTGTTTTTATACGGGAATTCTTGAGTATACTCAAGACGAAAATGGTTTAGCAGTAGTTATGGGGCATGAAATTGCTCATGCAATTGCCCGCCATGGAAACGAAAGGATGAGTAAAGCTATAGCTGCTCAATTAGGTGAGGTTGCTTTGAGTGTTGCTGTCATGAATAAGGGAAGTGAAACACAGGAGCTTTTTCAACAGGCCTATGGGGTTTCAAGTGGTTTAAGTGGTTTAGCTTTTTCAAGGAGGAATGAATTGGAATCTGATAAGTTAGGATTGGTTTTTATGGCGTTAGCAGGATATGATCCAAAATACGCGTCAGAGTTCTGGAAAAGAATGGCAGAAAATTCACAAGAATCCCCCGCCTTTTTATCAACACACCCAAGTGATGAAAAAAGAATTGATGAAATTAACTCTTTTCTAGCTTCGGATAAATTCTCTAAACACATTCATTAATAAGCCTTCTTTTATTAGCTTTTGGGGCCAATAGAGAAATTAACAGTCAGTTTCTTAAAAGTTTCTGAAATATGATTGGGTTTCGGTATTTCGTTGTATTAATTTAGATATATGTCTCAGCTTACCATTGAAAAAGATATAGAGTTTATTAAAAATCAGGTAAATTATTTAGATACTTTTCAGCAAAGGATTTTTTCAGCTCTAAAGGATTTAAAATCAGTTAGTTATTGGAAAGGTGTTTTGGGTAATGAATTAATTTACAAAGACATAGATAGATGGTTGAAAAGTTACTCTACTCTAAAAAATCACCTTTCTGAAAAAGAAGTGATTGATGAGGGGTTGAAGGCTGATCTTAAAAAGCTCCCAAAACTTAATTTTGAAAAACCCCTTTCAACGAGTGAATATCTTAAAAGCAAAGGCGGTTTTATACGTTTTTTATATGTTGCTGTGCCCTTTTTTAGAACAAACCTCAATAAAAAGCGAGTTAAAGAGATTGAAAATCAACTTTTGCGATACAAAACTTGGGGAAATCAGCTGCGCAAATTATCGTTTCAAATTGAGCGAGTTTATACGGAAGGGATTTAATTGGAGGAGGTTAAACTTAAAATAGCTTTTTTATCTGTTTTTCATCCTTTTAGAGGTGGGATATCCCAATTCAATACTGAACTATTTAAAGCTTTAGAGTTGAGGTCGGAAATTCAAGCGTTTAATTTCACTACACAGTATCCATCGTTGCTTTTTCCCGGAAAAAGTCAGTATGTTGACGCTACTGATCTAGCTCCTAATTTCAAGACTCCAAGGTTGTTGAGCTCGGTGAATCCTTTTAGCTATTTAAAAACGGCAAAGGCTATCAATTCTTTTAATCCTGATATTTTAATATCGTCCTATTGGATGCCTTTTTTTGGGCCTTCTCTTGGTATGGTTTGTAAAAGAGTAAAAAAAAATACCTTTACGCTTTCGATTGTGCATAATGCGATTCCTCATGAAAAAAGATGGGGGGATAAATTACTTTCTTCGTTTTACTTCAAACAGCAAAAAGGGTTTGTTACTATGAGTGAAACGGTAGAAAACGATTTGAAATCGTTACTACCTCATTCTAAAACTTTGCTTAGGCCGCATCCAATATATGCCCAGTTTGGAGAACGCAAAGACAAAATGAGTATTCGTTCAAAGTATAACATTAAAAAAGAACAAAAAGTGCTCTTGTTTTTCGGCTTTATAAGGAAATACAAAGGGTTGGATTTGTTATTGGAAGCGCTTAGATATTGTGATGATAGTACTGTCGTTCTGATTGCAGGGGAATGCTATGGTGAGTTTTCAGAATATCAAAATCTTATTGATGACAATAAGATTTCAAATAGAGTAATTTGTAATGTTCGATATATTCCTGATTCTGAAGTTTCAGATATTTTTTCTGTTTCAGATATTTGTGTTTTACCTTATCGAACGGCAACTCAAAGTGGTATTGCATCAATTGCAAAGTTTTATGAGCTACCGATGGTGGTGACTCCTGTTGGAGAATTACCAAATGAAGTTGTTTCGTCTAAAACAGGAGTAATTTGTAAATCTTCAAGTCCACTTGATATTGCTCAAGGAATTAATAAATGCCTGGAAGGACTGGATGTTTACTCAACTCATCTTAAAGCTGAAAAGGATTTTCACAATTGGGAAAATTTTGCTAATGAAATCTTGAAGTTTATTCGAGAACTGAAAGATTGAATTTACTTTTTTTAACCTAAAACTGCCAACTTTTTAAAAAGTTTATATTTGCTATTATGCTTTTTGACAGATCATTAAAAAGATTGACAAAACAGTTCCGTTTTAAGTTTTTATTGAGATGGGGTATTATTGCTGTTTTTGTAGGTGGTTTATCAGGAAGTGCTTCTGCAGTTTTTCTTTTGTTGCTAAAATGGGCGAAAACAACACGGGAGGCAAATCATTGGCTTTTGTTTTTATTGCCCTTGGGAGGCTTCTTGGTGGCTCTGAGTTACTCTATTTGGGGTAAGTCTGTAAATAAAGGGAATAATTTAATAATTGAAGAGGTTCAAAAGCCTTCTGTTATAATTTCTTTACTAATGGCTCCATTGGTATTGGTAGGCACAATCATTACTCATGTTTTTGGAGGTTCAGCAGGCAGAGAGGGGACTGCTATTCAAATGGGTGGGTCAATCGCAGATCAATTAAATTTTGTGGTTAAATTTTCTAATGAAGAAAGAAAAATATTATTAATGTGTGGAATGGCTGCAGGGTTTTCATCTTTATTTGGAACTCCTTTAGCGGGTACAGTATTTGCAATTGAGATTGTTTTTGTTGGAAAACTATTATACGATGGTTTAATTCCTGTATTACTTTCGGCTTTGGCAGCCTATTTTGTGTGTGATTTTTGGCCTGTTGAACATACTCATTATAGCATTGGAGTTATACCTGATTTGAGTTTTGTTAATTTAGGATGGATAGTATTGGCGGCTATTGCTTTTGGATTTACCTCTCGGGTGTTTAGTTCTGTGCTTTTCTGGTTAACCACCCAGTATAAAAAATATATTTCTTCTGTTCTTTTTCGGCCTGTAATTGGGGGCGTTTTAGTTGCTGGATTAATTCTTTTGTTTGGGTTCAAGTATGCAGGACTTGGGCTAGATACAATTGTGTCTTCATTTTCTATTGAACAAGGATTTGACGTTTTTGCAGTTAAACTAGCTGTGACAGTTTTAACCTTAAGTGCTGGTTTTAAAGGGGGAGAGGTGACTCCTTTGTTTTTTATTGGAGCGACTTTAGGAAGCGCTTTAAGTTTTATAATACCACTACCCATTGGGCTTTTGGCAGGTGTTGGGTTTGTCTCGGTATTTTCTGGGGCAACAAATTCACCAATTGCATGTACTTTAATGGGGTTAGAGTTGTTTGCATCTGAGAATCTTGGTTTTTCTTTAGCCGTTTTTTTGATGCTAGGCTGTTTTATATCCTACTATTCTAGTGGGTATACAGGTATTTATTCTTCACAAATTGTTTCTCGTTCTAAATATGGATTTTCAGGAAAACGAAAAGGGAAGAGGTTAAGAGAGCTAATGAAATAAAAATCTAATTCAAAAAAGAGCAGGTATAAATCTTCTCATTACCTACGGAATCAGTTATTATAAGCTTTAATCTGTGTTTACCGCTTGAAATCATGTTGTGCTTATAATGAGTTAATCGAGACTTTTTGGGGTCGTATTCCATTAATACCCACTTATCATCAATATAGCAGTTATATGTTTTCACCCCTGCTAAATTATCTGATATCCTAAAATCGAATTTTTTTTGAAACCGAATGTCTTTTCCGTCATAAATATTTAATGGTTTTATTTTAGGGGGGATAGTGTCGTGGAAAATATAAAAACCACCAAAATATTTTGTTTTAAACGAGTAGTAGCCAACAGCATATTCTCCTACATGCACCTTTACTTTTCCTTTTGATGTTTTTCGAATTGCTAAAAGTTTGTTTTCTGGGATTGTTGAAGGGAAATCACATTTAATATAAATCTCAGCTGATTTATGGAGAGGAGTGAGGTCTGAGTGTGCGTAATGAATATCACTCCATCTTATTTTTGGGTGAGGCTGCGTGTGGTATTTGAAGTTAATATCATTATATAAAGCATTATCTGGTATTTGTATTAAAAACCCTTTAGAGCTGTATTCGTTTTCATGATGATACATCATTTTTTTTGCAAAATTCTTGTGTAGGGGTTTTTTTGCAAAATTTATTAAAGGTTTTGCTTTTACTTGAAATTTTAATTTAGTCGTATTTCCAGCAA
>MDSV01162964.1_pt1 | contig 12934 bp, 14 predicted proteins | sample 810851 | NCBI WGS metagenome assembly MDSV01 (sample SAMN05326640, study PRJNA326480) | marine metagenome | isolation source: seawater | place: Atlantic Ocean: North East | collected 2012 | reverse complement strand
TGCATGTGGGGTAAATGCTATTTTTATGGAAGTTCACGATAATCCTGAGAAAGCTTTATCAGATTCAAATACTGTTTTAGGTCTAAAATATCTTAAACAAATTCTTTCGGAGGCTATTGAAATACATAATCTAAGAATTAAACTAACTACCAAAAATGGAGAATTTAATGTCCACACAGATTGAAGAAATATTAGTGCAAGACGTAATGATGAATTGTGATTCATTCCCAGTTGTGAGTGATAAAGAATTATTAAGAGAAACAATAATTGAAATGTGTAATTTTGGACTTGGGATTGCTTGTATAGTGAATACAAATAATCAATTAAAAGGAGTTTTTACTGATGGTGATATTAGAAGGTTAATACTTAAATTGCAAAAACCAATTGCTGCTTTATTTGTAGATGATGTTAAAGATTACTGTACGAAAATTTATGCATCTATCAAGCCTGATACTAGTCTTAAAAGAGCGATTCTTTTAATGGAAGAATTAAATATTTGGGATCTTCCGGTAGTAGATAATGAAAATAATTTAAAAGGCTTATTACATTTGCATCCAGCTTTAAAAAAATTATTAGGTATTTAATAATTAAGGTTATTTTTTAATTTAATTAACTTGTTTTAATATTAATAAAGCTTTTATTTTTTATGAAAAGAAAAGAATTAAAAAGTGCTCTTAACAAGAGAGAGAGATTATTTGGGGGATGGATTTCTTACGATCATTATGCGATCGCAGAGACATTTGCAATGTCTGGATTTGATTTCATAGCTATTGATATGGAGCATACACCAATTTCATTATCATCTGCACAAAGAATAATAGGGATATCGCAAGCATATAATATTCCTTGTTTACCAAGACCAGTTTCTCACTCTAATAATTATTTAAAACCTATTCTTGACTCAGGATCCGATGGTTTAATTGTACAAATGGTTAATAATTATGCTCAAACAGAAAACATCTCAAAGTTTATTAAATATCCTCCTTTAGGAGAAAGAACTTATGGTATTAATAGAGCGCATTCCTACGGATTAGACTTTGATGGTTATATAAAATCTTGGAATAAAGAATCAATTCTCATTATTCAAATTGAATCTAAAGAGGGAGTAGATAATATTGAAGAGATTACTACTCATCCATCTGTTGATGGAGTAATGATTGGTCCATACGACTTATCTGGATCATATGGAATCCCTGGAGATATTAATAATGAGATAATTGAAAAAGCTTCTATTAAAGTAATAAATGCTTGCGAAAAAAATGGTAAAAGTTGTGGTACTCAATTATCAGAAGTGAATTTAGAGAATACTAGAAATGCTTTTAATCTTGGTTATACATTTGTAATAATGGGATCTGATTTATTTGCAATTACAAAGTGGGCAAAAGATACAAAAAATCTTATGCTTGATTTTAAGAAATGAAAAATTTTCGATCGTTTATTAATGAACTATTTTCTCTAGAAGGCAAAGTAGCTGTGATTATAGGCGGTGGAGGCCATATTTGTAGTGCTTTAGCTGAGGGCTATGCTTTGGCGGGAGCCTCATTGTCAATAGTTGATTTAAAACTTGAAAAAGCATTAAAAATCTCAAATAATATAAAATTTAAATATGGAACTCAATCAATTTCTATTGAAGCAGATGCAGGAAAAGAGGATAGCCTAAAAAATGCTTTATCACTAACACTTAAAGAATTTTCAAAAATAGATATTTTAATTAATGGGGCTGGTAAAAATAGTCCCAAGCCATTTTTAGAAATTCCCATCGAGGAATGGAATGATGTAATGAATTCTCAAATTACTGCAACTATGCTAGGTTGTAAAATTTTTGGAAGTCAAATGTTAAAACAAAAAAGTGGGTCAATTATAAATATTTCATCAGCATCAGCAGGGCCACCATTATCAAAGGCATTTGCTTATTCTGTTGCTAAAGCTGGAATAAAAAATTTAACAATGAATTTAGCAAGGGAATGGGCGACAGAAAATGTAAGAGTAAATGCTATTAGACCAGGATTTTTTCCCACTGAATGGAATAAAAAAAACTTTATTAATCCTGAGAGAGAAAAAGCAATCATGAATCATACTCCAATGAAAAGATTTGGAGAACCACATGAGTTAATTGGATCGGCGATTTGGCTTGCTTCCGATTCGTCAAACTTTGTAACGGGAGCCGAAATTACAGTAGATGGTGGATTCTCATGCATGACAATATAGATATATTTAATAAAGTTAAAAGAATATAATATAGTTTTAAACTCTTTTAAATATGAAATATTCAGTAGCGATTGTCACAGGAGGGAATAAAGGCATAGGTTTAGGAATAACAAAGTTATTGCTTAAAAATAATTATAAAGTTATAACTTGTGGAAGGAGTAGATTTGACAATTTAGATAAGTTTGATGGATTAGAACATATCCAAGGGGACATTACCAATTATGAAACACATATTAATTTAGTTGAAAAAGCAATAAATAATTATGGAAAATTAGATCTTTATGTAAATAATGTTGGAATCTCAAAGTGGAGAGCTATTGAAGAAATAAATAATGATTTTCTTGATGAACTTTTCAAAACAAACATTTATAGTGTTTTTTGGGGATGTAAGGCTTCACAAAAATATCTACAAGAAACTAATGGATCAATTATTAATATTAGTAGCATTGCCGGGAAAAGAGGTTCTATAAATAATAGCGGATACGTTTCTACAAAATTTGCGATGAATGGAATAACACAATCTCTATCAAAGGAATTAGGTAATAAAAAAGTCAGAGTTAATGCTGTATGTCCAGTATTAGTTAGAACTGATGGTTTGTTAAAAGCTTTATCCGAAAAATCAGCACCAGGTCATAAAAATATTGATTCTTTTCTGCAAACATTTAAAGAAACTCAAACAGCACTCAAGAGACTACCAAGTATCAATGATGTAGCACAAATGGTATTATTCTTAGCCTCAAAGAATGCCTCCTCCATTACTGGTCAATGCATAAATGTTGATTGTGGAGTTTTTCCTCAATGACAAAAGAAATTAAAATTGTTAGTCTTATTCCTGCACATTTAGCATCTGTTAGATTTAAAAAAAAAGTGATGCATAAATTGTTTGGTTTGCCAATGATAGAGCATGTTCGGAGGAGAGCTTTAGATTGTGGTATTACAGAAAATATCATTGTTGCATCAGGCGATAAGGAAATATTAGAAACAGTAAAATATTATGGCGGAGATGTTAGACAAACTTATAGAAAGCATTTAAACGGAACTTCCAGGATTGCAGAAGCAGTAGAAGATATTGACTGTTCTCATGTAATCGTAATTCAAGGAGATGAACCCTTAATACAAAAAGAACACTTAATAAAATTAAAAACTGCAATTATTCATAATCCTGATATTGATAGTTGGAATTCAATAAGTGATCTTAGTTCGGAAAAAGAGTTGAATAATATAAATATAGTTAAAGCCGCTTTGAATGAAGAAGGTCAGATTATTTATTTCTTTAGAAAGTCACCCTCTTATGCTAAATTTTGCAACCAAGTAAAATATATAAAAAAAGTTCAAGGACTTATTGCTTACAAGAAAAATGTTTTGCTTGAAATTGCAAACTCTTCAATTTCCATAATAGAAAAATATGAATCCATCGAACAACTAAGAATTATTGCAAAAGGGTTTAAGATTTTCAGCGTTATGCAAAAGTATCAAGTCCCATCAATTAATAATAGGGAAGATTTGGAATTGTTTTATGAATATATGAAAAAAAATCCTAAGCAATATAAACTAACTCAGAAATTAATTCAAAAATAAGTACATTTTTTATTACAAAACAAACAAAATTTATAATTAATTTTAATTGCTACAATAAATAGTTAATAAATATAGTTCTATGGGAATTATTAAGCCATCTAGCGAATGGAAAGAATATATTAAATTTACTGATAAGTGTATAAATTATAATTCTGTTAATGAATATACACTTAGTAATTTTTTTCTTCATCCAACAAGGCCATTAATTCAAACCAATAGAATTTTATTAAAATTAAAAAATATCTCATTATTATATAAGTTTAAGGTTAGAACAAAGTTTTATATTACTTTCTTACAAACTGTCTTCAATATTTTTAAAGAGAATAATGAAAAGAAAATATTAGATAATCAAAAAGAAATTTATAAAAAAAATTATGATGTTATTTTTATTACACATTTAAATAATGAAAAGCAGCTTCAATCCTCAGTCGATGATTATTTTGGGGATTTAATAAATGATATAAGTAAAAAAGGTACTTCCGTATTACTAATTTTTATACCTCACATAAAACCAAAAAAAGAAGAATTTATTAAATATATTAAAAAAAAGAAAGGATATGATTCTTATTTACTCGATGAAGATATTACAAGTTTTAAAGCAAAACTAAAAATTATTGTTTCACTACTTAAAGAAAGGCATAAGTTTCTTGAATTATCTAGAAATATATCTGGATATGCTAGTAATCTAGCCCTCTACACCGCCGAAACTTTTTTATCTAAAAAGAATTTCTGTAATTTTATTTACGGATTACAAGTTGGAGATATTATTAAAAATACTAAATCTAAGAATTTAGTAACTACATTTGAAGGTCATAGTTGGGAAAGATTATTTTATTTTTTCTCTAAAAGGAATAATCCTTCTATAAACTGTATAGGCTTTCAACATACAGTAATTTTTAAATACCAACATTCCCTATCAAGATTATTAAGAAAACAATGGAATCCAAATTTTATTTTATCCACAGGAAATATTTCAACAGCTTTTTTAAATAAAAAACTATCCAAAGAAATTGTTATTAAGACATTAGGGTCACCAAAATCAAATAACTCAAAAATTAAAAAAATTAATATAACTAATAGAATCTTATTTATTCCTTCAGGTGAAGAAAAAGAGGCAGATTTTTTTATAAAGTTTGCTTATAATTTTGCTAAGAAATATCCAGATCTAAAAATATTGATAAGATTTCATCCAATTATTAATGCTAAAAAATTTATTCAAAGATATCCTAAAATTGATAATTTTCATGTAAGTAAATCTAGAATTGAATATGATTCAAAGCAAAGTAGATATGTAATTTATTCGACAAGTACAGCAGTTTTTGAATCAATAGCATTAGGTTGTATTCCAATAAGATTGAATTGGAACTCTGTAAATGACTTGTCTGATCCTCTTTGGCAATTGAAATCAAAATTGCCTCAAACGATATACAATTCAGTTGAGCTTTACAATATCATATACAAAAATAAATATTCTGAAAATAATGAAAATGGATTAAACAAAACCTTTTTGAAGTTAAATCAGGATTTAGATCAATTAAGATTTAAATTAAAAAAAACGGTTTTATATAATATTATAAAAAATAATAAATGATTGAATTTAAGCAATTAACTATTATTATCCCAAGTTTACTATCCACTATTAATCAAAGATGGATAAAGCAAATTAATAGATTTAATAAACAAAAAATAAATATTATTATTTCTATTCCTCCAAACTTAAGTAAAAAAAATAAATTTATCAATAAATTTGATAAGGGAATATTAATTATTAGGAGTAACAAAAAAGGTCAGGTCAATCAAAGACAATATGCTTATAAATTTATTAAAACAGACTATTTGATGCATATGGATGATGATATTTTTATAAGTATTAAAAACTTAAAAATCCTTTTAAATCAATTTTATAATTTGCCAACAAAATCATCTATTGCTCCCAGAGTAATTTTTAAAAATGATAATAAACAATCGTTTTTTAAAAAATACTTAAATTTATTGCTTTATAATGATCCTAGACCTAGACCCGGAACTATATCAAAATCTACGTTTGAAGTCCCACATAACTTATCCATAGATTCAAATAAAGCAATTGAAATTGTTGATTGGATACCAGGTGGTATATCTATAATTAACAAAAAACATATTATTAAAGAACAATATTTTAATTTTGAAGGTAAGGCATATTGTGAAGACCTAATGCATAGTAATTTATTAAAAAAAAATGGTATTAAATTATTTATAAGCAATAAATCCTTTTATAAAACAGAGCCACAAAATTATACAGATCTCAAGATAAAAGATTTTAATAAATTTATAAAAAATGATTTCAAAGCAAGGAATTACTATAGAAAGGCTATAAAAAACCCTTTCGTCCCTTTTTTAATAGCTTATTGCCTTTTAATTATTAATTATTTTAAAAGTAAAATAATTAATAATTGTATTCGATTTAAAGAATTCTTTAGATATTAATTAACAGGTCTTATAAGAAAAAAATTTTAAATGATGAAAAACTTAAATGAGAAACTTAAAAATATTAAGTTAGTTGTTTTAGATTTTGATGGGGTTTTTACTGATGGTGGGATATATATGGATACTAATTCTCAAGGATTTAGAAGATTTGATGTCAAAGATGGATTAGGTATAAAATTACTACAAAAAAATAATTTCATAGTTGCAATTATTTCTGGATCAAATTCAGAAATAGTTGATAAGAGGGCAAAGGCATTAGGAATTAAAATAGTAAGAAAAGGTATTTCGAATAAACTAGAAATCTTGAGAGGAATTCAAGAAAGTCTAAATATAAAAAAAGAGGAAACGATATTTCTTGGTGATGACATAAATGACCTTACTGTTTTGCCAAATATTTCATTATTCATAGTTCCATCTAATGCACATACTGGCTGTAAAAGATATGCTTCTTACATAAGCAAATATGAAGGGGGTAGGGGTTTTATTAGAGAAGTTGTTGATATTTTGCTTATCTCAAAAAATTCAGATCCCTACTTACCTTTCGAAACTAAGAATGATTAATATTTTTAAAAGAAATAAGGCTTTTATTAGTTTTATAAAATACTTCCAATTTGCATTTCAATACTTAAATTCTGATTTTTTATTGCCTTAGTTAATTTTGAATTTGATAAACCCATGGATTTTGGCCTCTTAACAAGATCTGACCTATCATCAATAGATCCAGGTAGGATTGAAAAAGAAGGGATCTTTAATTTTTGACAAAGAAGTTTTCCAAAGTCAAATTTAGATATTTGTTTATCTGAAGAAATATTAAATATACCAGAATAATTTTGGTCTAATAATTTATGTGCATAAAAAGCTAAATTCTTTCCACTTACTGGAGTAAAAAAAACATCTTTAAATAGTACGATTTTTTGATTATTTTTAGCTGATTGTTCAATCCATTCGCTGAAGGAATTTTTATGAGCTGGACCATATCCAAAGAAATTTGTTCTACAAATGATAGAAGATTGGCAATTGTTTAATACTTCTAATTCACCTTCATATTTAGATTTAGCATAAACATTTATGAGTCTTACTTTATCTTCTTCTGAATATAAAATACTTTGATAATCAAAAAAATGATCTGTAGATATATGTATTAATTTTGTATTTGTCAAATTACAGGCATATGCAATTATTCCAGGTAGATGTGAGTTAAGTTTAAATGCTTCAAAAGGGTATTTCTCACAGGTCTCTACATTAGTTAAACCTATACAGTTGACTACTATATCGATATTGTAAGTTTCCAAGATTCTTTGCACTGAATTTCTTGAAAAAAGATCTATTTCAATAGCTTCTAAACCCATATAATTTATACAGTATTTATGTTTAGTTAGTAAGATTTCATAAATATTATTAATTTCTTTTACCCATAAATAAGCTAATAAGCTTGAGCCACCTAAAATAAGTAATTTCTTTTTCTTTTTTACTGATTTCAATTTATAAATTTTCAGAAGAGAGCATTTTGTCTAATTCTTTAAACGATATATTTTGGAGACTTTGTTTATTAAGTAAATACAATGTTTCGCATTTTTTTAATGGTTGTAATCTATGAGAAATGATAAAAATTGTATATCCAGTACTACTGTTAAAAAGATTATTTATAAGTTTTTCTTCCGTATTTATATCTAATGCACTTGTTGCCTCATCTAAAAATAGAATTTGAGGTTTTCTGTAAATTGCCCTAGCAATAGCTATCCTTTGTATTTGTCCTCCACTAAGGTTAATACCTCTCTCTCCTATATTCGTTTGATAACCAAATTTAGTTTTTTCAATAAATTTATCAATCTGAGAGGATTTTGCGGCATACCTTACTCTTTGGAAGTCTATATCTTTGTTATTTATCCCAAAGGCAATATTTTCTGCAAAAGATTTATTTTGTAAATAAGTTTTTTGTGGTACATATCCTATACATTTTTGCCACTTTATTAAATTCTGTCTATTTTTTAAACTACTTATTAGCTTACCATCTAGAAATATTTGCCCATTATTAGGTTCTAATAATCCTAAAATAATGCTTGTAAGCGTAGATTTTCCACTGCCATTCTTTCCAACTAATCCAATTTTTTCTCCCTTTTTTATTTCTAGATTAAGATTTGAGAAAAGAGGGTTTTCATTTGGATAGCAAAAACTAATACCTTTTAATTCAAATTTATTCTTAAATAAATAACTTTTTACGGACACAATTTCCGTAGAGAATGTATTAGAAATCAATAAATTCTTAACTCTCTGAACACTAGCTATACCATCTTTTATAATTGCATATGAACGATATATAAGTTGCATGTTAGGAAGGAGTTTTTGTGAAGCTAATGCAAAAAGTCCTAGAGAAGTTATCGCAAGCATATTATTTTCTGCATCAAAAGAAAAAATTATACCAAGAACAATTATAAAAATTATCCCTAATGCTTCTAGTACAAACTTTGGGTATATTCCTAAAAAATTATTTTCTGCTCTTAATCTTCTTAAAGGCTTATCTTTAGTATCGTATTCATTTAAAGTAATTTTTTGATCTGAATATAAAATAATTTCTTTAATAGAATCTAAACTTTCTTGTACTAGTTTAATTTGATCAGAAGCGACTTCTCTAATTTTAAAACCATTGCTCAGTAGTTTTCTATTTGCTCCTTTACCTAAAAAAATATAAGCAATACCAAAAACAAATAGAGAAATAAATGCAACCCTGAAATCAATAATAATCAAAGTTAGGACTATAAAAGAGGTAATTATAAAAGCAGTTATAAGTTGATTTACTGCACTTAAAACATTAATTGTCTTTTGTACGTCTTGAACAATAGCATTAATTAATTCACCGCTATTAAGACTGAGATGATATTTATATGGCTGGTTAATTGTGTTCCTAAATAAATTAAAACTCAACTCATTGCCTAATTTCCAAGTTACTTCATTATTATTTCTTAAATTAAGAAGTCTTAAACACAGATTTATAACGTTAGCTAAGATAAGGAAAGAACCACTAATTACAATTGGTCTATAAAATTTAGTTAAATCCATAAGATTGTTTAAAAATAAATAATTATCTACCTTTGATGGATCTGAAAGCATGTTAAGAAATGGTATTACCGCCGATATAGCTAAAACTTCTGAAAGACCACAACTAAGCATTAAAACCAATAATTTGAGAATTTTAATTTTATTTTTCTTTGAGAAAAACTTATAAAGCCACTTTAAAAGAGAAAATATGCTTTCTTTTGAATTATTTTTAGAGAAATTACTAGCCATCATTTTTTAAATATAGAAAAAAAGTTATTATTAGACTTTTTTATAAAAATAAACTTTACACAAAATATTTATAAATTTATTTTCTTTAATAACCAACTATTAAGTTTATTTAACCCAAGTAAAATGTCAACGACCTTAGAAACTTCATTGTTAATAACTTCAGATAAATCATAATATAAACTTGGTTTTTAGAGAAAAAATTTTCAACTAAAATTATAATTCTCTTTGTTGTATTAAATCAAAATATGAAGAAGAAAGAGGCCTCTGTCTTTTTTCTCCAAAAAGTGTTCTAACTGGTGCTACATAATTATGGATACCAGATTGTCTATTTAAAATTACTTTAAATTCTTTCAATAAATAATTTAGTAGAGAATATTTTTCAGAATAAGTCGGCTCAAAAAAAGGGGATGAATCATACCTGTTGCAGAAATATAATTTATTAGAATTTTTTAGAATTTTAGAATTAAAATAAGAATCAAAATTATTTTTAGATATTTCTCCAAAACTATAGAAATTCGTAAGCAAATCTAATTTATAATTTAAAGAGGTATATCGTTCAGAGAAATCATTATAGTATTCTGTTGATAACAAAACAAAATCATGATTTATATAATTATTATTAAAATACTTTTCTAAGGAATGTTTATCATAAATCCCATGTATTTTTGCTTCTGGGAAGGATTTTCCTAAAAATATTGCACTTCTAGCTAGCTGATGTGGGAAATCTACTAGAATATGTTTAGAATTCGGAAAGATCTTTTTTATTACATATTGAAACCCACCATAATAACTTCCAATATCTAATATTGTCTGGTTCGCATTAGAAATTACATCTTCGTTTCTGATAACAGTTGCAAAATAAATGTACCTTAACCACCTTACATTTGCTGATATATTTTTATTTAAAAAATAAGCAATATTATTCCCTGGAGATTTATGAACTGGACATTTTTCTAAAATATCAAATCCATTTAAAAGCTTTATTATTTTTATATCATCAAAGAAATAGTTCCTTTGATTAAATCCATAAAGTAAATTTCCTTTAAGAATCCCCAAGAAATATCTTAAATAATTAAAATAGCCAAATGATTTGAAACTATAAAAGTTAAATTGAAAGGGGGCCTCCTGGTCATTTTGTTTCTCCCAATTTCTATAACTATTTAAGAATTTATCAAATTCAAAATTTTTAGCTGAATCAACAATATGGGAATGTTTTTTATCTAAATTATGGGTTTTTGTTTTTTTTGAAATTTGCCATAATTTTTTTGCAATTTTTATACTCATTAATTAACTTTATTTTTTTATTTTATACAAATCCAACCTTTAAAACATATATTTGTAAAAATATACTCTATATCTTTAAATCCGGCTCGCTCAAACATTTCCTTATTTCCTCTATCAGAAAATGGTTCTAAAACACCTGCTAAAGATCTGCCTTTTGCAAAAATTTCTTCTGGTTTATAACCTTCTTTAATCTTATATTCATTATAAACATGAGTATTTAGGTCCTGAAATCTCGCATCAAATCCTCTTGTTTTTTCAAAAACAAAGAAAGCACCACCCCAACTTAAACTTTTATAAATCTTATTTACCAATTCTTGTCTTCGGCTAGGCAGAATAAATTGAAGAGTATAGTAGGAAGTGATAATTGAAGCGCTCTTGATATTTATATTTAATACGTCTGCACATTCAAAATTAAAATTCTCAGGTTTTTTATAATTCCTTTTTTTTGCAACATTTATCATTTCAGGAATAATATCAATACCATAGTAATTAATATTTTTTTCGTAGTGTCTAGATTCTATTTTCTCTAATAAGGACCCAGTAGAACATCCAATATCATAAATATTATTAGGGGTTAAATTGACAAAAAAGTCGGCATAAGAAGATATTAAAGACTGGCCGAACTCATATCCTGGAACTGATTTCGTAATATGTTCATCGAAAGAATTTGCAGTATCTCCTCCAAAATCCCATGAACTTATATTTGCTTTTATATTGTCACCTGCATCCATTATATTATTGAGATAATGAAATGGAATTAAATTATATCATATAAAAAATTTAAAGATTAATATCTCAATTTTTTAAAGAAATACCATACCGTAAAATGATTTAAGGAAAGATTTATAATAAAGATATTAAATAAAAAGAGACACTATTAAGATTAATAAATTTATCTCTCTTAATTGCATAAAAGTCACATTCAATCTCGTGATTATAGTTGATATTTAATTTATCTTTTACTAATAATTAGAGCTATATGTATTTTTTAGAAAGATTATTAATCTTATATATTTTTTGAAATTTAAAGTTTATTTTTAAATCAATATTAAATTTGTACTAAAAAATTGAATAAATGAATGGAGCAACTACAGAACCTTGTGTGAATACTATGAGTGCTCCCATGAGTACAATTGTTATTATTAAAGGGGCTAACCAATATTTTTTTCTTATTTTGAGAAAGTCCCAGATGTCTTTCATTAACTCTAAAAAATCTTTCATAATTTAAAAAATTCTTGTAAGATCAAAATTTTGATCTTTTTTAATTTCTCTATAAGTTCTTTCGTTACTTTTCTTTTTCCTAAGAGGATCATAACCAAAGATCTTCATAACTATAGCGATAGGTTGAAGAATTATAAAATAAACTAATCCTAGTATTAATCTACTATTAACCCATCCTAGTGCAAGACCTATAGCCATCCATACTTTGTAAGGGTAAGCAAGGGAACTTGGTTTTAGAAGTCCTAAAATTAATAATGGGAACCCTATCAATAGAGACCACATACGAAATATATGTCCATTAATGGCAGGTATTATCCAACCTATAATGATTGGGAAACCAAATCCAATAAGTAATCCAAATTCTCGAAGTTGCTTTTTTGATGTAATTGTTTTCATAATCAATCTAGTTCAAATTCTTGCTTCCATATCTCTTCTTTTTCAATTAAAGGTTGTTCACTCTTTAAAAGAATTTGATTTTGAAGAACAAGTATATCCATTTCTGTCCTCATGAAACAACGATACGCATCTTGAGGAGTACAAACAATAGGTTCTCCTCTTACATTAAAAGATGTATTTACAACACTAGAACAACCAGTTTTTTGTTTAAAAGTACTTATTAATTTATGGTATCTAGGATTAGTTATCTTACTTACTGTTTGAATCCTTGCAGAATAATCTATATGAGTAATTGCTGGTAATAAGGATCTTGAAACGTTTAATTTTTCAATACCAAAAAGCTTTTCTTCGTTTTTTTTCATTTTTATGCAAAGTTCTTTCTTTACTGGAGCAACCAACAGCATGTATGGACTATTGACATTTAATTCAAACTGATTTGATATATCTTCCTCTAAAATAGATGGTGCAAAAGGTCTGAAACTCTCTCGATACTTTA
>MDSV01209161.1_pt1 | contig 12935 bp, 13 predicted proteins | sample 810851 | NCBI WGS metagenome assembly MDSV01 (sample SAMN05326640, study PRJNA326480) | marine metagenome | isolation source: seawater | place: Atlantic Ocean: North East | collected 2012 | reverse complement strand
GTGTACGCCAAGAACAAGGATGGCTGGCACGATCTTATACAGATGGTATCAATGACTGATGCAGACGGTAATACGCCCAAAGATATTGCTAAAGATATTATAAGTAGAAATAATCTTATAGCAGTATCTAAATCTAAGGATAGCATCAATCCATCATATTATGCGAAAAAAGAACAAGCTACTTTACACAGAGTATTATTATGCTCTGCACTAAAGACTACACTACCCAAAATACAGACTAAGATTAGAAAAAATGAATTGACCCCAGAAATACTAGAATACTTTACTAAAGACAATAAATGCATTACAGAGGATGGTGCTACAAAAGAATTGGAAAACATATACCAATCGTGTGAAGACTATGAAATATTAAGCCCACCAATGCTACCAAAGTTTCTTTGCCCAAAAGGTTTGTCTCAAGAAGAGTATTTAACAAATATGGCGCGTGAAGGTTATAAGAGATTTCTATCAAAAAAGGTTGGAGACGACGAAACAAGAAGAGAGTTGTACGGTAATAGATTTAGAAAAGAGCTAAAAGTTATTAAAGACGCAGATCTCTTTGGTTACTTTTTAATTGTGCAAGACATCATAAGACATATTGAAAAAGATATGGGATGTTTAGCTGGTCCGGGGAGAGGTTCTGCTGCTGGATGTTTAATATCATACCTAATTGGAATAACTAAAATTGACCCAGTAGAATATGATTTACTATTTGAAAGATTCTACAACGCTGGGCGTAACACTGGCGGTCATGTGTCTCTACCAGATATTGATATGGATGTTCCGGGCAAGAAGCGGGACGATGTTATAGATTATTTAAAAGAAAAGTATGGAAACGAACATGTAAGTCAAATGATTACATTTGGTAGATTGCAAGGACGTAGCGCTATTAAAGAAGTGCTTAGAGTCAATGAGGCATGTTCTTTTAGTGAGATGAACGCTATTACCAAAAGTGTTCCAAATGAAGCAGATATATCTGACCAACTTGCAGAGATGGACAATGAAGACAGATCTATTATAAGATGGGCATTAATAAATAGGGCAGATGAATTGAGAGATTTTTGCCATATTACAGATGAAGGCAATTTAGATGGAGACTACGCAGAATACTTTCAGCAGGCAATTGACATTGAAGGTACATTTAAAACTCAGGGCAAACACGCAGCTGGCGTTGTAATATCTAAGGATCAATTGAAAAACGTATGCCCTATGGTTGTACAAAAGGGTTCAAGCGAAAAGATAGCTGGATTGGAAATGGCAGACTTAGAAGCATTAGGTCATGTAAAGTTTGATGTTTTAGGCATCAATCTCTTAGACAAATTGATGAAAATAACGGAATTAAAAAAATGAATATAATACAAATAGGTTGTAATGATTGTAATGATCATGTGAGTAGATATGTTAATAACAATAATGATAAAATTGACCATCTAATACTTATAGACATTGATAAGTCTTTTATAGACAATGCAAATATAGTATATAAAAATGTAAAGAAATTAACTACTATTGTAAGCGCTATCACTCCAGACTCCAATCAAGAAGAAATAACTCTTTACCATGTAAAAAATAATATGTTTAGTGGTCATACGTCTTTTAGTTATGATCACATGTTAGTCCATCGACATCCTCCAGAAAATATTGTTGAAGTAAACCATCCGGCTCGAACTATAACTTCAGTACTAGAAGAATATAATATAAAAGATATTGAAAGATTATACATAGATACTGAGGGTCTTGATGTTGACATTCTTTACACTATCGACTATAATAAATACAACGTCTCTCATATTACATTTGAACACATACATTGTGGCGGCGCTTGCAAGGGTAACAGCAACAGCCCTAAGTTGACGCAATTCTTAAATTACATGAATATGAAGGGATATAGCAACAGACAGTCTAAAACAGATTCATTGAATACCGATCTTACTAAAAGGAAATAAATATGGCAAACAGAGATTATATAGTTTTTGACTTTGAAACAGGAAGTCGTAACCCCAACAAAACTCAACCCACGCAAATCGCTGCGTTGGCACTAGATGGAAGAAATTTGGCTATGAAAGGAACATTCAATAGTGAGATCAAACCCATACTAGACGACGACAAAGCTATTGCTGCTGGATTAGATCCAATTGAAGATGGGGCTTTAAAAGTAACTGGTAAAAACAGAACAGACTTAGCTAAAGCTCCAGCTTTAAAGTCGGTATGGAAAAAGTTCTGCTCTTTTGTGGATCAATACAATTGGAAAAAAGACCCGTTCTTCAACCCCATCCCTGTTGGTTTTAATATTATTGGTTTTGATATGATTATCATCAACCGTTTATGTAAAGAATATGGACCATTTGATGATGGAAGGCAGCAACAAAAAATCTTTAGCAAGATTCATAAATGCGATGTCATGGATAACATGCATATGTGGACAGAGGGAGATCCAAGTATCAGGTCTATCAGCATGGATTCACTACGAGAACGCATGGGGCTATCTACAGAGAATGCTCACGACGCATTACAAGACGTAAAAGATACAGCCAACATCTTTATCAAATTGCTAAAAACTCACAGAGCTGTGTATCAGAATATTGAATTTGAAAAAGCTTTTGCCAACGGGGGATTGTATGTCAAGTAATGTCGCCATGTGCGTTTACTTTGACAAAGCTTTTAAAGATACACAACAAATTGTTGAGACTATAAACAAACGGTATTGCAAAAAGCATAATATCAAATATATAACTCAATATGATGGTGTAAATTTATCTTCGTATAGCGGTAAATACAAAGATTATTATCATAAGTTTTTTCTAGCTAGAGACGTTCTGGTAACAAATGACTTTGACTATGTTTTTATGCTAGACGCAGACGCTGTGGTATTAGATCATGATATAGATATCAGAATCTTTACCAAGATGACAGACAAGGATATAATGATATGTGCAGCAGAAGATGGAAAAGATGATATATCTTGGAATGTAAATACTGGTTCAATCATATTTAGTAACAATAAAAAAGTTATTACATTTTTGATGTCTTATTTTCAAGGTGCGAGTACGAATAATTATGAATTAAATGATCAGGACTTATTCCAATTTATGATGAAAGCTAAGATGACAGATATAGTATCAGTGTTTCCTTCAAAAGCGTTTAATGGTCAGGGTCAATTTATTTACCACGCTTGCAATCATAGTACTTTGTATGAAGATGTTGAAACAGCCATAAACAAAAAGAACGACACGTTGAAAAAGGTTATAAAGAATGAACACATCTTATGATGATAAAAAGACTTGGCAATTGTTCGCTGAAGGTAAAACCAAGGGCGTGTTCCAGCTAGAGAGCAATCTTGGAAAATCTTGGTCTAAAAAACTTGCACCAAATACTCTAGAAGAGTTGTCTGCTTTGATAGCTATTATACGTCCCGGATGCTTAAAAGCATTTGTAGATGGTAAGTCTATGACTCAACACTTCATTGACCGTAAGCATGGTAGAGAAGATGTGACATATCTACACGAGTCACTAGAAGAAATACTGATGCCAACCTATGGAGTCTTAGTCTATCAAGAGCAATCTATGCGTATTGCACAGAAGGTAGCTGGTTTCAATCTTGAAGAAGCAGACGTTCTACGAAAAGCAATTGGTAAGAAAAAAGCAGACCTAATGGCTAAGGTCAAAAAGAAGTTTATATCTGGGTCTAAGAAAACTGGGATTGTAGACAAAGACACGGCTGAAGAAATATTTAGCTGGATTGAAAAATCTTCTAGATATGCTTTTAATAAGTCTCATAGTGTATCATATGCAGTATGCTCTTATTGGAGTGCTTACCAAAAGGCTCACAATCCAGAAGAATTTTTTCTAGCCTACTTGTATTATGCAAATGAAAAACAAGATCCACATCAAGAAATATATGAGTTAATATCAGAAGCGAAACTCTTTGATATACAGGCGAGGACTCCTAGTATAGCAAACTTTGATTCTAAGTTCAATATAAAAAATAAGAAAGTATATTTTGGTATAAAAGATATTAAATCTCTGACAGGAAAGACAGGAGACAAAGTAACAGATGGAATCAAATTGGCTGAAGAGACATGTAATAAAAACATCAAAAAATTTACATGGATAGAAATACTATTGTTTTTTGCTCCTAATATAAATTCAACAGCTTTTAAAGCACTAGCCTCTGTAGGATTTTTTAGAGACTTTGATGGAAAGATAAGCAGAAACAAAGCGCTTTACGACTACGAAATATTTAGAACGCTAACCAAAGCAGAACAAGCTTGGATACAAAAAAATTATAATCAAAAGAAATGGAAAGACTTCATAAAGTGTCTTACTGACTTGGCTCCCACAAAAAAACAGGGGGGTGGAACCCACAAAATAGAAAGAAGTCAAGCTGTCCAAAATGAAATACAATTGCTGGAAGATCCCCCATACGATCTTTCTGATGACCCCAGCTGGATTATAGATCAAGAAACTAGATTTTTGGGATGTCCAGTTAGCATGTCTAAAGTAGATGCTTCAGATACGTCTGCCGCCAACACAACGTGTAAGGAAATAGTTAATGGTAAAAAGGGAAAGAATCTATGTGTAGTTGGCAACATAACAAGAATGGCAGATTACAAAATAAAGAAAGGGGATTCCCAAGGGAAGCTTATGTCATTTCTGACTATAGAAGATGAATCGTCTGTATTAGATAGCGTAATTATATTCCCCAGCGTCAAATCTAAATATAAATATATATTATATGAAGGAAATAATCTCATACTTTGTGGAAGTGTTAGTAAGAATGATAGCTCCTTTATTGTTGATAAAATCCACGAAATTTAATTGTTTTTTTTAGCTGTTATAGCTAATATACTAAGATAGGAGAGAAGATGAATAATTGTTGTTTTACTGGATACCTAGTAGAGAATCCAAACACCTCTGTAATAAATAATGTCGTAATGGCAGAATTTACTATGGTTATATATACATATCGAAAGACCAAAAGTACTGGCGAAAAAAGTAGAATACCCACATATGTACTATGCGAAGCTTGGCACACGGGTGCAGAGACAATTGAGAGATTTGCCACGAAGGGTACAAAAATTACTATACAAGCATCAGTGAAGCACAGGTCTCAACATGATGATGAAATAGTTTTTAGAATTAATGAATTTGATATTTGTAGCCACACAGAGGAAGACTATTGATGAGAAAAAAAAGGATTTTGTTTTGCACTGAGGCAACTTTCTTACATACGGGTTATGCCACGTATACGGAAGAAGTTATGAAGTATCTATACGGTACTGGGAAGTATGAATTGGCTGAGTTAGGTGCTTACTCCTACACTGGCGACCCTCAATCACAAACCCCTTGGAAATTTTATGGGGTAATGCCACACCCTGAAGATGAAGCATCATTAGAAAAATACAAACAATCTTTAAGGGGTCAATTTGGTGGCTACAGTTTTGAGCAAACATGCATAGATTTTAAACCTGATATCGTGTGTGATATCAGAGATTTTTGGATGATTGAATTTATATATAAATCTCCATTCAGGAAGTTTTTTAAATGGGCATTAATGCCAACAGTTGATGCTGCTCCTCAAGCAAAAGAGTGGATGTATGCGTACAGCACAGCAGATGCATGTTTCAGTTATTCTGATTGGTCTGGAGAAGTTTTGAAAAATCAGAGCGGTGGCAAAATAAATTATCTTGGTAGCGCACCTCCTTCTGCAAATCCAGCCTACAAGCCATTAGACAAGGAGCTTTTAAAAGAAAGCTTTGGCATAGGCAAGGATACAAAGATCATAGGAACGGTTATGCGAAACCAAAGAAGAAAACTATATCCAGATCTTTTTGCGGCATTTAGGAAATTTTTAGATTTGAACGATGATTCGCAAAAATATAAACTTTATTGTCATACCAGTTTCCCGGATGCTGGATGGAATATACCAGACTTATTAAATGAACATAATTTGTGTTCCCATGTTCTGTTTACATACGTCTGTTCTGAAACAAAGAAGTGTTTTGCATCTACATTCAGGGGTGCTAAAACTGTCTCTCCGTTTACTGGGACTACCACAGCGCAGCTTTCTAGCGTGAAGCAAGGATTGTCTTATGAGCAACTAGCAGAAGTTATGAATGTATTCGATCTATACGTTCAGTATGCTAATTCAGAAGGGTTTGGATTGCCTCAAGTAGAAGCTGCTGCCTGTGGAGTTCCAGTTATGTCTGTTGACTATTCTGCCATGACAAGTGTCGTTAGACAGTTAGGTGGCACACCTCTGAAAACTAAGGCTTTATATAAAGAGCTGGAAACAGGGTGTATGAGAGCCGTGCCAGACAATGACTACACGGTCAGTAAATTAAAAGAATTTTTTAGTAAAAGCGACGAAGAGAGATTACAACTATCAAAAAATACCAGAGAAAAGTTCTTAGAAAATTTTCAATGGGACAAAACAGGACAGCAATGGGAAAAATATTTTGATTCAGTAGATGTCATTCCAGAAGAAAACACATGGCTTTCTTTTCCCAATATACAACAGCCCCAACCTTACAACCCAGATCTTGAAAAGATTCCGATTGCTGAAGCTGTCAGTTGGCTTTATGATAATGTCTTGTTAGACTCTGAAGCAAAGAACAGTATAGATTATACTGAGATGATTAGTAATATAATGTATGAGTATACAACTTCTCCCATAATAGGATCTTTTTTTGATGAAGACAATTCCGTCTTATCATTTGCTAAAAAGATAGAACAAAAAATTTATAGCATTAAAGATGCATACGACGATTTATTGTCAAGAAGAAATTTTATTAATTCATGTGAAGATACTCGAAAGAGAGCGCACAATCTATGAAGGTACTGTATATAGGACATTATTTAGAAAATAGCGGGTGGTCTGACGCCGCCCAAGGGCTTATGCGAGCTATGGACTCAGTAGATATAGATGTAGTAGCAAGAAACATTCCTATCTCTGGGAGGGCAGAGACTCCAGAAATAATCAAGTCTTTTGAAAACAAAGACATACAAGATGTAGACTATTGCATACAACATGTTCTGCCAGCTTTTGTCGTAGGTACAGACAAATTCAAAAAGAATATTGCATATACAGTACTAGAGTCTAAACCAATAAGGACTAATTTTTACAAAAACAAGATGTCTCTCGTGGACGAAGTTTGGGTTCCATGTGAAGACAATGCAGAGTATTTTCGCCAATCTAATATCAAAGTACAGACTGTACCACATGCTTTTGATATGTCTAAATATTCAAAGATACTTCACAGACATATAGACTTCACTAAATATAAAGATGAAAATACATATATATTCTATACTATAGCAGACTACTCTAGCAAAAAAAATATAGAAGAGCTTTTAAAGACATACTACGCCACTTTTTCTTACGGACAGAATGTATTATTAATTCTTAAAGTCAATGCGCCTAATGCATCCGAGCAAGATATATATAACCAAGTCAATGCTGTGTCAGAAAAAATCAAAAATTCTCTTATGATACACCCAGATGGATCTAACTATCCTAATATATTGATTGTTGGCAGCAGGCTTTCAGAGGATGAAATGATATCTTTGCACAATCAGAGTCATTGTTTTGTAACAATGTCTAAAGGAGAAGCGTGGTCTATACCATCTTTTGACGCGATGTGCTTTGGCAATCGTCCTATATGTCCAAACTGGGGAGGGCCAAAAGAATACATTACAAAAGAAACAGGGACTTTAGTAGAATGTAACGAAGTATTCTGCGATGCTTCAGACAGACCTTTACCAAATATATATACTGGCAGAGAAGTTTGGCACGTACCAAAACAAATTGAAGTTGCACGAGCTATGGAGAAAAATTATAAACTGGGCAGCGAAACAGAGAAATCAAGTAATGGTCTAATCAGAGGCAAGGAGTTTAGCTTTACAAAAGTAGGACAAAAAATAAAGGACTTATTGGAATCATGAACCCAGCTGAAAAAATCATATCAAAGTCAAATATCAAAACAGAAGACATAAAATTAAACATACTCACGTTCCAGACGCACGAAAGGTATGAGGAGCAATTATGTAAAACAGGGCATAATTTCTATGCTTTCAACTTAGACGGAATGAAGAAATGGAATCCTAAGTACGCACCCATGCCTGAAAATTATGTACTCATGCCAGAGGGTCAAATATTTGATCATATTAATTTTGATTTGATATTATCTCAAGACAGATTTTACCAATTTAGAACGGCGTCTCAAATAAGACAAAAACTCTTAATACCACTAGTCGCTCTAGAACATACCATGTTGGGTCCACATGCTTCCGATGCATCCATACAATATATGAAAAGCTGTGTTGGAGATATCAATGTTTTTATATCAGAATTCTCAAGGAAATATGTAGACATAGATACAAATACTGCAATCATACATCACGGTGTAGACACAGACCAGTTTTGCAATAAAAATCATAAAAGAGAAAAGAAAGTGTTATCAGTTGCCAATGACTTCATAAACAGAGAATATTGTTTAAACTTTACTGGTTGGCAAAGAGTTACCGAAAAGTTTGATGTAACCGTAAGAGGGGACACACCCGGATTGTCGGAAGCTGCAAATCCAGAAGAATTAATAGGGTTGTACAACACGCATTTAGTATTTTTAAACACTACTACTCACAGCCCTATACCAACAGTTGTTTTAGAAGCAATGTCGTGTGGGTGCGCAGTAGTGTCTACAGCCACATGTATGATACCAGAGATCATAGAAAACGGCGTCAATGGGTTTATATCAAACGACGAAACAGAACTAAAAGAAAGAATACAATATCTTTTTGACAACCCCGAAGAAGCGAAGAGGATGGGTGAAAATGCTAGAAAGACTATACTGGATAGATTCAATTTAGAAAGATTTGTAAAAGAATGGAATAAAATATTTTATACATGCGTAGGGAGAACATCATGATACATCATATAGTAAGTCAACAAGACAAGTATTCTATGATCGAAAGAGACAGAGGGAATACAAATATATCATTTTTATTAATAGAAGAGCTTGCTGGAGAAAAGCACATGGACTCATCACTAGATGAAATAGTGATAGATCAAGCGTTGTCTTTTTGCCCTAACAAAGAATATTATCTAGGTGTAATTGATTTCGCTGTTCTCAAGTTAAGAAAAAATGGTAGTCTTATCATTAAAGACTTAGATGCACTTTCTCTGTGTGACTCTGCTCATGAAAACTTAGACAAATTTAATGAATCTATAGTGGGTAAAACACTATTACATACTTGGCAATCAACTAGAACAAGGCTTAGAGAGCATAATATAAACGTAGAATCGGTGTCTATCAATGAGTCAAATTATACAATTAAATGCAGTAAGAAATGACCAGAACAAGATACATAACATCTGCAAGCAAAAAGAAAAAACCAAGCCAAAAAGAAAAAGGTTTGGTTACTGTGATATTGGTATATCATAGTTTTGCCACCAGAATGAAAGCTCTTGGCAATATAGCTATGATAATGATAAATAAAACAGAAAGACTTGTAGACAAACATCTTTCTATGATAGACAAAACACTGGATAACTATGAGATAATAATTAGCGTTGGTCATGAGTCCTATAAAGTACAACAATATATATATAAAAAATATAAAAATTTAAATGTTAGATGCGTCGAAAACACAGACTACCAGAACTCTAATACGTGCGAGTCTATAAGGCTAGCAATGAATAATACAAATAATAATAAACTTTTAATTATAAATGGCAGTATGTTATTTGAGACTAAATTGTTACAAGATATGCAAATGGAATCTTTAGAAACAATTATGTCTAGCGATGATGTTAATAAAATTATGGATGTGGGTGCAAATGTTAATGAGAAAACAAAACTAGTAGAACATATTTCATACGGAGCAATTGATAAGAAATGGTGTGAGATACTATACGTGTCAGAAGAGAATTCTTTAAATGAAATGAGAAAAAGCTTAGAGTCTAGAGAATTTAACAACAAAGTATTTTACGAGTTTATGAACGCAATGATACAGAAAAATTTAAAAATATCATACAATACAAGTAGTAGCAAAGTGCTAAGAATACAAAACATGGGGGTGTCCAAATGAACTTTACAATATTTAATTATTCTTCAACAGATAAGTTTCAGCCCCTGTATTTGCACGAAAGTTTAACAAAAACAGATGGATGTAATAGCTATGTGTTTGGTGACACATCTAAGATATATGAAATATACGATAATAATAAGCCAGACTATTCAATAGTTAGCGCTCTAAGAACAAACTATGAGCATCTTATGCATTACAATAAAAACACTGATAATAAAATTAAACACATATTAAATCTTGACGGTGTTCCAGAAGAACATGTGGGTCCACTACGAACATTTTTAAAAAATGAAAAAGAATTGCAAGTAGTATTAACTTTTAGTACGGATGATAAATTTAAGTCTGCTGATTTACCATGCCCTTTTGTTAAAATAATGTCGTGTGCTGACATATACTTGCCTACGAGTCAAAAGTATTTCGATATATCTAAACTAATCATTGTTTCCGTAGATTCGGATAAAAAAGAATACGATGGTGATTACCACACATTTAATCTATTTAATGAAAATGACATAGCAGACATTAAAGGAAATAATATGTTCTTTACTAAAATCTGCAATAATTATTCAGAAATTATATTTAGAAACATTGATGCTGACAACATACCGGAAGCATTTTTTACATCTCTAAGTCTTGGTGTGCTAACATACTTTGACAACGACGACGAAGAGAAAGCTAGAAAATTGCAAAGCACCCTACAAAATATTTTTGACAAAGATACAAAATTTGATTATAATAATAAAGGCGATTATAACATAGATGCAATAAAAGAAACAATAAACAAGAAACATACACCAGTAAATAGAGTCAAGACTATATTGTCTCAACTAAAAGACACTTATGATATAATCCAAAACATGGAGCAAAAATGAGTATAGCGCTACTAACAAACCTTCAGGATGATGCTTCTAGAAAATTTGCAGAAGAGTTCTCTAGAGCTTGCGGAGACTTGCGTATAAATGATCATGTAATATTTTATACGGACACGTATGATGAATCAATTGATTGTGACACTTCAGTTATAGACTCTTATGGACTATGGGCGTTTAGTGGAACATTAATTTTTACATCTATGGTAGAAATAACAAAATTTTTAAACATTACTTCTGATATAAAGTTTGCATATTACCCAGACTTAGATAACCAGTATGATCCAATAAGATGCTTATATTATAGAGAAAAATATCAAGTACATTGTATAGATGACGCTGTGAATAGCAAGGTCTGTAGAACTTTGGGCAATAATATAAAAGTCAAAAAACACGAAAACATTAATAAGATGCTGGAGGATTTAGCATGAATATTAAAGAAATAATTACCATGTACACCACGGACATGAAGAGTACGTATGAAATCGCTGAGATATTTAATACATATCCCAATAAGATACGTAGAATATTAATTAAAAATAATGTAGAGATTAAAGATAAAAGCACGGCTCAAAAAAACGCATTGATAAAAGGTGTTGCTACAATACCAACGAAGGGTAAACATAGGACAAAAGAAGAAAAGTTAAAGATCAGCGCTTCACAAAAAAAAGCGTGGGAAAATATAGATCCTAAAAAGTATGAATTACACGTAAAAAAATGCAAGGACAGATGGTCTAAATTAACAGACCAACAAAAAAAAGATATGCAGTCTGCCGCAACGAAGGCTATACAGCTGGCTGGGAAAGAAGGTTCTAAGTTAGAAAAATTTTTAAAATTAGAATTAACTAAAGAAGGTCATTCTGTCGAAATACATAAAAAGAATCTTATACCAAATGAAAATTTAGAAATCGACTTGTACTTGCCCATGATTAAGACTATAATAGAAGTAGATGGTCCTTCTCATTTTTTACCAATATGGGGTGAAGAGAAACTGCAAAAACAAATAAAAGCAGACGCAAATAAAACAGGGTTGATTTTGAGTAAGGGTTATGCTATAATTAGAGTAAAGAGTCTGCTGGACTCTGTACCTTTATCTACGCAGGAGGATCTAAAGAACAGATTGATAAAACTTCTCGAAGAAATGGGTAACAAATTCCCAGCTAAATCTAAGAGATATATTGAAATTGACTTACAGGAAAGGTAGATCTATGACTATGACAATGGAACCAGAAAACTTATTTGAAGGAGTAGAAGAATTGAGTACACCATCAAATACTGATACGTCAGTAAAAAATGTAATAAAAGACGATGCACCATCTATGCTGTCTCCAGAATGGCATGATTATGCTATGAGCCTATTTGAAGAAGACGAGATGATGAATGGGCATCCCTTAGTCACTGGGCTTAGGAGGGTGTCTGAACTTGTTCTTGGGCCAATGACTTTTAGCGGTCCAACATGGGTGAAGCCAACAGAAAGAGATGATCATCATGGCAGAGCCACAGTCATCTTCACATTAGAATTTGCTAATGGGCTAAAATGTTCTGAGGTTGCTGACTCTTGGGAAGGCAATACTGATGATATGTTTTGTGCGTTCGCCGTAGCAATCGCTAGCACCAGAGCGGAAGCTAGGGCTTTGAGAAAAGTACTGAAAATCAAGGGCGTTGCAGCAGAAGAATTGACTAAGAAAGATACTGCTAAAATTGTTCGTGATATTTCTAAGCAAAACAATAGTAGCGCTGGAGACTATGACGATACCGGCAGGATGAGCGATGCTCAATACAACTTTATTGATATCAAATGCAAACAACTAAAAGTAAATGGATCGAAGTTGTTTAAAGATATTTTTAATGTAGACAATAATCGTAAGATTTCTAAGAAGGTAGCTAGCGAGATCATTGATGTTCTCAACAATTACCAACGCGATAAAAGTACAATCCCGCAAGAGATTGTTGGTTACAATGAAGAATGGAGAAACT
>MDSV01083541.1_pt1 | contig 12935 bp, 10 predicted proteins | sample 810851 | NCBI WGS metagenome assembly MDSV01 (sample SAMN05326640, study PRJNA326480) | marine metagenome | isolation source: seawater | place: Atlantic Ocean: North East | collected 2012 | reverse complement strand
GCTATAATAGTTCTGGAGGCTAGAGGTGGATGCTGCTTGAACCCGACCAGATCTTAACAGAAGCAGTCGTAAAGACAGTTATTCAGGTTCTAGTCTCCTTAAAATATTAAAATGAACAAAAATTCAAAAGTTTTAGCCCTTAAATATAGACCCCAAATATTTGATGATCTGATTGGTCAAGAGGTTATTTCTGAAACAATTATGAATTCAATAAGAGCCAACAAAGTACCAAATGCTTATCTTTTTACAGGAATTAGAGGAATAGGCAAAACAACAATAGCTAGAATAGTCGCAAAATCCTTAAATTGTTTGAAGGGAATTGATAGTTTGTGTAAAGAAAATTTTTGTGAAAATTGTGAAGCTATTGCTAACTCAAATCATATTGATGTTCTTGAAATGGATGCTGCAAGCAAAACAGGCGTGGATGATGTTAGAGACTTAATAGAATTTTCAAGATATGGACCAACTTCTTCAAAATATAAAATTTTTATAATCGATGAGGTACATATGTTAAGCAGACAAGCATTTAACGCTTTATTGAAAACATTAGAAGAACCTCCTGAATATTTAAAATTTATTTTTGCAACAACTGAAATTAAGAAGATACCAATTACAGTTGTGTCTAGGTGCCAAAGATTTGATCTATCGAGAATTAGATCATTTGAATTATTTAAATTTATAAAAGACATTAAAGATAGAGAAAATGGTAAAGCAACTGATGATGCCTTGAAACTAATTGTAAAGATTTCAGAAGGATCAGTAAGAGACGCACTTTCATTATTGGATAGAGCATTATTAAGTTTGGATAGTGAAAAAAACTTAGACTTAATAACAGCTCAAAAGATATTTGGCTATTTTGATAAATCTCAATTAATTGATTTGTTTAGTTTAATTCTTAAAGGAGATGAAAATAAAGTGATAGATAATTATAGAAAAATTTATGATCAAGGTGTCGAGCCAAAGATATTTATGAATGATTTTTTAGAAATTTTGTATTATTTTAAAAATATCAATTTACTTACAATTGAAAGCACTAATTTTTCTTTAAATGATTACGAGTTTAATAAAATTAAAAAAATTTCAGAACAAATTGATAGTGAGATTTTAATTTTATACTGGCAATTCTCAATAAAAACTTTAGAAGAATTAGATATAGTCTCTAACCAACATCTATCAATTGAAATGTTCTTATTAAGATTAATACATCTCAAAGAATTCTACCCTAAAAATGAGCCAATAAGAATTAGTGAAAGTAATGACGCTGCTCAAAATAATTTTTCTCCTGAGATAATTAACAAAGAAACTGTAAATCAAATTAAAAATGTAGCTCAAGAAAAAAAAACGAAACCAGAAACCCAAACAGATACAAAAATTCCAAATGATGTTTCAATTAAATCTTTCAATAAATTATTAGAAGTTTGTTTAGCAAAAAAAGAGATGAAATTAAAATATGAATTAGAAAAAAATGTTAATTTGGTCAAATTTGAGAAAGGACGAATGGAAATTTCTTTTAACGATAATCTAGATAAGGATTTTGTAAAAGATCTATCCTCAAAGCTTTTAGAGTGGACCAATCAAAGATGGATTATAAGTTTTAGTAAAAACAAAGGAGATTTATCAATTAAGGAGAAAGAAAAAAAAAATCAAAAAGGATTAATTGAAAATGCTAAAAAATCTGATGTGTATAAAACTATGTTAAGCTATTTCTCTGATGCTGAACTAATTGAGGTTGCTTCCTCTAAAAGAAATGATGATTAATGACTGATTTTAAAAAAATACTTGATAAAGCAAAAGAGCTCGAAGCCAGAATGAAAGAAAGCCAAGAAAAGATCAAGAATATTAAGGTTGAGGGAATTTCTGGCTCTAATTCAGTTAAGGTTACTTTAGATGGGGAGGGAGAAATGCAAAAGATTGAAATTTCTGACGAAATTTTAAAGGAAGACAAATCAATCATTGAAGATTTAATAGTTGCAGCCCACAATAAAGCAAAAACACAGTTAAAATCTAAAACAACCGAGGAAATCTCAAAGGCTACTGGTGAGTTAGGTATACCTGGTTTTAAATGGCCATTATAGTTAATGCAAAATATTTCTGAAATAGAGAATCTAGTAAAATTAATTTCTAAATTACCTGGATTAGGTCCAAAATCTGCAAAACGAATAGTTTTAAAGCTAATTAATAATAGAGAAGAAATTGTTAAACCAATGGCCAATACTTTGGCTCAAGTTTATAAAAATGTTACCCGCTGCAGATCATGTGGATCATTAAAATCTAATAATGAGGGATGTTTTAATTGTGAAAATGTAAAAGAAAAATTTGATAAAATTTGTGTTGTTGAAGATATAGCTGATCAATGGTCAATTGAAAACTCAAATATTTATAGTGGTTATTTTCATATCTTAGGGGGAACCATTGCATCTGCAGGAAATAAAAAAGAGGATCTTTTAATTAACTCATTAGTTGAAAGAGTAGTTAAAGAAAGGATTCAAGAAGTTATTTTAGCTACTAGTGCTACTGTAGAGGGACAAACTACTGCGTATTATATTAAAGATAGTTTAAAACACACAAAAGTTAAAATTACCAAATTAGCTCAAGGTTTACCTGTTGGTGGAGAAATAGAAAGTTTAGATGATGGGACTTTATTTTCAGCTTTTAAAAATAGATCAAATATAAAATCTAATTCTGATTAGATTTTTTATTAATTCTGTTTAAATGTAATAATGGTTCAGTATACCCTGAGGGCTGGTCTTTACCTTTAAAAATTAAATCACAAGCAGTTTGAAAAGAAATTGAATTATCAAAATTATCGCTCATCTTTTTATAATTTTGATCATTTTTATTTTGATTATCTACTATTTTTGCCATTTCCTTCATAATCTCAATGACTTGAATTTTTGTAGTGATTCCATGATGTAACCAATTTGATATATGTTGAGACGAAATTCTTAATGTCGCTCTATCCTCCATTAAGCCTACATTATTTATGTCTGGTACTTTTGAACAACCAATTCCTTGATCTATCCATCTTACAACATAACCCAACAGTGTTTGCGCTGAATTAGAAATTTCTTTATTAATTTCGTCGATTGACCAATTAGGTCTATCTGCAATTGGTATTATTAATAAATCATCTAGTTTTGCAGGTTCCCTAGATTGAATTTCTTTTTGTTTTTTAAAAATATCTATCTCATGATAATGTAAAGCATGTAATGCAGCAGCTGTAGGAGAGGGTACCCATGCACAATTTGCACCAGCATTTAAATGAGCTTTTTTTTGCTCCAACATATCTCTCATTTTATCTGGCATTGCCCACATTCCTTTTCCTATTTGAGCTTTTCCTGAGAAGCCACATTTGATACCAATATCTACATTATTATTTTCGTAAGCCTCTATCCATTTAGACGATTTCATGTCTCCTTTTTTTACCATGGGACCTGCCTCCATTGAGGTATGTATTTCATCTCCAGTGCGGTCTAAAAATCCAGTATTAATAAAAAATACTCTATTCTTAAGAGATCTTATACACTCTTGGAGGTTAGTAGAAGTTCTTCTTTCCTCATCCATAATACCAATTTTACATGTATATTTTTTTAATTTTAAAACCTCTTCTACTTTTGAAAAAATTAAATCTGTAAATGCTGTTTCATCAGGACCATGCATTTTAGGTTTTACAATATATATAGATCCAGTTCTTGAATTTCCTCTTCTTTTTAAATCATGCAACGCTGCTGCAGTAGTAAAAAACGCATCCATTAAACCCTCAGGAATTTCATTTCCATCTTTTAAAATGATTGAGGAATTTGTCATTAAGTGCCCCACATTCCTAATTAAAAGTAAACTTCGGCCGTGTAATTTTGATTTCTCTCCCTCTTTAGATATGTAATTTCTATTTGGATTTAATTTTCTTTCAAAAGTTTTTCCCTCTTTTTCAAATTGGCTTACTAGATTACCCTTCATTAAACCTAACCAATTTTTGTAACACAATATTTTGTCATCAGCATCAACTGCTGCAACACTATCTTCGTTATCACATATTGTTGAAACCGCAGATTCTAATATTATATCACTTATACCTGCATGATCTTGTTGAGCACTAAAAGCCCTAGGATTTTTTAATATTTCTATGTGAAGATTATTATTTTTAAGTATGATAGCTGAGGGATTATCAGCTTCACCTCGATATCCTATAAATTTTTCTTTATCTTTTAAAGTTGCAACATCAACTCCTTTTAAAATCTTTAGTTCTTTATTTTGAACAGCTAGACCAGTTATTTTTTTCCAGCTAAATTCTTTCAACGGAAAGTATTTATCTAAAAATTCTCTTCCATATTTTATTACAAACTCACCTCTTTCGGGATCATATCTTTGAGATGTGCTATCTTCAGACTCTTCAATGGCATCAGTGCCATATAAGCTATCGTATAAACTCATCCATCTTGCATTAGCAGCGTTTAAGGCATACCTAGCATTCATTATAGGAACAACTAATTGTGGACCAGCAATTTTTGCTATTTCTTCATCAATATTGTTAGTTTCAATTTTAAAATCTTGGCCGGTTTCTTTGATATATCCAATTTGTAACAAGAATTTTTTATATTCATTAAGATTAATATCTTTTTGTTTATTTTCAACATGCCACTCATCAATTTTTTTTTGTAAATTATCTCTTACTTTTAATAAGTCTTGATTTTTTGATGCCAGTTCATGGACTACTTTATCAAAATCTCTCCAAAAATTATCTGGTGAAATTCCTGTATCCTTTAAAAGTTCATTTTCTACAAATTCTAGAAGTTTATTTGAAACTTTAAGATTATTAATTTTAGTATATTTATCTTGCATATCACTTTCTTAATTTACCCCATCTGTATTTTGGCCTGAGAGTTTTGCTCCTTCGGCGGAAATTTTTCTCTTTCCAGAGTGTTATGCTTTGTCGGTCCATTTACCTGAGAGTTTCCGGGGTGGTTGCTCCTTCGGTGCTAAATAATTAGTAGTCTCTCCCGACAAGTGAAATTTACTTGTAAATATAATGATGTCAAACTATTATTAGTAATCACAACATTTTATTGCCTTTTTTTGTACATAAGTAATATTCTTAAGTAATGAAAAACTATCTAAATTTCGAGAATGACATTAAATTTTTAGAGAGCGAACTTGAAAAATTAAAAGATCCTTTTAATCAGGATGGGCTTTCAGAAGTTGACACAAACAAAATCTCTAAAACTCAAGAAGAGCTAGATGCAAAATTAAAAGCAATTTATTCGTCACTTGATCCTTGGCAAACCACTATGGTAGCAAGACATGAAGATAGACCTAAATCAAAATTTTTTATAGATAATTTATTTGAAGATTTCATTTCCTTAACTGGGGACAGACACTATGGTGAGGATAAATCTGTTATTACTGGATTCGCAAAATTTAAAGGTAAATCGGTTCTAGTTATTGGTCAAGAAAAGGGAGAAAATTTAGAATCTAGAATTGAAAGAAATTTTGGAATGATGAGGCCAGAGGGATATAGAAAAACTATAAGGCTTATGGAATTAGCAAATAAATTTAAAATACCAATAATATCTTTTATTGATACACCTGGTGCATATCCTGGAGTTGGAGCAGAGGACAGAGGACAGGCCGAAGCAATTGCTAAATCAATTGAATGTTGTATGAAATTGGAAGTACCCACTTTAGCAATTATAATAGGTGAAGGAGGTTCGGGAGGTGCAATTGCATTGGCATCTTCTAATAAGGTGATAATGTTGGAGAATGCAATCTACTCAGTAATATCTCCAGAAGGGTGTGCTACTATTTTATGGAGGGATCCCAAAAAAATGCTTGATGCAGCGAAGGCTATGAAACTATCATCAAAAGATCTATTAGAACTTAAAGTGATAGATGAAATAATCTCCGAACCTCTAGGTGGGGCTCATAGAGACAGAAATTTAATATTAAGCAATGTTAAAGAGACTATTTCAAAAAACTTAAAGATATTTGAAGAGATGACCCCTGAAGAGATTTTAGATCAAAGAAAAAACAAATTTTTAAAAATAGGTAGAGGAAAAGGTTTTATCACTAATCCAGAAAGTTTAACTACTTTAGAAAGTAAAAAAAATTTTATATATCAATTTTTTAAAAATAATAAAAAAAATATGTATTATGCTATCGTTTTAATATCTCTAATGACAGTATCCATGATCTTTTTTTTATAAAGCCCCACAACAGTGTTTATATTTTTTACCTGATCCACAGTGACAAGGTTCATTCCTTCCAATTTTTTTTTCTGCCAATTTAGTATTAATCTTTTTACTTTCTTCTTTCTCCCTAGGTTGTACTACTACTTTTAGATTCATTAAAACAGTAATATAGTCTAGTTTTAACTTTTCCAACAAACTTGAAAATAGATCAAAAGCTTCTTTTTTATATTCTATTAAAGGGTCTCTTTGCCCATAAGATCTAAGTCCAATTACTTGTCTTAACTGTTCTAAATACTGAATATGTGACTTCCAATTCATATCTATTGACTGCAATAAAATTCTTTTTTCTATTTCTTTTGACTGATCTTCACCTAAAATCTTAGTTCTTTCATTTCTATTTTCATTAAACTGAATTGATATTTTATCTCTAAATTCATTGTCTTTTAATGAAATAAATTCAGAAAATTGTTTCTCATCTAAACTCTTTCCCATGAGTGATCTTAATCTTTTATCAAAATCATTACTACTAGGGTTTGCTTGTTTTTTAATTTTCAATTTAATTAGGTCATCAACAATTTCTTTTAAGAAATGTTCAGAATAAGAAAATATCTGATCACTATTCATTGCATCATTTCTTTGAGAAAAGATAACATGCCTCTGGTCGTTAAGAACATTGTCGAATTTTATTAATGTTTTTCTAATATCAAAGTTTCTAGCCTCGACTTTTTGCTGAGCTCTTTCTAGCGCTTTATTAATCCAGGGATGATCAATACTCTCCCCATCTTTCAGTCCAAGTTTTTCAAGTATGTTATTCATCGACTCGGTACCAAATATTCTCATTAAATCATCTTCTAGACTAACATAAAATATTGAGCTCCCCTCGTCACCTTGTCTACCTGATCTACCTCTTGCTTGATTATCGACCCTTCGGGACTCCATTCTTTCCGTACCAATTACAAATAAACCACCTAGAGATTTAATTTTTTTTTTATGAATTTTTAATTGATCTTCTGAAGCTGAGCCTTTTTTACCACCTAATTGTATATCAACTCCACGACCTGAAATACTCGTTGTTATAATTACTGAGTGGTCTTTACCTGCATTAGCTATAATTTCAGCTTCATTTTCGTGATTTTTAGCATTCAAAACTACATGATTTAATTTTTCTTTATCTAATAATTTAGAATAAATCTCTGATTTATTAATACTCGAAGTAAAAATTAATAATGGCTGTCCTTTGTGATTACATTCCTTTATTTTTTTTACAATTGCCTGATTTTTTTCTTTTTCTGATCTAAATATTTGATCATTAAAATCTTCACGAACCATCGGTTTGTTAGTAGGAATTACTACTACAGGTAAATTGTAAATTTCATAAAATTCCTCTGCCTCTGTTGCTGCTGTACCCGTACAACCAGATATTTTTTTGTAAAGTTTAAAATAGTTTTGGTAAGTAATAGATGCCAGTGTTTGATTTTCAGCTTGAATTTTAATTTTTTCTTTTGCCTCCAAAGCCTGGTGTAGACCATCTCCAAATCTTCTACCTTCAAGAATTCTTCCTGTTAACTCGTCGATAATTTTTAAGCTATTATCTTTAATAATGTAATCTTTACCTTTTTCAAATAAATGGTTTGCTCTTAATGCTTGATTAACATGGTGGACTAAAGCTAAATTTTCAGGATCGTAAAAATTGTTATTTTTTAATATACCTGAATCTGAAAAAATTTTTTCAACATTATTAATACCCTCATTTGTAAGTAAAATATTTTTATCTTTTTCATCGATCTCATAATGATTTTTGTTCAATAGTTTTACTAATTTATCAATCGCTAAATATTGGCTTGTCTTATCTTCAGCTGCTCCAGATATAACTAGAGGAGTTCGTGCCTCATCAATTAAACAAGAGTCAATTTCGTCTACAATTGAGTAATTATGCTCTCTTTGTACTTTTTCATCTCTAGAATATTTCATATTATCCCTGAGATAATCAAAACCTAACTCACTATTAGTTGCATACGTTATATCACAATTATAATTTTTTTTTCTTTCACTGTCATTTTGATCATTATTGATAAACCCTGATGTAAGACCCAAAAAATTATAAATTTCACCCATATCTTGCGAGTCTCTTTTTGCCAAGTAATCGTTTACAGTTATTACATGCACTCCTTTTTCCTCAAGTGCATTTAAATATGCAGATAATGCGATAGTTAGAGTTTTACCTTCCCCAGTTCTCATTTCTGCAATTTTGTTTTCATGCAGAACTACACCACCAATTAATTGAACATCGTAGTGACGTTCATTCCTGGTTCTTTTAGATGCCTCTCTTACCAAACTAAACGCCTCAGGTAAAATCTGATCTAATGTTTCTCCATTTTTGATTCTATTTTTAAATTCTTGGGTTTTTTTTGGAAAAGCCTCTTTTGTTAAATTTTCAAAATCAGCCTCTAGGGCATTTATTCCTTTTATAATATAACTAATTCTATCTAACTCTTTCTGATTACCAGATTTGAAGAATTTAGATATAAAGCCTAAGGGATTAAACATTTGTTTTGATATATAAATTAATTATACTTTAATATAACTATTAAATTACTATTTTAAATAGCATGGGAATCAATATAACGAATTTTTTATCTTCAAAATCAAAAAATCGTAAAATGATTGATTTTCAGGATTTAGACCATTTAGATGGTTTGTCGATATCAGCAGTTAGTGCAAATCTGTACAAAAATAACAGAGATGATCTAGTCATGTTTTATTTTAGAGATGGTGCAAATTTCGCATCTGTATACACAAAATCAAAAATTTTATCTGAGAATATTAAGTGGAATTTGAATCAAAAAACAAAGAAAATATTTTCTTTATTGATCAATACTCGAAATGCCAATTCATTCACAGGAGATCACGGCTATAAATGTATGCAAAGCATTGCAGAACTAACTTCTCAAAAATTAAGTGAAAAACAAAAAAAAGATGAGGATAGTCCCAAAAAGATATCACCTAAAAATATAATATTTGGATGTACAGGAACTATTGGTGAAGTATTTCCACTAGAAAAAATAACCGCAAAAATACCAAATTTAATAGAACGTATTAAATATACTCAAAATAAACTTCTTTGGATGAAAGCTGCACTTGGAATAATGACGACAGACACAAAACCAAAAATGGCAATGGAAGAATGCAGCATTGGTAAAACTTCTGTTAAAATCTATGGTATTGCAAAGGGCTCAGGAATGATCCATCCAAATATGGCAACCACTTTAGGATATGTTTTTACAGATGCAGATCTTCCTAATGAAATATTAAAAAAACTTTTAAAAAAAAATATTGAAAATACTTTTAATGCAATTAGTTGTGATGGGGATACTAGTACTAATGATATGGTTTCTATCTTCTCAACCGGTAAAGCTAACAACATTAAAATAAATAATTTTAAGGACAAAAAATTAAATTTTTTTGATCAATCACTTAATAGAGTTTTGTTAAATCTAGCAAAAAGGGTAGTTTCAGATGGAGAAGGAGCTTCTAAATTTATAACTATAAACGTAACTCACTCTAAATCTGAGTTAGATGCAAAAAAAATTGCCTACTCAATTGCAAATTCTCCTTTAGTAAAAACCGCAATAGCTGGTGAAGATCCTAATTGGGGAAGAATAATCATGGCAATTGGTAAATCAGAGGCAGAAATAAACGTTAATAAGTTGTCCATTAAATTTGGAAATATTAATGTTGTACAAAATGGCAGAATTCATGCTTCTTACGACGAAAAAGAGACTAGTGACTATATGAAAAATTTAGACATAGAAATACATGTCAATGTAGGAAGTGGAAATAAATATTTTACAGCCTATACTATGGACCTCACTAAAAAATATATTGAGATTAATACAGACTATAGAAGTTAAAAGTGTTGAATTATTATATGCAATTATCAAATAAAATTTATGATTAAGTATAGTTTAGTATGTAAAGATTGTGATTTAATATTTGAAAGTTGGTTTGCAAATTCCAAAGAGTATGAAAAATTAAAAAGAAAAAAACTTTTGAATTGCAACAGTTGCAATTCAATTAACATAGAAAAAAGTCTAATGGCTCCAAGTCTTTTAAATAAAAATTCAAATGTAAATATCAGTAAAGAATTTAAGAAATATGATAAAATTAAGAAAACAATAAACGAATATCAAAAATTTATTAAAAATAATTTTAAATACGTTGGTGATAATTTTGCTTATGAAGCAAGATCTATCCATTATAATCAAAAAAGAAAAGGAAAAGGTATTTACGGAACAATATCAAAACAAGATCTAAAAGAGCTTAAAGAGGAAGGTATTGATGCTCAGACGATACCATGGGTTGAAGATAAAAATAATTAATTTTTGATAAATTTACCAATATAGTTAACTGAGGTGTCTTTACTGACATTCCATTTGTCAGTAATAATATTAAGTTTCATTCCATCTATTCTATCTACATTAAGGCCATTATTTTTTAATACTGAACATAGCTCCTCAGGTTTTAAAAATTTTTCCCACTCATGTGTTCCAACTGGGAGCCAACGCAGTATATACTCTGCTCCTACAATTGCAAAAATATATGATTTTAAAGTTTTATTCAATGTGGCAACAAACATTATTCCACTTTTTTTTAAAAGTTTGCTACATGATTTTAAAAAAAAATTTACATCCTCAACATGTTCTACGATTTCCATATTCAGGATAACATCAAACTTATCGATTGCTCTTAATTTTTCAGGGGATGTACAAAGATAATTTATCTTAAGATTATTTTTTTTAGCGTGAAGCTTCGCGATCATGATATTTTTTTTTGATGCATCTATTGCGGTGACTTTAGCTCCCAACCTGCACATTGGTTCGGATAGCAAGCCTCCACCACAGCCTACATCTAGAATTTTAACATTCTTTAGTGGAGTATTTTTATGATCTAATTTAAATGTTTTAATTATATTCTCTTTTATATAAGAAATTCGAATTGGATTAAATTTATGCAGTGGTTTGAATTTACCAGTAGGATTCCACCATTCTTCAGCAATTTTAGAAAATTTTTCTATTTCTTTTTTATTAATTGTGTTATTTTTCATTAGTGAGTTGACTTTATATCCAGCATGTATTTATTCAATAATTTTTAAATTTATAAGTATAGTTTATCATGAAAATTTTAGTATTAAAATTTGGAGGTACTTCAGTCGGTACAATAAAAAAGATTAAAAAAGTTGCTGAAATAATTGCAGATTATAAAAAGAAAAATTATAAAGTTATTGTTGTTTCATCAGCCATGAGTGGTGTGACAAATACGTTAATAAAAAAATCCAAAGAAATAAGTGACAATTTTTCTGATACTGAACATGACGTTTTAGTTTCTTCTGGAGAGCAAGTGGCCTGTTCTTTGATAGCGGGAAGATTGGTTCATAATGGTTTTAAATCTAGATCTTGGTTATCTTGGCAAATTCCAATTATCACGGTTGGACCTAATAAGAATTCAAGAATTAATAAAATTAATAAAAATAGAATAATAAAATATTTAAAAGAGGGTGGCATACCGATTATAACTGGGTTTCAGGGAGTTAATAACGAAAATAGGATTACAACTATTGGACGAGGTGGCTCAGATGCAAGTGCAATAATGCTAGCAAAGTTTTTCAAAGCTGAGAGATGTATTATATATACTGATGTTGAAGGAGTATACACAACTGATCCTAATAAATTAAGAAAAGCAAAAAAAATTAAAATAATTTCATATGAGGAAATGTTAGAAATGGCTTCACTTGGTGCTAAGGTTATGCAACCTGTTTCGATTCAGGATGCAAGGTTAAATAGAATAGACATTGAAGTAAAGTCATCTTTTATTAAAAAATCAGGAACATTGATTACGAAAAGATCTAAAATAATAAATAATAAGATTATTACCGGAATCTCATCAACCCAAAATGATTCAAAAGTTTCACTCATTGGCGTGAAAGATAAACCTGGTGTTGCTGCGTCTATTTTTAAACCATTATCTAAAAATTTAATAAATGTTGATATGGTTGTTCAAAATATTTCAGCTAATGGAAAAGAAACAGATTTAACATTTACAATTAAGACAGAAGATTTAAATAAGACAAAAAAAATAATTCAAGAGAATAAGTCTATTAATTATAGAAATTTACTTTTTGAAAAGGATGTTTCAAAAATTTCAGTGATTGGTGTGGGTATGATTACAACACCCGGTGTTACTTTCAGAATGTTCCAAACACTTGCAAATAAAAAGGTTAATATAAAGGTGATTTCTACATCTGAAATTAAAATTTCAGTTCTAATTGATAAAAAAAATACTAAAAAAGCATTAATTGCATTACACAAAGAATTTAAATTAGATAATCAAAAATGAGCATAAGACCATTCAGAGATATCAAAAGAAGAAAAACAAAAGAAATTAATGTTGGTAAAGTTAAAGTGGGAGGTAACAATCCTATAACAGTGCAATCTATGACCAATACTCTTACTACAGATATAAAAGCTACCATAAAACAAATAAATGAAATTCATAATGAAGGAGCTGACATAGTTAGAGTTTCCTGTCCAGACGAACCGTCATCAAAAGCTCTTAAAGAAATCACTAAGCATGTTGATGTACCTTTAGTTGCTGATATTCATTTTCATTATAAAAGAGCAATCGAGGCTGCAGAAAATGGAGCTAGTTGTTTAAGGATAAATCCTGGAAATATTGGTAATATATCTAGAATTC
>MDSV01199589.1_pt1 | contig 12938 bp, 12 predicted proteins | sample 810851 | NCBI WGS metagenome assembly MDSV01 (sample SAMN05326640, study PRJNA326480) | marine metagenome | isolation source: seawater | place: Atlantic Ocean: North East | collected 2012 | reverse complement strand
TCAAGATCACCAAGCATTTCCTCTGCAGGCTTTCTCAAACGAGCCTCAGTGTAACGCATAGCAGCCGGATTATCACCGTCAATACTACCGAAATTACCCTGACCATCAACCATTGGGTATCTTAGTGACCAGTCCTGGGCCATTCTCACCATGGTATCATAAACTGATGAATCACCGTGTGGGTGGTACTTACCTAGTACCTCACCGACGATACGTGCAGATTTCTTGTGTGCTCTATTTGAAAGGACTCCCAGATCTAACATTCCGTATAAAACTCTTCTATGGACGGGTTTAAGACCGTCTCTTACGTCTGGAAGTGCTCTAGATACGATAACTGACATCGAGTAATCGATGTAAGCTGATTTCATTTCATCAGATATATTTATCTGAATGATTTTTTCTCCTTCTGCCATTGTTCTATTTCTATCCTTTTTTTTGTTCCAAAGCCTGTTATTTTAGATGCCTTGAAAGACACTCAAAAATACGAAATCAGCATCTCAGTTTACCCCTAAAAAAACTTTCAATTCTTCACAATAGACAACTATTAAATGTGGATAACGCATAAGAATTTAGTTCAGGGGTTTTGTTCAAGTATGTAGATTTGATAAAAGTTGAAACAACGAATCGCATTGTTTATGCGTTTTAATTTTGAGAGACTGTTTTATTCACTTGTTTGATTGAAGAGAGTATGGAAGCAAAATTTTCACCGAGAGTTAGAGAGGTAATCACATTTAGCCGTGAAGAAGCCTTGAGATTAGAGCATAATTATATTGGGGTTGAGCACCTTTTACTTGGAATAATTAAGGAAGGAGAAGGTACTGCTGTAAAGATTTTGGAAGGACTTAATTGTGATATTCAAAAGCTAAGAAAGCTTGTTGAGCAATCAATTAAATCAGCAGGAAGTAAATCAGTAGGCTCAGCAAACATGCCTTTGGTTAAACAGGCAGAACAGATTCTTAAAATCACATATTTAGAAGCTAAGTTATTTAAAAGTCCAATAATTGGAACTGAGCACTTGCTTTTCAGTATTCTTAAGGATGAAGATAATGTTGCGACAAAATCTCTTCATCAGTTTAAGATTGACTACGATGTAGCAAAAGAGGAATTCGAAAACCTTCTTCCAGATTTAGAAACTGAATCCCCCTCTCCTACTCCTGACTTTCAGTCTAACATGGATGACGATAGTGATTTAGACCCTCATGATGGCCATACAGAACCTAGAGGAAGAGGTAATTCAGGAACGTCAACTGGAGGGACTAAAAGAAAAAGCGACACTAAGAGTAAGACTCCTGTACTAGATAACTTTGGAAGAGACCTTACAAAGATGGCTGAAGAAGGGAAGCTTGATCCAATTGTTGGCCGTCAAAAAGAAATTGAAAGAGTAAGCCAAGTTCTTTCGAGAAGAAAGAAGAATAATCCTATTCTTATTGGTGAACCCGGTGTTGGGAAGACTGCTATAGCTGAAGGTTTGGCCATAAGAATTGTAAATAAAAAAGTAAGTAGAGTTTTATATAATAAGCGTATTGTTACTCTTGATGTTGCTTCTCTTGTAGCAGGAACTAAGTACAGAGGACAGTTTGAAGAAAGAATGAAGGCAGTTATGAATGAGCTTGAAAAAAGCCCTGACGTAATTATTTTTATTGATGAAATTCACACAATTGTAGGTGCTGGTGGTTCGAGTGGGTCACTTGATGCTTCAAATATGTTTAAACCTGCACTTGCTAGAGGTGAGATTCAATGCATTGGAGCGACCACATTAGATGAATTCCGCCAGCATATTGAAAAAGATGGAGCTCTAGAGAGAAGATTCCAAAAGGTTCTAGTTGAACCTACTTCAATTGAAGAGTCTATAGAAATCCTCAATAATGTGAAGGATAAATACGAGGAACACCATAGCGTTAGCTACACTAAAGAGGCAATTGATGCATGTGTTAAGCTTACATCTCGTTACATAACTGACAGACACCTTCCGGATAAAGCTATTGACGCTCTTGATGAAGTTGGTTCAAGAGTACACCTTAATAACATTCACGTTCCCCAGCAGATTCTTGATATTGAAGAGGAAGTTGAAAGAATTAAGGAAGAAAAAGTTAGAGTTGTTAGGTCTCAGAGGTATGAAGAAGCAGCAAAGCTTAGAGACACTGAGAGAAACCTGAATGAAAGACTTGAGCTTGCAAAGAAGAAGTGGGAGGAAGAGAATAAGAATATGAGGGTGACAGTAACTGAAGATCACGTTGGTGATGTAGTTGCTATGATGACGGGAATTCCAGTTCAGAGAATCGCTGAAAAAGAAAGCGGAAAGCTAGCTCGAATGGATAAAGACATTGAAGGCAAGGTTATAGGACAAGAGGAAGCGATTAATAAAGTTGTTAAGGCAATAAAGAGAAATCGCGCTGGTCTTAAAGACCCTAATAAGCCAATTGGTTCATTCATTTTTCTAGGCCCTACAGGTGTGGGTAAAACTCAACTTGCAAAGATTCTTGCTCAATTTATGTTCGATAGCGAGGTAGCGTTGATCAGAATTGACATGAGTGAATATATGGAGAAGTTTGCCGTTTCTAGGCTTGTAGGTGCACCTCCAGGCTACGTGGGCTACGAAGAAGGAGGTCAACTTACTGAGAAGGTGAGAAGACGCCCCTACTCTATTGTTTTGTTAGATGAGATTGAAAAAGCCCATCCTGATGTATTTAACCTACTTCTTCAGGCTCTTGATGATGGTCAAATGACAGACAGCTTAGGTCGTAAGATTGACTTTAGAAATACTATCATGATTATGACGTCTAACATTGGTGCTCGTCAACTTGCTGACTTTGGAACTGGAGTAGGATTCACTACTACAGCTGCTAAGAAGAATGAAGATAGCAATAAGAATAGTATAATCCAAACAGCACTTAAGCGCGCCTTTTCACCAGAATTTTTAAACAGAATCGACGACGTTATTTTATTCCAATCTCTTAAGAGAGAGCATATCCATTCAATCATAGACATCGAACTTAACTCACTGTCACAGCGTGTGGTTGATTTGGGGTACGGAATTGAAGTTACAGATTCAGCTAAAGATTATATCGTTGAAAAGGGTTACGATGAGAAGTATGGTGCTCGCCCACTTAGAAGAGCCATCCAAAAACATCTTGAAGACCCATTTGCTGAAGAAATTATTAATTCAGCAGTTGAGGAAGGTGATTTGCTTAAAGCTGATTTTAATGAAGGTGATGAAGGATTGATTATAAGTGTTCTTAAAGGAGGTTTATTAGAAATGCCTGATGGTGCTAATGAAGCTTTAGAAGCTGACGACAAGAAGAAATCAGCTAAGAAGAAGCCAAAGAAAACTCCTAACAAAACTGATTCAAAAGACAGTACGCAAGAAAATGCAGAAGCCTAAAATCTTAAGTTTTAAAGGTATCTATGGCCTTGCGCTAAGTGTCTTAAAAAACAGATACGGAGCTACAATTTTTTTAGCCTTAGGCTGGGTGACATTTATAAGTGATATAGATCTTCCATTTATAATTCAAGAGCAGATGCATTTGAATAAAATGAAGGTTAAAGTGCTCGAAGTAAGTGACAAAAATGATGAGTTAATTCTTAAGCTTCTAGAACTTGAACAGAACCCCAAGGTTCTTGAAAGGATTGCTAGAGAAAGATACTTTATGAAGAAGCCCCTCGAGGAAGTTTATAGGATTGTAGACTAATGATTTAACTTCAGTAATTAACTACTGTGGTCAGCTATAATCACCCATCGTCCGTCAATTTTCTTCCAAATTAGACTGTATATACCTTGACTTTTTTCACTAATACGCCATGATCCTATTAACAATCCGACGTTTGTACATATTTGTATCCAAGATTTGTTATTAAAAGTCAACGTACCCATTGCGTCTTTATTTGGGTACGAATTTCTGTAATTATCAAGAGTAGTGATGTAACCGCTGTTAACTCCTCTACTCCCAATAAAAAGTAAGCTATCGGATTCCCAATAACCCACCATAAATGCTTCAAGATCACCGGAGTTCCAAGCGTTTTGCTGGGCCTCCATGGTTTGACCGACTTGAGTGGGCATGCCTGGGATATGGATTTGGGCTAGAGCAATTGAAGAACAAAAGGCAAAAGCTATATATAAAAATGCTTTATACATTGAATCTAAAGTGCATTACATCACCGTCGTGAACGATGTACTCCTTCCCTTCAACTGATAATTTTCCAGCTTCTTTTACTGTCTGCTCTGAGCCAAACTCTACATAATCGTTATATCCAATCACCTCAGCACGAATGAATCCTTTCTCAAAGTCAGTGTGAATAACGCCAGCAGCTTGTGGTGCTGTTGCTCCTCTTTTAACAGTCCAAGCTCTCACTTCCTTTTCTCCAGCAGTGAAAAAAGTTTGTAAGTCGAGCAAGTTGTAAGCCGTTCTAATAAGCTTTGCAACTCCAGGTTCCGAAAGACCCAAGTCACTCAAGAACATTTCTCTTTCTTGAGCGTCATCGAATTCGGCAATATCAGCTTCAATTGCTGCTCCAATAATTAGAGTTTTTGCACCTTCTTTCTCAGCCATTTCCTTTACCTTTTCAACGTATTCATTGCCGCTAACAACACTTGCCTCGTCTACATTACATACGTAAAGAACTGGCTTAGCTGTAAGCAGTTGCATCTCTCTAATTAAAGGTTCTTCTGCTTCTTCTAATTCTAACATTCTGGCACTGTTGCCACTCAAAAGTAAGTCATGTAGTTTTTCATAGAATTCCATCACTTTAACAGCCTCTTTATCACCAGTTCTAGCTGCTTTACCTACCTTTTCTTTCACCTTCTCAACAGTCTCAAGGTCTTTAAGCTGTAGCTCCAGATCAATTACTTCTTTATCACGAACCGGATCAACGCTTCCATCTACGTGGACAATATTGTCATTATCATAACATCTTAGAACATGAAGAATTGCGTCTGTAGTTCTAATGTTGCCTAGGAATTTATTACCGAGTCCTTCGCCTTTACTAGCGCCTTTTACAAGTCCAGCAATGTCTAAAATTTCTACTGTTGTGGGGATTACGTTTTGAGGATTCACGAGTTTAGCAAGCTGGTTTAATCGTGGGTCTGGAACTGTTATAGTTCCAAGGTTTGGTTCGATAGTGCAAAACGGAAAGTTTGCGCTTTGGGCTTTTGCATTAGATAAGCAATTAAATAAAGTCGATTTTCCAACGTTTGGTAACCCAACAATTCCACACTGTAATGCCATGACTAGATAATTAATTAGGTTTGTAAAGTTAGATAATTAACCTCTCAACGAATTACTACAGTTTATCCACACTTTGTATCTAAGTCACAGGTCGTGCTGTACTTTTATAAAACTTAAAATTAATTTATAATCAAGCACTGAAATAAATGAGCCCACAAGCTACACCAGCCCTATGTTCACAGATTAGAAGAGACATCGTTAGAATGGTTCATGGAGCATCTTCTGGACATCCAGGAGGATCTCTTGGATGCGTTGAATTATTAGCAAAGCTTTACTTTGACGTAATGAATATAGACCCTGAAGAATTTCATATGGATGGAAAGGAAGAGGATCTTTTTTTCCTTTCAAATGGTCATATAAGTCCAGTGTGGTACAGCGTTCTTTCAAGAAGAGGATTCTTTCCAATTAAAGAGTTAGCTACATTTAGAAAGATTAATTCGAGAGTTCAAGGCCACCCGGCTACAGAGGAAGGTCTTCCAGGAATTAGAATTGCTTCTGGCTCTCTAGGCCAAGGTTTAAGTGTAGCTCTTGGAGCAGCTGAAACTAAGAGACTAAATGGTGAAGAGACTTGGGTTTACAGTTTACACGGTGATGGTGAGCTTCAGGAAGGACAAATCTGGGAAGCAGTGATGTACGCGGCGCATAACAAAGTTGACAACATCCTTTCATTTGTTGACTGTAACGGCCAACAAATCGATGGTCCATGCGACGAGGTTTTATGTCTTTCAGACCTTGCTGGTAAATTCAATGCATTTGGCTGGCACGTAATGGAATGCAATGGTCACAATCTTGAGGATTTGCAAAGAGTTATTGACGAGGCTCATTCTCGCAGAGGTTCTGGTGTGCCATGTATCGTGCTCATGAAAACTGAGATGGGTAAGGGGATTGACTTCATGGAAGGTACCCACAAGTGGCATGGAGTAGCTCCAAATGACGAGCAATTAGCTGATGCACTTTCTCAACTAGAAGAGACGTTAGGAGATTATTAATTGCTCCCTGCTAAGTCCCTTTGATGTATTTAAAATCCATATCTCAAATCTGTAAAACCTCAATTGAGGCTTTTGCTATTTTAGTGTTTTTCACTTTCAATTCTTCTTTTGTTTGGTCACAAACAACATCAAAAGAAGCAATACTTTCTTATGATAGCTCAGAAGAAGAGTCTAAGGGACCTACAAGAATTCTGTTTGTTTTTGACGCCTCTAATAGCATGAATTCATATTGGAGTGGTGAGAGAAAAGTTAAACTTGCTACTATGCTTTTATCTCAGTCTCTTTCAGCACTCTATGGAACTCCAGATTTAGAATTAGGCTTGAGAGTTTACGGACACCAAACTAAACTCGTTGAAGGACAGCAAGATTGTGATGATACTCAATTAGTTGTTCCAATCAAAAAGGGATCTAATCTCCTTATAAAAAAAGAACTTGGTAAACTCCAAGCTCAAGGTACAACCCCTATTGCAAGGTCTTTAGAGCGTGCTGCCGATGATTTTCCTAAAGAACCAGGTAGAAACATAATCATCCTTATTACCGATGGTATAGAGGCGTGTGATGAAGATCCATGTGTTGTAAGTCGAATGTTACAGTCTAAGGGTATTGTTATTAAGCCTTTTATCATTGGAATTGGTATTGAAGACAAACACAAAGCAAGCTTAATGTGTGTAGGTAATTTCTACGACGCATCTAACCCAAAAGATTTCGAATCAGTTTTAGCTCTAGTATTAGAACAAGCTCTTCACAATACAACAGTGCAGGTAGACCTTTTAGATAACAAAGGAAAACCTACAATTACTGATGTTCCATTATCATTCACAGATAAGAGAACAGGTGAGCATGCCCCTCAAGTTGTTCATACTTTAGGCTATAAGAACCAAACTGACACGTTTCACCTAGACCCGATTCCTACGTATGATCTTAAAATCCACACCCTCCCAGAAAGAGGAATGAAGGAAATTAATCTTGCACCAGGAAAGCACAATATTATTTCAGTTCCCAACATGTCACAGGGAGTGATTACTCCAAAATTCTCAACAACCAGAAGAAGAAATGACTACGGTTCAATAAGCGTCGATTTATTCGAATCAGGTGCGTGTGAAGCTTTCTTTACAATGAACGTGGGGGCATCACTTAGAGTACTTACGGGAGTATACGATTTAGTATTCCATACCTCGCCTATTACAAAAGTTAATGGTGTAGAAGTTGTTGATGGGGAAATTATCCCGGTAACTATATCAGCTCCGGGATCACTTATGCTAAAAGCATCTGTTTCCGGATTTGGAAGCATAGTTAACGCGTCTACTCTTGAGCACGTTATCCAATTTGGTACCGGTAATCCTTCAGGACTTTACGCATTGCAGCCTGGCACTTACACTGTTATATTCCGTGCAAGACAGGCTCATTCTTCGAAATACAGTATTCAAAAAACTTTCAAAATCACATCGGGTTCTACCCATAATCTGAACATCCATGAATGAATTGTCTGATTTAATCACATTAAACCCCACTGAGTCTAAAGACACAAGATCTGGATTTGGTGCAGGGCTTTCAGAGCTTGGAGAAACAAACAATGACATTGTAGCTCTTTGCGCTGATCTAACTGGATCTCTTAAAATGGATGCCTTCAAGAATTCTCACCCTGATAGATTTTTCCAGGTTGGAATTGCTGAAGCAAATATGATTGGCATTGCTGCCGGTATGACTATTGGTGGTAAGATCCCGTTTACAGGAACTTTTGCTAATTTCTCTACAGGTAGAGTTTATGATCAGATTCGTCAATCTATTGCTTACAGTGAGAAGAATGTTAAGATCTGCGCTTCGCATGCTGGACTTACTCTTGGAGAAGACGGAGCGACTCACCAAATTCTAGAAGATGTGGGTATGATGAAGATGTTACCTAACATGGTTGTTATAAACCCTGCTGATTACGAACAAACTAGACAAGCTACTATAGCAATTGCTAAACATAAAGGACCTGTTTACTTACGTTTTGGAAGACCTAAGGTGCCTGTATTTTACAATAAGAGTGATAAGTTTACAATAGGTAAAGCAGATGTTCTAATGATTGGAACTGATGTGACAATAATTGCTACTGGTCATTTAGTTTGGGAAGCACTTCAAGCAGCTCAAGAACTAAAGGCAAAGGGAGTTAGAGCTGAAGTAATTAACATGCATACTATTAAGCCACTAGATGCAAAGGCTATTCTTGATAGTGCATCTAAGACTGGAAGAGTTGTTACAGCTGAAGAGCACCAAAAACTGGGTGGTTTAGGTGAAAGTGTAGCTCGGGTTCTTGCTGAAAACCTTCCAACTTCAATGAGATTTGTGGCTGTTGAAGATAGCTTCGGTGAGAGTGGTAAGCCAGCTCAACTAATGGAAAAATACGGTCTTACTTCTGCTAACATCGTTAGCAAAGCAATGGAATTACTTTTATAGAAATAGCGTTAAGCTATTTCCACGTCTAAATCTGCTAAGCAGCTGTAGAGCTTGTCTCTTAGCTGCTTTGTTGCTGGAACTAATGGCAACCTAACTGAATCACTACAAAGACCTATAATTTCCATTACAGATTTGATTCCAGTAGGGTTTCCTTCTTCAAAAATGGCGTTAATAATGGGGGTTAATTTTTGATGCATCTCTCTTGCTTCTACAACTTGTCCAAAAAGAGCTTGATTAACCATTGATCCAAATCTATTTGGTAAAGCGTTGCCAATAACAGAAATAACTCCGTCAGCTCCAGATGAAATCATTGCAAGAGTTAATCCATCATCTCCTGAGAACACTTGAAATCCTGCAGGCTTATTCCTTAGAATTTCATCAACCTGGTTTAAATCGCCACTAGCTTCCTTAATAGCGATAATATTCTTATTATCTGCAAGCTCAAGTGTAGTAGAAGCAGACATATTACTTCCAGTTCTAGAAGGAACGTTATAAAGGATTACTGGCTTGGGCGAAGCGTTAGCTACACGAGTGAAGTGCTCCACAATCCCTTTCTGAGATGGTTTATTGTAGTTTGGCGAAGCACTAAGAATAGCGTCAATTCCTGTGAAGTCAAAGTTCTCAATTCTTTCACAAAGAGCCTTTGTGTTATTACTAGCTAAGCCTACAACAATTGGAAGTGTCTTATTATTTAGTTCAATTATAAAGTCAAGTACACTTCTCTGCTCGTTTAAGTTAAGAGTGGGAGTTTCAGCAGTAGTTCCGAGAACTACAAGGAAATCCACATCTGAATTAATTAAATACTCTATATTTCTTTGTAGCGCTGGGTAATCTACCGCTCCATTCTCATTAAATGGTGTTACCATTGCTACACCTAGTCCGTTTAGGTTAATCATCTTATTTAATGTTTGCTTCTAATAGGAATTTAAATGTTCTTTCTATTTGTTCTTGCCAAACTTCCATTTCGTTTGGCATAACACCCTCATTATTTGGTTTATGATCTAGCTTACAGATTTGAACGTCGTAATCTATGAAAGACCAATCCAGCTGCTCTGCCCCAACTTTCATTTGGGCCATAGACATGTTAAGTACGTGTTTTAAGGGAAGTATGGGTTCTAGTTCAAGATCAAATAGTATGTCAAATTCTACTTCGGTAAAAGCTTCTATTTCCTTGATGGGTTTTCCATACCAGTTTAAGTCAGACTTGCAGAAGTAACCGCTATCTAATTTTTTAACTAACCAACCAGGCGTTCGTTTTAAATTCTCATCAACATATGAAAGCATAGACACACGGTTAACTCCCAATTCATCTTGGAAGTACTTTGCAATATCCTTGATTTTTCTATAAAAGTCATGGTCTCTCTCCTTATAAAGAATACCCACCGACTCAGCATTTTTTAGGCTACATCCCTTGCGAGACCTCTTATCGTTCTTGTATCTGCTAAGGACAAACTTGCTAATGTGCTGCTTCCATTTCACGATGCAAAGTTACAAGCCTATTTTTATGTGGCACGGTTCCTGTATAAATTTCGTAAAATTGTATTATGAAATTATTCTCAGTATCACTCCTTTCATTTACCTTATTGATTGCTTCTGGTTGTTCTTCTAGTATTGGGAGCAAAGTTAAAGAACCGTTTTCAGGGAAAAAATACTCTTCTAACGCTAGATATTTTAGAGCTGTTGGAAATGGTATTAGCACACGAGAATCTGTTGCTTCATCTAAGGCAGAAATCGAAGCTCACAAAGAGTTGGCTCAACAGATAGTTACTACAATTCAAGTTGTTACAGACAACTATACTCAAGATGTTCAAGGTGAACACGTAGACCAAGCAATTGAAAGGTTTGAGTCTTTAGCTAGAGAAATTACAAATACTACAATTGGTGATCTAAGAAAAATTGGTGAGAAGAAATATATTTTAGACGACGGAAAATACAGCGTTTACTGTGTTTACGAGATTAAGAAGTCTGCAATGTTTAGATTCTTGAAAAAGAAGGCTAAACTTGATAAGAAGATTAACAATATGGCTAGAACTCAAATCATCAACATGTGTGAAGAAGAGATTAAAAGGCTAGAATCACTTGAGTAATTCTGGGAATCTCCTTCTGAATTTTTGAAGTTTAGGCGCTATAACTGTATTGCAATATGGCGCCTCTTTATTTAGGGCGAAATATTTCTGATGGTAATCTTCAGCCAGATAGAATACCGTGAGATCTTCTATAGAAGTTACTATTTCATCATCCCATTCTGCCTTAGCTCTTTTAATGGCATCAACGGCTTGTTGTTTTTGGTCTTCTGATTTAGGGAAAATAGCAGATCTATACTGAGTTCCTATATCGTTACCCTGACTATTCAAAGTCGTGGGGTTATGAGTAACGAAAAAAACATCGTAAAGAGTATTTAGGCTAATCTGATTCGGGTTAAAGTCAATCTTTATCACTTCAGCGTGACCTGTTCTGCCAGAACAAATTTCTTTATAGCATGGATTTTTAATCGTGCCGCCAGAATACCCAGAAACAACAGATGTAACGCCTTTAAGACTAGTAAATACAGCTTCTACACACCAAAAACAACCAGCAGCAAGTACTATTGAATCTGAATGTTCCATAATTATAAAGGAATGTTCCAGCCGTAAGGGTCTTCAGCATGGCCTCTTCTGATATTTTCTAAAGTTTTCTTAATTTTTGGAGCAACAGTCCAAGTGTCAAATGCAGGAAGATCAAAATCTCCACTTTCAAAGCCTATAGTGCACATGATTGATACAGTTGCAGCTGTACCTAGACCAAACGCCTCTTGGAAAGATCCCGATTTTGCAGCTTCTTCAAGCTCAGCAACAGAAATAGGTCTTTCTTCAACATCAACTCCTAAATCCTTTGCGATTTGAATAGCCGACTTACGAGTAACACCGTCAAGAATTGTGTCGCTTGTAGCGGGAACTAATAGCTTTCCGTCAACAACGAAGGCTGCGTTCATGGTTCCACATTCCTCAATGAATGAGTGACTTGAGGCGTCAGTCCAAAGGAGTTGGTCGTACCCCTGATCTGCTGCAAGCGTTGTTGGATGTAAAGAACCTGCGTAGTTACCCGCAGCTTTAGCAGCTCCAGTTCCTCCCACTGCAGCTCTTGTATATTCGGTTTCAACCTTTACTTTAACAGGCTTACTGTAGTAGGCGTCTACAGGGCATGTGAAAATCATAAATCTATATGAATAGCTTGCTCTAACACCAACGTGACTATCAGTGGCGAACATAAATGGTCTAATATAAAGAGAAGCATCGTCAGAAGATGGGACCCAATCGTTATCTATACCAACAAGCTCAACAATTGCTTGCATGAAGATATCCTCAGGAACAATAGGCATGCACATCCTCATTGCACTCAAGTTGAATCTTCTAATGTTGTTTCCTGGACGGAACAGGCTAACACCTCCACCTTGCTGACGGTATGCCTTCATACCTTCAAAAATTGCTTGACCATAGTGTAGCACCATGCAAGCTGGACTCATTGTCATTGGGCCAAACGGTTCAATGCTCCCCTTCTTCCATTCACCACCCGCATAATCCATAATAAATACGTGATCAGAGAACACCTTTCCAAAAGCAATATTATTAAAGTCTACCTGGTCAATCGCTGATTTTTCGCAGTGCTTAATATCGAAAGTATTGTCCATTTTAATCATGCTAATAGGTCGTTTATCGCGGTGCAAAGATCGTGAATTTCATAGGCTGATGCAAATCGTTTATCACATCACCTGCAAAAAAATCTTTAACTTCCTTTTTAATCTCAGAGTTATGAGGCCTGAAATAGAAATTTATTAGGGCTTACTAAGCCGGATTTCACAGCATACATTACGATTCCAGCTGTGTTTTTTACACCTAGCTTAATCATAACATTCTTTCTATGAGTTGTTACTGTATGAGATGAAAGGAATAATATTTCAGCAATCTGAGAATTAGTATTCCCTTCAGCGATTAAGTAGAGAACCTCCTTCTCTCTTTTACTCAATACAAATGAATCACAAGGTAGTTCAGTAACATTGTTTAAATCGTCGACTTCTATTGAAGCCTTTTTAATCTCTTCAAGAATCTTTCCGCAGAAAAAACTCGAACCATTTGTAGTCTGAATAATCGCATCAGTAATCTCATCTAGGTCACAACTTTTCTTAATGTAGCTGTCTACTCCAGCTTTCATAGCGTGAACAAAAGTTTGGCTACTTTGCATAGGTGTTACGGCAAGAATCTTAGTTCGAAAACACTCTCTCTTAATCTTTACTACTACATCAATATCAAAT
>MDSV01187538.1_pt1 | contig 12939 bp, 11 predicted proteins | sample 810851 | NCBI WGS metagenome assembly MDSV01 (sample SAMN05326640, study PRJNA326480) | marine metagenome | isolation source: seawater | place: Atlantic Ocean: North East | collected 2012 | reverse complement strand
TCTCTCAATACACTATCAGGCAATCTAGCAGCTGTTACACCTTTACCTGGGAAGCTTTGAATTTGCTTACCTTGTAAAAATTCACCAGTTGCAATTGCTCTCATAGCTGCTGCCGTACAAGCCATTTCGAATAAAGCTTGGTCTGCTGCTCCCATTTTTTTCCATAAATCTAAATTGATCATGAAATGAGTTGATGTTGATACTTGGTGCCAACCAGGAAATAGGTTGAACTTCGTGATTTTATGAAATCCTAAAACCTCATCAATAGCAGGCATAGAATACTCAGTAGCATCTAGAGTTCCTTTTTCTAGAGCTGCGAAGATTTCCCCTCCAGCCATCAAAGTTGCAGATGCTCCAATTTCATTTAAAACCATTCCTCCTAATCCTGAGAAACGAATTTTTAATCCTTTAAGATCACCTAGGCTTTTAATTGGATTTCTATACCAACCAGCAGTTTCAGGTCCAATAGTACTACATAATAAAACTTGGATATTTTGTTTATTATATATTTCATTAGCTAATTTTGAACCTTCTCCTTCAAACCACCATGCAGCATACTCCCATGGTTCCATTCCAAATGGAACAGCAGCAAATAAAACAGCTGCTGGAATTCTACCTTGGTCGTAAGCCATATAGTTATAAGCTGCAGGTAAATCACCTTTACTAATTGAAGGTGATATCTCTAGTGGAGGAAGAATTTTTCCAGGCTCATAAACCTTTAATTTTATTCTTCCATCTGTAGCTCTATCTAAAGTGTCGGAAAGACGTGCTACAGGATCACCTAGAGCAGGCCATCCAGTATTAAAAGTAGATTGTACTTTCCATCTTATTTTTTCTGCGGCATTAACTTGATGAAGCGAAAAAGTAAGCATCAAAGTAAACACAGCAAAAATACTAATAGACGTTTTTATTAGTTTTTTCATTATTCCCCTCTCTTTTTTTTGAGTTGTTTTTTTAAGAAGAACATTTCCAACTCATTATTAAAATGCTCTCCATGCTTGTCCGTAAAGATCAATCATCTCGTTTACAGAAGGCACTCTCGGATTGAGGTTTGGAGCTCCAGATATTTCAGCATCCGTAGCCATATTTTCCAACTCTTCCTCAAAATTTTTTTGATTAATTCCAAATACTTTCATAGAAGGAACCTCAAAATCTTTATTTATTTTATAAAGTCCCTTAATCAGTTTATCACATGCAACATTATCATTGTCTTCTGGTAAAGAAAAAGATCCAGCTCTACTACAATCTGCGTATCTACTCTTGGCATGGTCAATTGAGAATTCTGTTATTGTTGGTAACAACATTGCATTACTTAGCCCATGAGGGACTTTAAAATTACTTCCTAATGGTCTACTCATTCCATGAACTAAACAAATTGATGCATTAGAAAATGCTAAACCTCCTAAAGTAGCTGCTAACATTAAACCTTCTCTAGCTTTTAAATCTTTAGGGTTTTTATCTACAGAATAAATATTTTGAGAAACAAGCCTAATTGTATCTAAAGCCATTCTGTCTGAGAAAAGAGTTGCTTTCTTGCTGACATAAGCTTCTATTCCGTGTGTTAAAGTATCTATTGCACTATCAATTGTTAATCTTCTTGGTTTTGAAAGTGTTAATTCATAGTCAACAATTGCACAGATTGGAACAAAGCCTTCTCCTCGACATGAAATTTTTTCATTATTTTTTGAATCTATAATTACTGCATGGTGAGTCACCTCTGAACCAGTTCCAGCCGTAGTAGGTATAGCAATTATAGGTAATCCTTTTTTATCAAACATAGATGGTGGTTTATAGTCTTGAATATTTTTACTAAATTTTGCCATTGCAGCTATAGCTTTAGCCGTATCGATAGGGCTGCCTCCTCCAAAACCTATTACTGCATCATTTTTAAATTTTTCAAGAATCTTTATTCCATTTAAGACTACTGTGTCGGTTGGATCAGGGATAGTATCATCAAAAACATTAGACTTTAGCCCTGCAACATCTAAAACCTCTTGAAGTTTTTTTACATAGCCAAATGAAACCATTTGCTTATCAGTAACAATAAGTAAAGATTTTATAGAACCTAAAATTTTTATGATATTAGGAAGTTCATTCAAACTACCTTTACCAACTTGAAGATATCTAGGCACACAAACGCGTACATTGTCTCTTATAGTCAAGATTTTATACCTCCTATTTCTTTGAAACATAATCTAAGCTTATGTAATTTTAGGAGTCAACAGCATATAATCTTTAATTGATAATAATTTTCTCATTTAAGAATAAGGGATTGCAAAGAAAAAATAGCTGGTATAACTTTAGATAAAATAAAAAGGTTGGTACATGAAAAAAATAAGCCACTTCATTGATGGTAAAGTATATTCAGATAATAAATCTCGTAAGGGACCAATCTTTAATCCAGCAATAGGGGAACAAATTGCTGAAGTAGAATTAGCAAGCAAAGCAACAGTCGAGATGGCTATTGAAAGTTCAAATAAGGCATTTTTAAAATGGTCTAAAACTACTCCAATAAATAGGGCAAGAATTTTATCAAAGTATAAAGACTTACTTATCAAAAATATGGACAAATTAGCTGTAATGGTTTCTGAACAACATGGAAAAACTATTCCAGATGCAAAAGGATCTATTCAAAGAGGAATTGAAGTTGTTGAATATGCTACTGGTATCACTGACTCACTAAAAGGAGATCATTCAACAAATGTTGGATCAAATGTAGACTCTCACACAATACGTCAACCTCTTGGTGTTTGTGCTGGTATTACTCCATTTAATTTTCCTGCAATGGTTCCTATGTGGATGTTTCCTGTTGCTATAGCGTGTGGAAATACTTTTGTATTAAAACCATCTGAAAAAGATCCAAGTTGCCCGATTAGATTAGGAGAGCTTGCAATAGAAGCTGGCATGCCTCCTGGTGTTTTAAATGTCGTGAATGGAGATAAAGAGGCTGTGGATACTTTGTTAGAAAATAAAACTATTCAAGCAATTAGTTTTGTAGGCTCAACACCTATTGCGGAATATGTTTATCATACAGGAACAAAAAATAATAAAAGAGTTCAAGCTTTAGGTGGTGCAAAAAATCATATGGTAATTATGCCTGATGCTGATGTAAATAAAACTACTGATGCTATTATCGGTTCTGCTTTTGGATCTGCGGGAGAGAGATGTATGGCTATTTCAGTAGCTGTTTGTGTAGGAAAAAAAACTGCAGAAAATTTAAAATCAAAACTTCTAAATGAAACTTCAAAATTAAACGTTGGACCATATACAGATGAAAAAAGTGATTTTGGCCCACTTAATAATAAAGCTCATTATGAAAAAGTTTTAAACTATATAGATACTGGAGAAAAAGAGGGTGCAAAACTACTAGCTGATGGAAGAAATTTTAAAAAACAAGGTTATGAAAACGGATACTTTGTTGGTCCAACTATTTTTGAAAATGTAAAACCAAATATGAAAATATATAAAGAAGAAATTTTTGGACCAGTTTTAAGTATGATGACAACAGAAACTTATGAAGAAGCATTAAAATTAGTGAACGATCACGAGTTGGGTAATGGAGCAGCAGTATTTACAAAAAGTGGAAACATAGCAAAACATTTTACAGAAAATGCTAAAATAGGAATGATTGGAGTTAATGTTCCAATACCAGTGCCTGTTGCATACCACAGTTTTGGGGGATGGAAAAGATCCTTGTTTGGAGACCATTCAATTCACGGTCCAGAAGGAGTTAGATTTTATACTAAATTAAAAACTGCCACAGTAACATGGGTAGAGGATAACGCTGGTCCTGAATTTACAATTCCAGTTTTGTCATAATTTATAATCAATGTCTGAAACAAATAGTAGAACTTCACCGAGACGTATACTCAATATATTAGAGGAAATTTTAATTGATCCTGATAATTTTACAGCAAAAAAGATATCACATAAATTAGAAATACCTCTGCCAACTATTTATCGTCATATTGAGACTTTATGTGACGAAAGATATTTAATTGCTAGTAGTACTAAGAAATATATTCCAGGACCGAAAATAAGGAATATAATTTTAAACAGCTTGCCTTACGAACCGAACTTCACATTAAGAAGATCTTTCTTAAGAAAGCTTACAAATGATATAAAAGAAACTGTAAGTTTATCTATTCCTATAGGCACTAAACTAATATACTTTGATAGAATTCAATTTCATTGGCCGATGCAATTAAACCTAGAAGCAGGAGATCATCTACCTTTACATGCCTCAGCTTCAGGGAAACTTTATTTATCATCTTTAAAAGAAAATGATGCAATACAAATTTTCAAAAATATTAAAACTCCAAAAACTGCCAAAAATACTATTACTGAAATATCTAATTTTAAGAAAGAACTTACTAAAATAAGAAGAAGAAAATATTCTTTTGATGATGAGGAGTGGTTTAATGGTATGGCTGGAGTTTCTGTACCTATAGTCAATTCAGAAAATAATTTATGTTTTTGTCTTTCAGCACATACTGCAAAAAGTAGAAAAAATATTGATGATTTAAAAAAAATTTTACCAACAATGATCTCCGCAGCTTCAAATTTAAAGAAAGTATTATTTAAAGATTAGCAGTAGCTAACATTTTTTTAATTTCTGCTATAGCTTTGGCTGGATTTAATCCTTTAGGACAGGCACTTGTACAATTCATAATTGTGTGACATCTATATAATTTAAACTCATCAGCGACTTTTTTAAGTCTTTCTTTTCTTTCATCATCTCTACTATCTACTATCCAACGATATGCCTGAAGTAAAACTGCTGGTCCTAAATATTTATCTCCATTCCACCAGTAGCTTGGACATGAAGTTGAACAACAAGCACACATAATACATTCATATGCACCGTCTAATTTCTTTCGATCTTTTTTTGATTGGATAATTTCTTTAGTTTCAATCTTTTTATTTGTTTTTAGCCAAGGTTCTATAGACTCATATTGCTTATACAAAACATCTAAATCTCCTATTAAGTCTTTTTTGACCTTCAAATGAGGTAATGGATAAATATCGATATCACCATTTATTTCCGAATGAGGTTTTGTGCATGCTAATCCATTTTTTCCACCCATATTCATTGCACAAGACCCACATACTCCATGTGCACATGATCTTCTATAAGTTAAAGTTGAGTCTATTTCATTTTTAATCTTATTTAGAACATCTAAAACTTTCGATGAACAGTTATCCATATCAACTTCATATGTATCTATTCTAGGTTTTTTTCCTGAAGATGGATCCCATCTATAAACATTTACTTTTCTTATATTTTTAGAACCTGTTTTATCTTTATAATAATTTCCTTTTTGAACTTTAGAATTTTCAGGTAAGGTAATTTGAACCATTAATAAACTCTCTCTTGTGGAGGAAAATATTGTACTTCATTTGTTAAGGTAGACTTATGAACCGGCCTATAACCTATTTTTGTCTCTTTTCCATTACACCATGAAAGAGTATGCTGCATAAACTTTTCATCATCCCTTTTGGGATAATCTTCTCTAGCATGAGCTCCTCTACTTTCTTTTCTATGGTAAGCTGAGTCCACAGTAGTGATTGCTTGCCTTATTAAATTATCAAATTCTAATGTCTCAACTAAATCTGTATTAAAAACTAAAGATTTATCTTTTACAGAGATAGAACTCATCTCATCATAAGTTTTTTTAATTTTATCAACACCTTCTTTTAAAGTTTTGTCTGTTCTAAAAACCGCGCATTTAGATTGCATTGTTTTTTGCATTTCTAGCCTTAATTCTGCAGTACTGTTTTCACCATCAGCATTTCTTAATTTATCAAATCTTTCTAAACATTTTTCAGTTTCAGATTCTCCAATGTCTTCATGTGGAGTTCCTGATTTTACTAATTCTGCAGTTCTTTTTGCAGCTGCTCTTCCAAATACTACAAGGTCAATTAATGAATTTGATCCTAATCTATTAGCCCCATGTACTGATACACATGCGGCTTCACCTATTGCCATTAGTCCTGGAACTGTTTTTTCGGAACCATTCAAAGTTAATACTTCAGCTTTGTAGTTTGTTGGTATACCTCCCATATTATAATGAACTGTCGGAACAACTGGAATTGGTTCTTTTGTTACATCTACATTTGCAAATAATCTTGCAGCTTCAGTTATTCCAGGGAGTCTATTTTCAATTACATTTTTGTCTAAATGACTTAAATGTAGGTGTACATGATCTTGATTTTTACCTACGCCTCTCCCCTCATTAATTTCAATAGACATAGATCTGCTTACCACATCTCTAGAAGCTAGATCTTTAGCTTTAGGAGCATACCTTTCCATAAATCTTTCACCTTTTGAATTAACTAAATAGCCTCCTTCTCCTCTCACTCCCTCAGAAATTAAAGTTCCGTGACCATAAATTCCTGTAGGATGAAACTGAACAAACTCCATATCCTGTAATGGCAATCCTGCTCTTAAAACCATTGCATTCCCATCTCCAGTACATGTATGTGCCGAGGTTGCAGAATAATAAACTTTACCATAACCGCCCGTTGCTATAATTGTATTATGAGCTCTAAATCTATGAATTGTTCCATCGTTTAAATTCCAAGCAATAAGCCCTTTACACATCCCATTCTTCATTAATAAATCTAAAGCAAAATATTCAATAAAAAATTCTGTTTTATGTTTTAAAGCTTGTCCATAAAGAGTATGAAGTATTGCATGGCCTGTTCTGTCTGCAGCAGCACAAGTTCTTTGCACAATTCCATTGCCATAATTCTTAGTCATACCTCCAAAGGGTCTTTGATATATTTTGCCATCATCAGTTCTACTAAATGGTACACCATACTTTTCGAGTTCTATCACTGCTTTTGGTGCTTCTTTGCAAAGATACTCAATACTATCTTGATCACCTAGCCAATCAGCACCTTTAACTGTATCGTACATGTGCCAACGCCAATCGTCTTCTCCCATATTTCCTAGTGCAGCTGAAATTCCTCCTTGAGCGGCTGATGTATGACTTCTTGTGGGAAAAACTTTTGATATACATGCGGTTTTCAAACCAGCTTCACTCAAGCCAACTGCGGCTCTTAATCCCGAACCACCAGCTCCAAGAACTATTGCATCGTATTCATGTTCTATAATTTTATAAGTATTCATATTGTCAAATTAAATATAATTATAATTGTCATTAAAGGCATAATTATAGCAAATATATTCAAAGTTTTATTTGCGGCATTTTTGATTTTTTCATTTTGAATATAATCCTCAAAAACCTCACTAATACTTAAAGCTGAAAAAAAATATGCAAAAACTAAAAATGAAGAAAACAAAAGTTTAGAGGGTTGGCTAGAGAAAAAACTAACTATATCAGTATAATCTTGATCAAATAATTGTACAAAACTAAAAATAAACCAAATCATTAATGGTATTAGAATTACCGAGCTAACTTTTAAAAATAACCATTTTTTCGTAACATTGTTCATAATAAATATTTAGTTTCCGATTATATAAATCAAAATTGTTAATATAAATGACCCAAAAATAACAATTAATCCTGTAATTTTAGTTGTTTGTAATTCATAACCATACCCCATATCCATAATTAAATGTCTTATTTCACTTAATACCTGAAAACTAAACGACCAAATTAAAGCTAAAATAAAAAATTTTCCAAAAATAGAATTTAAAAATATCCTTGTAGACTCATAACTTAGTTCACCCAATAATAGTGAAGCTACCCAAAAACAAATTAGAGTTATTGCTAAAATGTTTATAATTCCTGTAATTCTATTAGAAATAGAAACTAAAGAGGATACGTGCCATCTATAAATTTGAATGTGAGGTGACAGAGGATTATTGTTTTTCATATAGACTATATTTAATGACTGTTTCAGCAATTTCTACTGAGTTCAAAGCCGCACCTCTTAATAGGTTATCAGAAACTATCCAAAGGTTTAAACTATTTTTATTAGTTTTATCTTCTCTAATTCTTGAAATAAATGTTTCATTTTTATCTGTCGCATCGATTGGTGTACAATAACCACCATTTTCTCTAGAGTCATAAATTTCACATCCATCAGCCTTATTAAGTGCTTCTTTAACTTTTTCTAAAGTATAAGAATTCTTAAATTGAACATTTACTGATTCTGCATGAGATATTAAAACAGGAATTCTTACACATGTTGCAGTTAGTTCTATATTTTTGTCTAGAATCTTTTTTGTTTCATTTGTCATCTTTAATTCTTCTTTCGTATAACCATCATCAGAAAAAACATCTATATGTGGAATAGCATTAAAGGCTATTTGCTTTGTAAAATTTTTCGATTTAATTGATTTATTTTCTAAAAATAATTTAGTTTGTTCAATAAGCTCATCCATAGGAGCTTTACCTCCACCAGAAACTGATTGATATGTAGAGACAATTATTCTTTCAATATCGAATAAATCATGCAATGGTTTTAAAGCAATAACTAATTGTGCTGTAGAACAATTAGGATTTGCTATAATATTTTTTTTCATAGCTTTCACTTCTTCTCCATTTACTTGCGGAACTACTAAAGGAACGTCAGGGTCCATTCTAAAAAAACTTGAGTTATCAATGACCACAGAATTCTTTGCAACTTTTTCAGCATATTTTTCTGCAATTTTTCCTCCTGCAGCAAAAAAAGTAATATCTACTTTTGAAAAATCAAAAGTTTCTAGATTAAAAACTTTGAGCTCTTTCCCTTTAAAACTTATTTTTTGTCCTGCACTTTTAGGAGATGCAATTAAAAATAATTCATTAATTGGAAGACTCTTCTGTTCTATAACCTCAATTGTTTTTCTCCCAACATTTCCTGTTGCTCCTACGATTGCTATATTCATGGTGTTATCTAACTTTTATACTAGATGAAAGGTAAATCGCAAATAGTTCCTACACAGATTTTCTCATTAATTTCGATTTTAAATTGCTGAGACATACTCCAGTAAGGTTTATAAATCATCGCTATTCCAATTACTTGTTTAAAAGTAGGAGAATAAGTGGCTGATCTTACATAACCCACTATATTATTATTATCATCAAATAAAGTTTTTTCACAATACATATCAATTTTATCATGTTCAATCTTAACACCCATAAGTTTTCTTTTAACTCCATTTTCTTTAATCTTTTTTAATTTTTCTTTTCCTAAAAATTTTACGTCACTATCTAAATTAATAAATTTATCAAAATTTGCTTCAAAAGGATTATCTCTGTTGTCAAAATCATTTCCATATGACAGTAGTGCACTTTCAATTCTTTCAATTAAGTTCGGACAACCAGGTTTAACATTAAATTCTTTACCAATATCAAAAAAATGATCATACAATTCCTTTCCAGATTCAGAATTTTCTACATAAATTTCGAAGCCACCTTGTTTAGACCATCCTGATCTAGCAATAAAATATTTTACACCTTTAAAATCAAAATAATCAAAATTAAAAAATTTTAACTTGGAAATTTTTTCTCCAAATACTTTTATCATCATTTTATCTGATAGAGGACCTTGAACTGCTAAAATATCTACATTTGGTTCTTTAATTTCAACTTCAAAATTATTTCCTGCTGCTAGACCTTTTGCAAAAAAAATAACATCGGAGTCAGCAATTGATAACCACCATCTATCTTCAGCTAATTTATTAATTATTGGATCGTTAACTAAGTTACCTTGATCGTCTATCAAAGGTGCATAATAACACTTTCCAATCTTAGATTTTGATAAATCTCTACATGTCATTAATTGAACTAATTCTGCAGAATCTTTTCCTGAAATTTCAACTTGTCTTTCAGCGGCTACATCCCAAACTTGTACAAACTCTTTTAAATGATGATAGCCAGACTCTATTGAGCCAAATGATGCAGGAAGTAACATGTGATTATATACAGTATAAGTAGTTACACCTTGACTTTCTATCCTATCAGTAAAAGGTGTGCTTCTTAGTCTTCTAGATTTTGCAATTAAATAATTTTTCATTTTTTTAAAAATTCAGAGATCTTTTCTCTCATTTCGAAGGCATTTTCAAACATTATCATATGTCCACAATTTTTAATTATATGTGTCATTGAATTCAAAATAAGATCTGCAAATTTCTTACCTTTTTCAAGATTAACCATCTTATCTAGCTCCCCAAAAATTAATAAAGTGGGGCACTTAATCTTTTTTATAGCTTCAGATCCATTTTTATAGTTATCACAGGCAACAAGATCTATAGCTAAAATTTCTCTAATTTCTCTTGGAGAATTAATAATTTTTTCAACAGGATTTCCTCCAATAAATTTTTTAGAATTTTTATACCCCCATTTCATCATTAACTTGACTGCCTCATCATCTCCAGCTTTTGCAAGATCTATTAAATCTTTATTAACTGGCATTTTGTATGAACCTCCCATTAAAACTAAATTTTTTACTTTTTTTGGGTATTTATAATTATACTCTATTGCTTCTAAACAGCCTTGTGAATGACCAATTATTGTTACTTCATCAACATTAAGATTGTTCAAAACTTTTTCTATCCAATCAGATATCTTTTCTATGGATGATAAACACTTTCCTTCAGAATTTCCATGACCTGGTAAATCTAAAGATAAAACATTATAATTTTTGTTAGATAAATATTGTTCTGTTAAAGACCACACTATATGAGAAAGACCACTTCCATGCAGCATTAAAACTGTATGTTTTTTTTTATCAATACCTTTACCTGCATCAGATGCAAATACATTTTGACCGTCTATCTGAAATATCAATTTAATCCCTTAAATTTTTTCCTAAGTTCAAATTTTTGAATTTTTCCTGTTGAAGTTTTAGGAAGATCACAAAACTCAATTTTTTTTGGAACTTTAAAACCGGCTAGAGTTTCCTTACAAAAATCAATTAATTCTTTTTCTGTTGTAGGTTTGTCTTTTACCATCTCAATAAATGCACATGGTACTTCTCCCCACTTTTCATCAGGTTTAGCAACTACTGCTGCAATTGATACCGAAGGATGTTTCGATAAAGTATTCTCTATCTCAATTGAAGATATATTTTCACCTCCTGAAATAATTATATCTTTTGATCTATCTTGTATCTTAACATATCCATCTGGATGGATTACTGCTAAATCTCCTGAATGAAACCAGCCACCAGCCATAGCTTTATCAGTTGCAGTTTTGTCCTTAAAATAACCCTTCATGACTACATTTCCTCTAAGCATAATTTCACCAATTGTTTTTCCATCTTTTGGTACTTCCTTCATAGTATTGGGATCCATAATTGTAGCACCCTCAAGGTTAGGATATCTAACACCTTGTCTTGCTTTAATTTCGTTTTGTTTATCTTCATTAAACTCATTCCAAGCATCATTCCAAGCACATTGTGTGACATGACCATAAGTCTCGGTTAAACCATAAACATGCATTACCTCAAAACCAAGCTCTTTCATTTTTTTAAAAATTATACTTGGAGGTGGGGCTCCAGCTGTAAGCACATGAACCTTATGTTTTAATTTTTTTCGGTCACTTTCAGGAGCACTTGTTAACATATTTAATACTATAGGCGCACCACCAAAATGAGTAATATTATATTTATCTATTAACTCAAAAATTTTTTTTACATCTATATTTCTCAAACAAATTGTCCTTCCATTCAACATTGGAACTGTCCAAGGATAACACCAACCATTACAGTGAAACATTGGTACAATTGTTAAAAAATTTAATCTGTTAGGCATATTCCAAGCAACAGCGCTTCCTGTTGACATTAAATATGATCCTCTATGATGATAAACAACTCCTTTAGGATTTCCTGTTGTTCCCGAAGTGTAACTAAGAGAAATAGCTTCCCATTCGTCATCTGGCATTTTCCAAACAAAATTATCATCACCTGTTTCTAAAAAACTTTCATATTCTAAATCACCAATCTTTTCTAATTTTGTTTGATCTGCAAACTTATCGTGAATATCTATTATAATAATTTTTTTATCTAATTTACTTAATGCTTTTTTTACCTCTAAATGAAGTTGTCTATCTACAACTAATACTTTTGCATCGCTATGATTTAAAATATACGAAATGGTATTAGCATCTAATCTGATATTGATTGTATTCAACACGGCCCCAGTCATAGGAACAGAGTAATGAGCCTCAAAAATTTCTGGTGTATTGAATGCTAAAAATGAAACGGTATCTCCTTTGCTTATGCCAATCTTTTCTAATGCGCTAGCAAATTTAATAGTTCTTTTGTAAACTTCACTCCAAGTATATTTTCTATCTTCATAAACTAAGGCTTCATAATTTGGATAAATATCTTTAGCTCTTTCTAAAAAAGATAAAGGAGTTAGTGGAACATAATTTGCTCCATTTTTATCTAAATTTGTATTGTAATCACTCATATTAATTAAATTTGAAATTCATTATATTTGAGCTTCCAGAAATAGCAGATTTATAATGTTGCTCAGCTCTAGGTAAAACTTTATCAAAATAAAATTTCGCTGTATTAATCTTATCATCATAAAAATTTTTGTTTTCGTTATAATCTTTAAAACTTACATCCAAGACTTTTATCCAAGCATAAGCAACTGAAACAAACCCGAGAGTCTTTAAATAATCATTTGCTGCTGCACTTGCATCATCTTTATCAGTTTTTGTTTTTTCATTTATCCATTCACTAAACTTAGTTAAAATATTTAAATAATAAGTAAATTCCTTAGTAAATGGCTTAATCTTTTCACTCTCTAAATTAGTTTCAGACTTAATTAAATCTATAAATTTATTAATTATATTCCCATTTTTATTAAATAATTTTCTAAAAACTAAATCTGCAGCTTGAACTGAGTTTGTACCTTCATATATAGGTGTTATTCTATTATCTCTGTATAACTGTTCTATTCCTTGATCTTTTGTATAACCATAACCACCATGAATTTGCATAGCATCATTAGTAATTTCCATACCAAGATCT
>MDSV01185832.1_pt1 | contig 12939 bp, 12 predicted proteins | sample 810851 | NCBI WGS metagenome assembly MDSV01 (sample SAMN05326640, study PRJNA326480) | marine metagenome | isolation source: seawater | place: Atlantic Ocean: North East | collected 2012 | reverse complement strand
TAAACATCAGGTGTCCACATATGAAACGGAACAGCAGAAATTTTAAAAGCTAAACCTACAAGTATAAACACAATACCAAAAACTCCACCCATATTTGACGTATCAAAACTAATTGAAATACTTTCAAAATTCGTTGATCCTGTAAATCCATAAATCAATGAACACCCATATAATAAAATTCCTGATGCTAGAGCGCTTAGAACAAAATATTTTAATCCAGCTTCTGTTGAACGTTCATCATTTTTTTTAAAAGAAGCTAAAATATATAAACATATTGAATTTAATTCTAAACCTAAATAAAAAACTATTAAATCATAAGAACTAATCATTAATATCATTCCTAAAATAGAAGCTAAAATGATTATTGGATATTCAATTTTGTTTATATTATTTATTTTCAAATAATCTTGAGAAATAATTAAAATAAATAAACAAAATAATAAAGTAATAATTTTCATAAAACGTGAAAGTTTATCAATTATATAACTACCATCAAAAACTTTAAGTGTATGATCTGGTTGGCTAATGATTAAAGCAATTGTAAAAAACATAGTTAAAATTGCTAACAAGTTTATTAATTTATAACTCTTGTCTACAAAAACACCTATCATCAAAAGTGTCATTATTGATATAGATAAGAAAATTTCAGGTAATATATATAATAAAGTATGCATTATTTATTTACATTTAAATTTATTTGATAATTTTTAATTAAATTATCGATAGAAATATCTACTGTAGAAAATAATGGATCTGGATAAAAACCAAAAAGTAAAATTAAGAAAACTAGTGAAATTAATATAAGTATCTCAATAATCTTCAAATCGGGCATCTCTTTAACTTCTAAATTAATTATTCGACCAAATATTATTCTTTTATATAGTGATAACATGTATGTAGCTGCCAGAATAATACCTAAACTTGCTAAAACTGCTACCATGACGTTTTTTTGAAATACTCCAACTAAAATTAAAAATTCACCTACAAAACCACTAGTGCCAGGCAAACCTAAGGCACCTAATGTAAAAATCATAAATACAAAAGCATATTTTGGCATTATATTTACTAACCCACCATAAGAGGAAATCATTCGTGTATTTAATCTGTCATAAAGAACACCAACACATAAAAATAAAGCTGCTGAAATTAATCCATGACTTATCATTTGGAAAATACTTCCTTCTAATCCTTGTTTTGTTATTGAAAAAATTCCAATTGTAACAAAACCCATGTGTGCAACTGAAGAATAAGCTATTAATTTTTTCATATCGTTTTGCATTAAAGCTACCAGCGACGTATATATTATAGCTATAACACTGAGAGTAAAAACGAGTGGAGTAAAATAATCAGAAGCTATTGGAAAAAGTCCTATTGAAAAACGAATAAAACCATATCCCGCCATTTTTAAAAGTACTGCAGCTAATATTACTGATCCGGCTGTAGGCGCTTCGACATGTGCATCTGGTAGCCAAGTATGAAAAGGCCACATAGGCATCTTAACTGCAAATGAGCTAAAAAAGGCTAACCATAACAAATATTGATATTCTTTAGGTATCTTTAAATTCAAAAGATCAACTACATCTGTTGTTCCAGTTATCCAGTATATAGAAATTATAGCAATTAGCATAAAAACTGAGCCAAGTAATGTAAAAAGGAAAAATTTAAAAGCTGAATAGACTCTTCTTTCTCCACCCCAAATCCCAATAATTAAAAACATTGGAATAAGACCACCTTCAAAAAATAAATAGAATAAAACTAAATCAAGAGAACAAAAAACTCCTATCATAAAAGTTTCCAAAACTAGAATAGCAATAAGAAAATCTTTAATCTTAGTTTTAACACTGAGAATTCCTGAAAATACTGACAATAAAGATATAAAAGTAGTAAGTATTATAAATAAAACAGAAATTCCATCTACGCCTAACTTAAAACTAATAAATCCATCTATCCAATTTTGAGTTTCTATGAATTGGAAAGTTGATATTGTTTTATCAAAAGAATACCAAAGAAAAAGTGAAAGTAAAAAATTAACTAAGGAAGAAAAAATTGCAATATATTTTGAATTTTTTTCAGTATTTTTTTGTTTTCCTTGTACTGCTAAAATAAAAATCGCACCTATAAGTGGGATAAAAATAATTGCTGAAAGTATTGGAAAGTTCATTTAATAAATAATTAAATAAGTTAATAATATAGTAAGACCAAGCAACATTACAAAAGCATAGTGATATAAATAACCACTTTGAAAATTTACTGAACTATCTGATATACGTTTAATTATTCTTGAAAGTCCATCTGGGCCAAACCTATCTATTGTCTTTATATCTCCTCTCTGCCAAAAAAATAATCCTACTTTTTTGATAGGTTCAACAAAAAACAAATCATAAATTTCATCAAAGTACCATTTATTTAGAAAAAAATTATATAATCCTTTATTCTTTAAACAAAATACATTTAAAATTTTCTGATTATTAATGAACAAATAATACGATATTGGTATAGGTAAAATTATTAATAATGTTATTGTTATAGGTAACCATAGTGGAGGATGTTGATGGATGATGTTTTCTAAAAATAAAATTGAACTTCCCCAAAAATTTGAACTTTCTTCACCAATAAAAATATCTTTAAATAAAAAACCTACAAGAATTGAACCCAGTCCTAAAAAACTTGCTGGGATCAACATTGTTAATGGGGATTCATGTATCTTACTTAGATTATTTTTTTTACTTTTATACTTCCCGTGAAAAGTTTTAAAAATTAACCTCCATGAATATATTGATGTTAAGCAAGCTGTACTTATACCTATAAATGTTGCGTAATAACCAATATTACTTCCTTTAAAATAAGCAAACTCTATAATAGCGTCTTTTGAATAATAGCCTGATAAAAAAGGAAAACCAGTTAAAGCCAATGTACCTACAATCATTAAAGTATATGTGTACGGAATTTTTTTCCATACTCCTCCCATAAAACGTATATCTTGTTCATCATTGAAAGCATGAATTACACTTCCAGATCCCAAAAATAAAAGCCCCTTAAAAAATGCATGTGTAAAAAGGTGAAAGATTGCAACATGGTAAGCTCCAACACCTATAGCAAAAAACATATATCCTAATTGGCTGCATGTTGAATATGCTATAATCTTTTTAATATCATTTTGCGCTAAAGCAACAGTCGCTGCAAAAAATGCAGTTAACATACCAATTATAGCCACAAAGTTTAAAGCAACTTCTGAATATTCAAAAATTGGAGAACATCTCACTACTAAAAATACACCTGCTGTAACCATTGTAGCTGCATGTATTAATGCAGATACAGGTGTAGGACCTTCCATTGCATCAGGCAACCAAGTATGTAAAAAGATTTGAGCTGATTTGCCCATTGCTCCAAAAAAAAGCATGAAGCAAATTAGAGTAATCAAATTAAATTCTAAACCTAAAAAAAACACTTCTTTATCTACTAATAAAGGTACCTGATCAAAAACTTCATTGTAGTTAACAGTTTTGAAATAAATAAAAATTAAAAAGATTCCTATAGCAAAACCAAAATCACCGACTCTATTTACTATAAAAGCTTTAATTGCTGCAGTATTTGCCTCTGGTCTTTTAAACCAGAAACCAATTAGTAAATAAGAACATAGACCTACACCTTCCCAGCCAAAAAATAATTGTAAAAAATTGTCTGCAGTAATTAAAAAAAACATTGAAAAGGTAAATAGTGACAAATAAGCCATAAATCTCGGTTTGTGAGGATCATGACTCATATACCCAATTGAATAAAAGTGAACGATGGATGAGATTAAGCTTACAACAACAAGCATTACTGATGTTAATGAATCAATATTTATTGACCAATTAACAACAAAATTCCCTGAAGTTATCCAATTAAATATTATCTTATTGCTTGAGTAGTCATGAAAAATAACTTTGTAAAAAATAAATATTGAAAGAAATGCCGAAATTAATATTAGTGAGCTAATTATATATTCGTTTGATTTTATTTTCTTCCCAAAAAAACCAGAAATAATTGAAGCAATTAGAGGTAAAAAAATAATTATATATTCCATCTTATCCTTTTAATGTATTAATTGACTCAACGTTAATTGATCCTTTATTTTTATAATAAATGACAATGATAGCTAATCCTATCGCTGCCTCAGCTGCTGCAACTGTTAATATGAAAATTGCAAATACTTGACCAACAATATTTTGTAAATAAATTGAAAAGGAAACTAAATTAATATTAACTGCTAAAAGTATTAATTCTATAGACATAAGTATAATAATGACATTTTTTCTATTTAAAAATATTCCTATAATTCCAATTGAGAATACAACTGCGCTTAAGGTTAAATAATGACCTAAACCTATTTCAATCATCAAATTTTACTCCCTCTTCACTCTTGACATCAACTAAAGTAACAGCTGAAGTTTTGTCTCTTTGTATTTGCTCGATATAACTTTGTCTTTTAACATTCTCTTTTTTACTAAATGTAAGAGAAATAGCTCCAATCATTGCTATTAATAATATAATTCCTGAAATTTGAAAAAGATGGATATAATCAGTATACAGAACATTACCAAGTGCATGTGTGTTAGTTATTCCTAAATTTAAGGTAGAACTTCCTAAAGTTACAAAGTCAGCCCTATGTTTCCAACCGCCAACAACTACTATTAATTCGAAAAAAATTATTATTCCAACTATCAAACCAACAGGAATATTATTGATAAAACCTTCTCTTTTAATTTTTTTAGTTATTTGATCTGAAATATTTAACATCATAACAATAAAAAGAAATAATACAGCGACCGCTCCTACGTAAACAATAAGCATTATCATCCCTAAAAATTCTGCTCCAATTAAAATAAATAAAATTGAAACACTAACAAAAACAAGAATTAAGAAAAAAACTGAGTTTACTGTATTTCTTGAAACAGTTACCATTACAGCTGAAACGACTGTGATTAGAGAGAAAAAATAAAAAAATAAAGAATGAGCCAACATTTATCTAAAAGCAGAATCTGATTTAATATTTTCAGCTAAAGCAGTCTCCCATTTGTCTCCATTTTCTAAAAGTTTTTGTTTGTTATAGTAAAGTTCTTCACGAGTCTCAGTTGCAAACTCAAAATTTGAACCTTGAACAATTGCATCTACTGGACAAGATTCTTCGCATAAACCACAATAAATACATTTTAACATATCAATATCGTATCTTGTAGTTTTGCGACTTCCGTCAGCTCTAGGTTCAGACTCGATTGTTATAGCTTGTGCGGGACAAACAGCTTCGCAGAGCTTACATGCTATACATCTTTCTTCACCATTAGGATATCTTCTTAAAGCATGCTCACCTCTAAACCTAGGACTCAATTTTCCTTTTTCAAAAGGGTAATTTATTGTTTTTTTACTTTTAAAAGTCGTTTTTACTGCCAAAAAAAGAGCGCTAATAAAATCTGTCATAAAAATTGTTTTAATTATTCTGTTAATTTTCATAATTTAATTATCCTATAGAAGGTAATGTATCTGTAAAAAATAAAAAACTTGCTGTTAAAACAACCCAAATTAATGACAATGGTAGAAAAATTTTCCAACCTAATCTCATTAATTGGTCGAATCTATATCGTGGTACTATTGATTTTACTAAAGAAAATAAAATAAAAAGAAAAAGGATTTTGAATATCATCCAAAAAGCTCCCGGTAAAATATTAAATGGAAAAATGTTAATAGGACTTAACCAACCACCTAAAAAAAGTATCGACCCTAATGCACATAAAAGTAAAATATTAGCATACTCACCCAACCAAAACATTGCATACATCATTCCAGAATACTCGGTTTGATATCCAGCAACTAATTCTGATTCTGCTTCAGGCAAATCAAAAGGAGGTCTATTTGTTTCTGCTAAGGATGAAATAAAAAAAATGACAAACATAGGAAAAAGTGGAAAAACAAACCATACATTTTCTTGAGCTAATACTATTTTACTTAAATTAAGAGAACCTACACAGAGAAGAACATTTATTATTATTATACCTATTGAAACTTCATAGGACACCATTTGTGCTGCAGATCTTATTGCGCCTAAAAATGGATATTTTGAATTGGAAGCCCAACCTCCCATGATAATACCATAAACACCCAATGATGAAACTGCAAATAAATATAAAATCCCAACATTTATATCTGATAAAACCATTCCATTATCAAATGGTATCACAGCCCATGCTGCTAATGACAAAGTTAAAGCAATTACCGGTGCTAAAATAAAAATAACTTTGTTTGCGCTAGAAGGAATAATAATTTCTTTAAATATATATTTAAGTGCATCCGCTAAAGTTTGCAAAAGTCCAAATGGTCCAACTACATTAGGACCTTTTCTGCTTTGCACAAAAGCCCAAATTCTTCTATCTAACCAGACTATTAAAGCAACGGATACCAAGACAGGTATTAATAGAAAAAATATTTTGTAAATTTCATTAAAAAAAATACTTATATATGTCATTAGCTTGCCTTGTTAATTTTATTAAACATACTTTGTTTCGCAATTTCTCTACAATCGTTCATTGTTTTTGATGATCTAGCAATTGGATTTGTATAATAATAATCCAAAGGTTTAATATTAATCACATCCTCAATGTAATTTATCTCTAAATTACTATTAATATCCTTATTTTTCTTTTTTATATCTTGATTCATTTTAAGTCTTAAATCATTTAGATTATCAAATTCCAATTTTTTTTTCATGGCTTTTGAAATATTTTTAAATATTTTCCAATCTTCTTTAGCATCTCCTGGAGGATATGAAGCTTTATATGCTTTTTGTATTTTCCCTTCTAAGTTTACAAAAGAACCATTTTTTTCTGTATATGCTGCGCCAGGTAAAATAACGTCAGCTATTTCAGCTCCTTTATCACCATGACTACCTTGATATACAATAAACTTATTTTTTTTATCAAAATTGAAATTATCTGCTCCTAATAAATATATAAATTTAAAATGATCATTTAAAATTTTATCAAAAAAAACAAAATTATTATCTTTTCTTATTGAATAAATTCCAAGATCAATTGCTCCAACTCTTGAAGCTTGTTGGCTCAAAAAATTTAAGGCGTTCCACTCATCATTAATAAATTTACACTTTTTTAAAAAGGACTTTAAAGATTCAAAAATGTACTGACCAGAATTTCCATAAAGAGCAGACTCACCAATAATAAACATTGGTTTTTTTGATTTCATAATTTGTTTAGAAATTTCGTGGTTTTCAGATACTATGTCTTTTATAATCGAAGTGTTGTTTCCTAAATTTTTATAGGGATATGTTAAATCTTCAGTATTTCCAATTGAAAAAATTTTTACTTTATTTTTTATATAAGCTTTTCTTATTCTTGCATTAAGTATTGTCGCTTCTAATCGAGGGTTAGTTCCAATTAAAACAATTAAGTCCGATTCTTCTATTCCATTAATTGTAGAATTAAAAATATAATTCATTCGTTCTTGTGGATTTAAATAAATTTTATCCTGTCTACATTCATAATTTTTTGAACCTAAACATTCTTCAAAAAAATCCTTAAAACTGTAAATCATCTCTTGATCAGCTAAATCTCCAACTAAACCACCTATTTCATCAGCTTTGATTGAATTAATTTTATTAACTATCGTTTTTATTGCTTCTTGCCATGAAGTTTTCTTTAATCTTCCATTTTCTCTTATGTATGGAGTATCTAAACGTTGTTTTGATAAACCATCGCATGCATATCTTGTTTTGTTTGATATCCATTCCTCATTTATATCATCATTTATTCTAGGTAAAATTCTCTTAACTTCCCATCCATAAGTATCAACTCTTATATTTGAACCAACTGCATCCATCACATCAATTGTTTCTGTTTTTTTAAGTTCCCATGGCCTTGCTGCAAAGGCATATGGTTTTGAAGTTAGAGCTCCTACTGGGCATAAATCAATAACGTTTGCTGATAGCTCTGACTCCATAGATTTTTCTAAATAAGTGGTGATCTCCATATCTTCCCCTCTGCCTATAGCCCCCAACTCTTCAACTCCAGCAATTTCAGTTGCAAATCTAATACACCTTGTACAATGAATGCATCTTGTCATTTGAGTTTTAATTAAAGGACCCATGTATTTTTCTTTGACTTGTCTTTTATTTTCTTTAAACCTTGTATTATCTAAGCCATAAAAAAGTGATTGGTCTTGTAAATCACATTCACCGCCTTGGTCACATACTGGGCAATCTAAAGGATGATTTGCTAATAAAAACTCCATTACACCTTTTCTAGTTTTTTCAACAAAGGCAGTGTTGGTTTTAATTTTCATTCCATCTGAGGCAGGCATAGCACAAGACGCTATAGGTTTAGGAGATTTTTCCATTTCAACTAAACACATTCTGCAATTACCAGCTATTGAAAGTCTTTCATGGTAACAAAATCTAGGTATTTCTGCTCCAGCTAACTCACATGCTTGAAGAACTGTCATTCCTTCTTCAAATTCAATTTCTTTATTATTTATTGTAATTTTAGGCATTATCTTTTTCTAAAAGATGTTGGTCTACAAGATAAGGAATATTAAGTTTCTTTTTAACCAATGGTTCCTCGTGACATCTTTTTTCAATTTCTTTTTTAAAATGACGTAATAAACCTTGCACTGGCCAAGACGCTCCTTCCCCAAAAGCACAAATTGTATGACCTTCTATTTGTTTAGTAACATCGTGCAAAAGATCTATTTCCTTGTAAGTAGCTTCACCTTCTGCCATTCTTTCTAACATTCTCCACATCCAACCACATCCCTCTCTACAAGGGGTACATTGACCACAACTTTCATGTTTATAAAATCTGGCAATTCTAGCCATACATTTTATAATATCTTGATCTTTGTTAATAACAACAACACCTGCTGTACCTAAGCCACTTTTTGCTTTAATCAAAGAATCAAAATCCATAGTAATTGTTTCGCAAATACTCTTTGGTAATAAAGGCATTGAAGAACCTCCAGGTATAATTGCTTGTAAATTATTCCATCCTCCAATTACTCCACCAGCATGTTTTTCTATTAGATCTTTTAAAGGTATTCCCATTTCTTCTTCAACATTGCATGGAGTATTAACATTACCAGAAATACAAAATATTTTTGTGCCTGTATTTTTGGGTTTTCCTAAAGATGAAAACCATTTAGCACCTCGTCTAAGAATTGTTGGAATTACAGATATTGTTTCTACGTTATTAACAATAGTTGGACATCCATAAAGCCCTACTAAAGCTGGAAAAGGTGGCTTGAGTCTCGGCTGACCTTTTTTTCCTTCAAGGCTTTCTAATAAAGCTGTTTCTTCACCACATATATAAGCTCCAGCTCCATAATGTATATAAATATCTAAATCCCAATTTGATAAACAAGCATTTTTTCCCAAAAGATTTTTTTTATAAGCTTGGTTTATAGCTTCTTGAAGTCTTTGACCCTCTCTATAATATTCTCCTCGAATGTAAATATAACAAGTATGCGCATTAACAGCATAGCTTGCGATTAAACATCCTTCTATTAATTTTTGTGGTTCAAATCTTAAAATATCTCTATCTTTACAAGTTCCGGGTTCAGACTCATCAGCATTAATAACTAAATAATGTGGTCGATTACCTACTTCTTTAGGTGCAAACGAAAATTTTAAACCAGTAGGAAAACCTGCTCCTCCCCTACCACGTAATTCTGATTCTTTAATCTCTTTTATAATGTAATCTCTTCCTTTTGAAATTATATTTTTAGTCTCTGACCAATCACCTCGATTCATGGCTGCATCAATTTCCCAACCTAAATCGTTGTATAAATTTGTAAATATTCTATCTTCGTCTTTAAGCATTTTTTATTTCAAATAAAGTTGTCTTACCATTTTCTGGAGCGTTGCTTTTCCTATTTTTTGCAGAACCAGGTTGTGGGAATTCATCATTTAATATTTTTTTAATTATTTCATCTGTTTTATTTTGATTTAAATCCTCATAATAATCTTGATTAATTTGCATCATAGGAGCATTAACACATGCTCCTAAGCATTCAACTTCAGTCCAAGAGCATAATTTATTTTCTGAAAGCTCGTTTTGATTCTGCGAGATGTATTTTTTGCAAATCTCAGTTATTTTTTTAGCACCCCTAACCATACATGGTGTTGTTGTACAAACTTGGATGAAATATTTTCCAACTGGAGATAAATTAAACATAGAATAAAATGTCACAACTTCATAAACTTTTATATAAGGCATATCTAATAATCTTCCTATATATCTAATTGCTGACAATGGTATCCAGTTTTCATTTTGATTTTGAGCTATGTAAAGCAAAGCTAAAACAGCACTTGCTTTTTTACCTTTTGGATATTTTTTTATTTCATAATTTGCTTTATTTAAATTTTCTTTAGTAAACTCAAATAACTCTGGCTGTACCTTAGATATTTTTTTTATACTCATCTATCAACTTCTCCAAAAACAATATCTAAAGAACCTAAAACAGCAGGAACATCAGCCAACATATGTCCTTTTAATAAATAATCCATAGCTTGTAAGTGCGAAAAGCCCGGTGCTCTTATCTTGCATTTATATGGTTTATTAGAACCATCAGATATTAAATAAACTCCAAATTCACCTTTGGGCGCTTCAACAGCTGTATAAATTTCAGCTTTTGGTACTCTAAACCCTTCAGAAAATAATTTAAAATGATGAATTAGCGCTTCCATAGAATCTTTTAAATCACTTTTTTTTGGTGGTGTAATTTTTCCATCAACTGTTTTTACTGGACCATTAGGCATTTTTTTAATGCAATCTTTAATAATTTTATTACTTTCTCTCATTTCTTCCATTCTGCATAAGTACCGATCATAACAATCACCATTTTTTCCTATAGGAATTTTAAAATCAAAATCTTTATAACTTTCGTATGGTTGAGATTTTCTTAAATCCCACGGTATACCGGACCCTCTTATCATTACTCCAGAAAAACTATGGTCTAAAGCTTCTTGTTTAGTAACTACTCCAATGTTCACGTTTCTCTGTTTAAATATTCTATTATCTGTGAGCAATGTTTCAAGATTATCTAAAACTTTAGGAAAATTTTCACAAAATAAAAGTATATCATCTAATAAATTTTTAGGTAAATCTTTATGCACACCACCTGGTCTAAAATAATTTGCATGTAACCTTGATCCAGAAGCTCTTTCATAAAACGACATTAATGTTTCTCTTTCTTCGAAACCCCAAAGAGACGGTGTTAAAGCGCCAACATCAAGTGCTTGGGTTGTTATATTCAAAAGATGACTTAAAATTCTACCAATCTCACAAAATAGAACTCTAATATATTGTCCTCTTGCTGGAACTTCTATATTCAAAATCTTTTCAATAGCTAAAGCAAAAGCATGCTCCTGATTCATGGGAGCTACATAGTCTAAACGATCAAAATAAGGTACTGCCTGGGTAAAAGTTTTATTTTCTATTAATTTTTCCGTTCCTCTATGTAAAAGTCCTATGTGTGGATCAATTTTTTCTACAACTTCGCCATCTAATTCAAGTATCAATCTTAAAACACCATGTGCTGCAGGATGTTGAGGACCGAAGTTTAAATTCATTGTTTTAGTTTTTTTTACCACTATTTATCCTTATTTTTTTCATTCTCTTTTTTATTTATATTTATATATTTTGTTCCTTCCCAAGGACTCTCAAAGTCAAAATTTCGATATTCTTGATCTAGCTTTACAGGTTCACTGACAACTTTTTTTTTATCTTCGCTGTATCTAACTTCTGTATGACCTGTTAAAGGAAAATCTTTTCGAAGTGGGTGTCCTCTAAATCCATAATCAGTAAGTATTCTTCTTAAGTCTGGATGATCTTTAAATATAACTCCATACATGTCGAAGATTTCTCTTTCCATCCAGTTTGCTGAAGGAAAGATTTTTGTAATTGAAGGGACTGTTTCGTTTTCTTTAATAAATGTATTAACTATAACTCTAAAATTATTTTCATGACTAAGTAACAAATAAACAACTTTAAATCTTTTATCTTCGTGAGGATAATCTACTGCAGTGATATCAATCAATTGTTTAAATTTAGATTTATCATTTGTTTTTAGAAATAAAATGGTTGAAATAATATCTTGAAAATCTATATCTATAAATAATTGATTAAATTTAATTTCTGACTTCTTAATAGAAGTTGTTAAACCCGAATTAATTATTTTTTCTAAGCTTTCAAGATTGTTATTCATCTTTATCTTTTTAAACTACCTTCTCTTCTAATTTTTTTTTGTAATTGTAAAATTCCATAAAGTAATGCTTCAGCTGATGGTGGGCAGCCTGGTACATAGATATCTACCGGAACTATTCGATCGCAACCTCTTACCACTGAATAAGAATAGTGGTAATAACCACCACCATTAGCACAACTCCCCATAGATATAACATATCTTGGTTCAGGCATTTGGTCATATACTTTTCTTAGTGGTGCAGCCATTTTATTAGTTAATGTTCCTGCCACTATCATTACGTCAGATTGTCTTGGTGATGCCCTAGGTGCAGCTCCAAATCTTTCTAAATCATATCTTGGCATAGAAGCTTGCATCATTTCTACAGCACAACAGGCTAGACCAAAAGTCATCCAATGCAAAGAACCTGTTCTTGCCCAATTAATTAAATTTGAAGTTGAGGTTGTTACAAATCCTTGTTCACTAAAATCTTTTGCTATTTTTTTAAATTCTTCAGGTATTTTACTTTGATCTTTATTTAAGTTAATCATACTAATCCCAGTCTAAAGCTCCTTTTTTCCATTCATATATAAAACCAATAGTAAGAATAAAAATAAATAGCATCATTGACCAAAAACCTAGAGCTCCTAGATTTCCCAAAGATATAGCCCAAGGAAATAAAAAAGCTATTTCTAAGTCAAAAATTATAAACAAAAT
>MDSV01226922.1_pt1 | contig 12942 bp, 7 predicted proteins | sample 810851 | NCBI WGS metagenome assembly MDSV01 (sample SAMN05326640, study PRJNA326480) | marine metagenome | isolation source: seawater | place: Atlantic Ocean: North East | collected 2012 | reverse complement strand
TAGTTTGTGCTCGAAGAGCAAAGATATCTAAAATAAGCTGCGTACGATCTAGGATGCGTACCTTCATTACTACTTCAAGATTACGACCTTGAACTGGAGATAGGTCATTATCAAAAACTACCATCGTGACTCGGTTTTCTTTTATAAAATCAGCCAATTCTTTTGCTTTACCGGTTCCAATATAATGACCAGCTTTTAATTTAGACTGCTTGATTAATACTTTATTGACAATCTCCGCATCAGCACTTTTCGTAAGTAGTTCTAACTCTTGAAGAGTTTCTTGAGCATTATTTTCCTCTTCTCCATACACACAAACACCCACCAATAAGGCTCGTTCAGGAAGAGATAACTGATTTTCAATCAAAGTACTACCTCGCTTGGTCCATGCTCTTGCCAGATTTGACGAACTGCTTCTGCTACTTCAATATCACTTGGATACGAAGCGACATTTACCCACGTAACATCAAGCTGATTACGAAGCCAGGTCATTTGCCGTTTAGCTAATTGACGAGTACGAATAATTGTTTTTTCAATTGCTTCTTTTTCTGAAGACTTTCCTTCTAAGACATCGAAAGCCTCAGCATAACCTATTGCCTGCTTAGCTGTTTGAGACAGATTTTGTTTATACAATACTTCTGCTTCCTCTAATAATCCTTGCTGATACATAAGTTCTACACGGTTAGCAATACGCTGATGCAATACCTCCCTTTCGATATGCAATCCTACCATACCCAATGGATATTTTTGATTCCATCTACTTCCAATAGATCCACGTTCTATCAATCGAATCAATCTTCGTGGATTTTGTTGGTCATCTTCTGTTAATTGATTAAATAAATCTGGCATTTCATTTTGTATATGCTGTTGTAATTCCTCTAAAGAGGATCTATCTAACTCATCCCGCAGTAATTCATTTTTAGGTTCACTTTCATCCATTCCAATAGTTAAGCATTTAATATAAAGACCTGTTCCTCCCACTACGATAGGTACATGTTGCTTTTTCCAAGTGTATTTAATGGAATTCATCCAATCTACCACACTAAAATTTTCTACAGGATCAATAAGATTAATACCTATATAATTATAGGCTACTTGATCCAAGTGAGAAGGTTTAGCTGTTCCAATATCCATCCCTTTATAAATATTCATGGAATCAGCTGAGATAATATCTAATGAATCTTTTTTAGCTAAAATATGCGCGATATCACTTTTTCCCGATGCAGTAGGTCCTACTAAAAAAAACGCAGAGGCTTTATTCATCAATATTAACTTTCATTTTAGACATACGCCATTCTAGAAAAATATAAAGAACAGCAGCAATACAAATTGATGCGTCTGCAATATTAAAAGAGGGATAATGGTAACTTCCAAATTGGAAATCTAAAAAATCAGTAACTTCGCCAAATCGTATACGGTCAAGTAAATTTCCGGTAATACCCCCTAATAATAACCCATATATAACTCGACTAAAACTTGTGCTCATTAACATTGATCGTGCTTTTGTAAGCAAAAATACTAAAACTAAGAATGAAATAAGAATAAGAATTAGTTGTTGCCCGCTTAATATATTCCAAGCTGCACCATCATTAGTAATGTACACTAAATTAAAGAAACCATCGATAATAGAACGAGACTCACCGTAGTAAAAATTTGAACGAATACTATATTTTGTCCACTGATCTATTATTAAAATAAGTATACCTAACCCGAACGGTAATGTACGAATCAAAGGCATATATTACATTCCTTGCATAGTATTACCATAAGGACGAAAGCGACGATTATTTCTCTCTAAATCTGATTGTGCCTTAATGGAATTACGCACATAAGGAAGAGCTTCTAATCGCTGAATTTTAATGGGCTCTCCGGTTGTTTCACAAATACCATAAGTTCCATTTTCAATACGTCTAATCGCTTCATCAATTTCATATAATACATCTTGCTCATTACTTAATTGATTTAAGGCAAATTCACGATCAAAAGTTTCTGTACCTTGATCAGATAATGATGGATCACGCTCTTGCTGACCTAAGGAGTCTCTATTAATAGAAAGAATTTCACCCGTAACTCTTTCTCTTAAATCTAATAAACGACTTAATTGTTCTTTTAATTGCTTAACAGTAAAATATTTATTTCTAGAAACTTTTCCTGACAACGTACCAGAATTAGACTTTCTGGCTGTTTTCTTCTTTGCAGGTGCTTTTTTAGCTGCTGTTTTAGCTATTGTTTTCTTCTTTGCAGGTGCTTTTTTAGCTGCTGTTTTCTTAGTATTTGTTTTCTTTTTCATGATTACTATCTCTCTTTCAAAATATAACTAAACCTAAAATGAGGGTTGGGTATTTATCATTCCCATAGATATGTGTCAATACACATATAATTAAGAATTTATGATTATTTGAATCTGACACGAATGATCGTTTAGTGGCTTATTCTCTACTTGATCTAATCTATCCACCATTTGACATTCTAATGCAAGTGTTTCATTTTGGATATAATCTTTATGAATAGAGACAGCCTGACTTACTTCTTCGCTACTACAAAAATCAATAAGAATGCGCTGAGTAACCTCTAAATCCATTTCTTTTCTTAAATTTTGCACTTTATTTACAAATTCTCTAGCTAACCCTTCATCGATCAGCTCTTGGTTTAATTCTGTATCTAATCCAATTACCAAACCACTATCTGTACTTACGGCTAATCCTTCTATAGGTTTATACACAAGATCTATTTCACTTGGATCTAATATAACTGACTGGCCTTCTATCATCACGGATATACTCTTTTTATTTGATATATTTCTAATATTATCACTACTTAATTCATTGATAATTTTACTAGCATGCTTCATCAGAGGTCCTAATTTAGGACCTAAGGTTTTGAAATTAGGTTTAGCCTGAATAGTTGCTAATGAAGATGCGTCTGTTGAAAAATCAACAGAATGTACATTTAACTCATCCGCAATTAGAGTTTCTAGTTCTTGAATATTAGATAATAATTTTTCATTATCACAAACTACAAACATCTTCGATAATGGTTGTCTATTTTTTAATTTATAGTCTGTGCGTAATGCACGTCCTTGTTCTACTGCCTTTATCACTAATGACATTTGTGACTCTAATAAAGGGTCTCGTTTAGCATCTACTTCTGTAGAAAAATCACATAAGTGAACGGAGATGGGCATATCTGGTGTTCTTAAATTAGAATAGATTTTATCGGCAATAAAAGGTGTAAAAGGTGCAGCAATTTTACATAATCCCAACAATACTTGATATAGTGTACTATAAGCCTCTATTTTATCTGTATCATCTTCTGCTTTCCAAAAACGGCGGCGGGATCGACGAATATACCAATTCGTTAAATCTTCAATAAAGGAAACAAACGGTCTTACCGCTGATTGAAGATCGTATTGATCCATAGCAGTAACTACCTCTTCTTCTAAGCGTGCTAACGAGCTTTGAATCCAACGATCTAATAAATTATTTTGGTTAGGAGAAATCTTTTCATGACTCCATCCATCAACATTTGCATACGTAACAAAAAAACTATACGCATTCCACCAAGGTAACAATAAATGACGTAAAGCATGTTTTACCCCATCTTCCGAAAATCTAAGTGATTCCGCTCTCACTACAGGAGAATTAATTAAATATAACCTAAGCGCATCTGCACCGTATTGATTAATCACATGAACTGGATCAGGATAATTTTTTAGCCGCTTACTCATTTTTAATCCGTCTTCAGCTAAGACTAGTCCATTTACCACAACATTTTTAAAAGCAGGTTTATCAAATAACGCTGTAGAAAGAATCATTAGGGTATAAAACCACCCTCGAGTTTGATCCAACCCCTCCGCAATGAAATCTGCTGGGAAATTTTCATCAAATTGTTGTTTATTTTCAAATGGATAATGATTTTGTGCATAGGGCATCGATCCTGATTCAAACCAGCAATCAAGTACTTCTGGCGTTCTTCGATATACAGCACCTTCTCTTTCAATAATAATATCATCTAAAAAATGCTTATGAAGATCATTAACTTTTTTCCCTGTTAACTCCTCTAGTTGTTGTACTGAAGATATACAAATCATATCATTAGAGTCTGACTCATTGACCCAAACCGGAATACAAGATCCCCAAAATCTGTTTCTACTTATATTCCAATCTTTTGCATCTGCTAACCAATTACCGAAACGTTTTTTACCAACATGCTCAGGCATCCAATGCACTGCATTATTATGATTTATCATACGCTCTCGTAAATCTTCTACTTTGACATACCATGCATCAATAGCACGATATACTAGAGGTGTATCAGTTCGTTCACAAAAAGGATAACTATGCTGAATAGTGGATTGATGAACTAACTGCTTATTATCTTTAAGTATTCGAATGATGTTTTTATCTGCATCTTTACAGAACTGACCTGATAAAGGTTCTATTTGATCTGTAAAAACACAATCTTCATCTAGTGGATCTATTAAATCAATACCAACATCTCGACAAATACGATAATCATCTTCTCCATATGCAGGTGCTAGATGAACAATTCCTGTTCCATCTTCAGTAGATACAAATCCATCTGATAAAATCTTAAAAGAATTAGCATGATCAGAAAAATAATCAAAAATTGGTACATAGGAAATACCTTCTAACTGACAACCTTGAAAAGGTTTTAATAATGTATATTCAGAAGATTCTTTATAATATGTATCTAATCTAGCTGAAGCTAATATATAAACTTGATCAGCTTGATGATCTTTAACTGCTACATATTCTATCTTGGGACCTATACAAATGGCTAGATTAGAAGGCAATGTCCAAGGAGTAGTTGTCCAAATAAGAGCATAAGCATCATCTATTTCAAAATCAATTAATTTTACTTTAACGGTTATTGCTGGATCCTGAACATCTTGATAATTTCGGCCCGCTTCAAAGTTTGAAAGTGGAGTATTTAATTTCCAACTATAAGGCATAATACGATGAGCTTTATAAATCCTATTTTGCTCCCATAATTGAGAAAAAACCCACCATATAGATTCCATAAAACTAGGATCCATAGTTTTATAATCCTGCTTAAAATCTACCCAGCGGCCCATACGAGTAACTGTTTTTTCCCAATCAGATACATAGGTTAAAACCATTGATCTACATTGTTCATTAAATGTATCTACTCCTGCTTCATGAATGGCTGGCGCGCCGGCTAAACCTAAAGCCTCTTGCGCTAATGCTTCAATAGGTAGTCCATGACAATCCCAACCAAATCTTCTTTCTACTAGATACCCTCTCATAGTTTGGTATCTTGGAATAATATCTTTTATAGTGCCTGCAAGAAGATGTCCATAATGAGGAAGTCCAGTTGCAAAAGGCGGTCCATCATAAAAAACAAACTCTTTATTTTTAGAACGATTATCTACCGTAGCTTTAAAAATATCTTCTTTCTCCCAAATTTGAAGAATTTCTTCCTCCATTTTTGGAAAATCAACTTTATTTGAAATTTCTTGAAACATTTTTCCCTTTATTTACTAAAAGTTCGAAAAAGATAACTTGATACTATCAATATGACAAGCACCCTCATTATAAATACACTTTGAAGCATTCTTAATATTTGATTGATTAAACTATATCTATAAATTAAGTTTTCCTCCTTATATTAATAAAAAAAATACTTATGAATCAGATACAAAAAAGATTATTTATTATTTTATTCAGTCTACTTTCAGTAGGACAAACATCGTTTGCAGATACAACAATTGTGGGTGGTGCTTTTGAAGCACTTATCTTAACACAAGAAATAAGAACTAATTCATTTGAGGGAACGGCATTAACATCTGATATGACAGATACTTATGAAGGCTTATATGGAACAAATAGTAATTACTCTACCACGATAACTAATAATAATCTTTATAATCCTCCAAGATCAGAAGTACTTTTTATTAGAACAAATACTCTAGCAAGTACGGATGAATACGGAATTCCCCAAGGTGAACAAGTTTCCAAAGATGACGTGGTTTTTTACGATAACTCCCCAGACGACAATGCAGAAGCATTTGAATTACTTGAGAAAATTAATACAGCAACCAATTTTGTAGCCGTAGGTGGAGCAGGCTGGATTGAGATTACAAATAATTTTGATACTATTATTTATCTTAGAAATGGAGTAACATGGGATGTTAATAATGCTGATACGGTATTAACCGTAGGAAGCGGATCATCATTTACTAGTGATTTAACTATTCATGCTAATCCAAATACCTATTTAAATAATGAGCATAATACTGGAAACTCTATGGATCTTTATGTGGGGGGGAAAGTATTTATCAATGGTGGTACATATGATGGTGGAAGAAGAGGTTCTGCAGCAAATGGAGAATTTAGTACTACGATTGCAAACTCTTCAAGCATTGTTATTTCAAATGCTGCTTTTCTAGGTGGAGATGTAGATCAAACTTGGTTTACTAGCGATGGTGGTTCTGGACTAAGGTTACAAAATTTAGGGGCCTCTACTACTTCTATTTTACATAATGTTGCTATTACTGGAGGCGGAGGTAGACAAGAAAGAACATATTCTATTAGAGATCAATCAATTACTCAACAAACACGTGACTCAGGTAGTGCTGGTGGAGGAAATGCTTTTGTTCTTTCAACTGCAGATAACTCATTGATTGCGGCTAATAATATAGTCATTACAGCGGGAGATGCAGGAACGCATATCATTACCTCTGAAATTATTAATGAGGATTTAATTCAAGCAGCTACAACAGGTGGGGAAGGTATCACTGGAAATGCAAATCTAAATATTTTAAACGGGTTAGTTATTGGTAGTGATGGTGGTGATATTCGATTCAATCCCCAGCAGCAATACAATTGGAAGTCTGACCTTGATTTATGGGGTGGTGATGGAATCAATGGAAATACGGGTTTAGGAAATCTTAAAAATATTATTGTTACAGCAGGAAATGCAGGAAAGGTATATTTATCTAAATCTACTATTGGTTATCATACAATAGATGCGTGGGGAGGAAATGCTTTTAATGGAAGTTTTTCTGGTATTATTCAAAACGGTAATTTTTACGCCGGATCAGGCATGAGTGATATTGCTTTTACTGCCGGGAATACAACTATCAATGCACAAGGTGGAAGCGCAATTATTAATAGCGGTACAGGTACTATATCAAATGGTTTATTTCAGGGCGGAGATGGAGGAAAAAATATATATCTTACCATTACAGGTAGTACAGATAACGAAATTAATTTATCAAGTGGAAATGCATTAAGTGGCGGATTTAATATTGAAGATGGTGTGTTTAAAGGTGGTAATGGAGGTTCCATTTATATTAATAGAACTTCCGATGAAACGGTTACTACAATAATTGATGCTGTTGGTGGACATGCAATAGAAGTTAATCAAAATAGTATTATTAATGGGGGTGTTTTCCAAGGTGGAAATGCAGGCACTGTGGTTCATAACGGAAGGAACAATACAGATGGTATTCCAAATGCAATTTTAGATATAAATGTAAAAGGTGGTCACGGTATACTTCATACAGCAGGAAATATAACTATTAACGATGGAACTTTTATTGGCGGATCAGGCGGAAAGGCTCGGTTTAATAGTCAAACTAATGCTAATTTTGTTGAAAGTAATTTAGGTTTAGGTGCCTTTTTTTCAGGTGGTAGTGTTGTTATAAATGGAGGGCAATTTACGGGTGGTAATAACGGAACATTAATTGAGAATTCTTTAATAGAACTACCTGGTACTGCTATTATAGCATCCAATTCGACTTCTTTTAGCTTAAATGGCGGAATAGTTAATGGTCATTTAGATATTAAAGACACTCCGGTAGTATCATTAAACGGTGGAACCATTGCTAAAAATATTTATCTCTCTGATAATATAGATTTAAATGTTGATAACGACCTATCACTACATGGTTCTTTTATTCATGATGGAGGCACGATTACTACGACGATTGATGAACCCTCTGATGGTTCTGTATTTAAAAGACTATCCATAGATAATGGTACATTTACTTTTTCTGGTAATGAATTTATTTCCGCTACAAATGCAATGGTTTCATTAAAACAAAACGGTTCATTAGATCTTCAAGCAGGAGGAACACTAGCCTTGGGAACAGATTTAAATGTTGGATATGGATCACTAACATCTCAAAACAATCTAGAACTTGATAAGTATTCAACGTTACGTTTAGGATTTAATGGCGTGGATAAAGGTTCCATTAATATATCTGGAAACTTAAATCTTGATGCAGATGGAGCAAACGTACAAATAATTGGAACGGTTATTACAAATACTGGATCTGTTTCATTTGGTAGTATAGATAATATTACAGATATAAATAAAATAAAGGCTGATTTTGGTTGGCTAGTTAAAGAAAATGTCATTCATAATACTAATACTACTTTATCATTTGATCCAGCTCTAGGATATGTTTATGACAACAATTTATACGTAAACTATGAATATAATTCATTCACAAATCATATCTCAAAGAATGAATTTATGAGTACAAATCATTTTAATTTAATTTCAAATCTTATTAAGACTAATTTCTTTAGTAGCATCAATAATGCTGGTTCAAAAATAGGTCAAGCAATGATCCGATTCTCTGAAACACAAGAGGCTGATGTAGTAGATAGTATTTTCCAGAATCAACAACAAGTGGCAGGATTAATTGCGGCAAGAAATAATGAAATGCGTTCAAATCAAGGGCTTGCCTCATCTCGACCTAATTTTTCTAAACCAAATGGTGTAGCCGGACCTTTTGATAACCAACCAAAGAGTCATGGTTGGATACGAGGCTATCGCTCAAAAGCATCTTATGATGCGCAATCAACCTCTCCTAGAGCTGAAGCTTTGGGGTATGGTACCGTTATTGGATTTGATAAATATGTGAATAATAATTTACTCATGGGTGTGGCAGGTACTATTGGAAGATCTGATTCTTTGGCCAATAATGTTTATAATTCAGATACTGAGATTTATAATGGATCTGTCTATGCTACTATAGGTGGTTATGAGAGATATGTTGATATGGCATTTTCTTTAGGAAAAACATCAACTGATGTAATTAATTATTTCGATTTACCAAATCATGAATTTAACTCTACACTAACTAGTTTTTATATTGGCGGGGGGCAATCTTATAATATAGGAAAAAGAACTAAAATCATACCGGAAGTATCCTTTTTATATAGTAAATATAATCAAGATGCTTATGAGAGAGAGGGCATGATTTCTAAAAGTGTTCATGATTATACAACTTACTCAAAACTATTATCACTAGGTGTAAATATTTCTACATACAGACAGATTCATTGGTTGAATCATGCATTAGCTCTATTACCTAGTTTTAATATACACTGGCTACATGAATTTAATACTGAAATTAGCAATGTAGATTATAATTTTGCATCTGGTGAAGGATTAGATGAAAGCACGGACTATTATCTTGATGTACGTGATCGAGAAGCAAATATGCTTAAGTATGGATTAGAATTAAGTTGCTGGAATTGGTTATATCATAATATTAAGTTTGATTTAAATTATGATTTTACTTTAGGGAAAAATAGAAACGAACAAATTCTATCTGGAAAAATAGGAATTAGTTTTTAAATTAATTAACAATCACTTAACGACGTAATACCTGGAAGTTCTTTTCCTTCCATAAATTCTAGTGATGCCCCTCCTCCAGTAGAAACATGACTCATCTTATCAGAAACTCCTGAATTTTTAACAGCAGCAACACTGTCTCCCCCACCAATAATACTTACACAATCAGCTTCTGCTACAGCCTCACAAATACTATTTGTACCTTCTGCAAAAGGCTCCATTTCAAAACAACCCATAGGACCATTCCAAACTACCGTTTTAGCTTTTAAGATTTCGTCTTTATAAAGTTCAATGGTTTTAGGCCCAATATCTAGAGACATCCATCCATCATCCATATCACCTTCTTCAATTTTAATATTAGCATTCTCTGAAAAAGCATCTGCAATAACATTATCAACTGGAAGTAATAATTTAACTCCTTTTTCTTCTGCTTGTTTTAAAATATCAGCAGCTAAACTAATTTTATCCTCTTCAAGTAAAGAGTCACCTACTCTTTTACCTTGGGATACAAAAAACGTATAAGCCATTCCTCCGCCAATCAAAATAGTGCTACATTTGTCTAGAAGATTAATAATAACATCGATCTTTCCGGATATCTTCGCCCCACCTATAATAGCTACAAATGGTTGTTCTGGTTGCTCTAAAACTTTTCCTAGATACTCTATTTCTTTTTCTAATAAAAAACCTGCAGCACATTGATCAATATATTTTGTAACTCCAACCATAGAAGCATGGGCTCTATGAGCTGTTCCAAATGCATCTGAAACATAAACGTCTCCAAAGGAAGCTAATTCTTTTGCAAATAAATCCTGTTCTTCCTGCGTACATCCTTTTCCTTCTTCTTCTTTATAAAATCGAACATTTTCTAAAACTAACACTTCACCTTGATTTAATGCTTTAACCATAGATGAAACTTTTTCACCAATTACATCTGGGGCCAGTAATACCTTAGCATCTATACATTGACTTAATCGATCGGCGGCAGGCTTTAGAGAGTATTCCATATTTTTTTCTCCCTTAGGACGACCACAGTGACTTACTAATACAAGTGAACCTCCATTACTTAATACATAATTAATTGAGGGTAATGCAGCTATAATACGCGTATCATCAGTAACTATTCCATCTTTAATAGGAACATTAAAATCTACACGCATTAGAATACGTTTACCGCTCACATCTATATTATTAAGTGTTAATTTATTCATTGATATTCCCTATTAAAGAAAGAAAAGAGCGCTCAAAAATTAGTTTGTTATGACATTCACTAGATCTAGTACCTTGCATGAATATCCCCACTCATTATCGTACCAAGAAACAACTTTTACAAATGTTCCATCTAATTGAATACCCGCATTTGCATCAAATACTGATGTGCAAACTTCGTCCCGAAAATCAGTAGCTACTAATGGCTCATCCGTATATCCGAGAATATCTTTTAATTCATTCGTTGATGCGTCTTTCATAGCTGCACATATCTCTTCATAGGATGCTTCATTTTTTAAATTAACTGTTAAATCAACAACCGATACGTCAGATGTGGGAACACGAAATGCCATTCCAGTTAATTTTCCATTTAGCTCTGGAATTACTTTACCTACAGCTTTTGCTGCTCCAGTTGAAGACGGAATTATATTTTCTAGAATTCCTCGTCCACCTCTCCAATCTTTCATAGAGGGTCCGTCCACTGTTTTTTGTGTGGCAGTAGCTGCATGAACAGTAGTCATTAAACCTTTTTCAATACCAAATTTATCATTCAGTACTTTTGCAATAGGTGCTAAGCAATTAGTTGTACAAGAGGCATTAGATACAATATCCTGGCCAGCATATGAATCAGTGTTAACACCACATACAAACATGGGAGTATCATCTTTTGAAGGCGCAGATAAAATAACTTTATTGGCACCTGCTTCAATATGTTTTCTTGCCGTCTCATCTGTTAAAAAGAAACCTGTTGATTCAACAACAACTTCAGCACCAATATCACTCCATGCTAATACAGAAGGATCTCTTTCTGCAGTGATACGAATAGAAGATCCATTTACTACTAAGGACCCATCTTTTACTTCAACGCTTCCATCAAATCTTCCATGAACAGAATCATATTTTAACATATATGCTAAATAATCTACATCTAGTAGGTCATTAATACCTACTACTTCAACATCATCACGATTTGCTGCTGCACGAAATACCATACGTCCAATACGACCAAAACCATTAATACCAATCTTTGTAGCCATTTTTATTCCTTTTGTTTAATTGTGTGAAAAATTAAAAAACAGCGTGAAAACTACATTGCGAATTAAACTGCGTCAATGTCATCTATACGTTTTTTATAAATTTGTTTCTGAGCACCCTATTGTCTCCACGTGTAATTTATATAATGGGTATGTTTTATTGAGTGAGATTGTTTCGTGAATATCCCTTTCTTCTTCTGAAGGATGGCCTATAGCAACTACGCAATCTCCTAAACCAGCTCCTGAAATTTTAGCCCCTGAAATTGCTGAATCTTTTATGAGCGTGTTATATATTTCATCTAATTTAGAAGTACTCAACCCTACATCATACATTATTTTTTGCTGTTGATTCATATGATCCCCAAAAACAGCTAACTTGTTTTTTTGTAATGCCTTTAATCCTTTTTTTGCGATGCTATTAATTTCAGAAAATTTAAACTTCTTTAATATATCTGAATGAGATGTTGTTTGTTTAAAAATAACTTCATTAATTACTTCATGAGTAGGTTTCTTGTAACCACAAAAAACAGCTGTCATAGGAATACGTTGATTAGTAAAAGTAATGGAAGGATTAGTCGGATCTTGTTCAGATAATAAGCTATTTCCCTCATTCATATAACCGATTAATCCACCGTAAACAGAAGCAGCAACATCTGCCCCTGATGCCCACTTCTGAGTATGTCTTATCGTATTCAAACTAGAATGAAATAATGATAATGAATCCGGTATTTCTCCTTTTATATATTTTTCTAAAGCTGCATGTACAGCAACGGTTACCGCTGTAGATGAACCAAAACCAATCGAAGATGGAAAATCACTATGAATTTTTAAATGTATTCCAGTTCTTAATTTATCCGCTGTTAGATGAACAGCTTTTAAAATAAATCTAAATCGATTATCTTCGTTTAAATTATCTAAATTAGATTCGTATTCTCCTAATCTTGACTCAATTTTTAGAATACGATGATTATGGATGGGTAATAAACTAACATGTATTCTTCGATTAATAGCAGAAATGACAGCTTGATTACCGTCTAAAACAGCGTGAGCTCCTAAGAACATCAAACCG
>MDSV01124625.1_pt1 | contig 12942 bp, 6 predicted proteins | sample 810851 | NCBI WGS metagenome assembly MDSV01 (sample SAMN05326640, study PRJNA326480) | marine metagenome | isolation source: seawater | place: Atlantic Ocean: North East | collected 2012 | reverse complement strand
ATGGTGGTGATCACTTCCCACTTGACCGCGCCGCGCGCGGCGTTCTGCGTCAGGCAGCCGGTGGCCAGCATGATCCCCGACGCGAGCAGCGCGGCGACGAAGAGGTCCAGCGCGCCGGCGACAAAGACGGCGATCATCACCACCGCCGTGCCGCACGCCGGGAGCAGCTTATCGAACTGCGGCGGCGCGGAGTTTTCGATTTCACTCACCAGCGCGAACGCGGGGTCGGCTTTGTACAGTCTCAGGAACGAAGAGCCCGTGTCCAGCAGCAGGACGTCCCCGGCGTGCAGGACGATGTCGCCGATCTTCGCCTGGATGCGTCCGCCCGAGCGCTGCACGGCGATGATCACCGCGTCGTAGCACGTGCGGAAGCGCACGTCGCGGATCGCGCGGTTCGTCAGCGGCGAGCCGATCGCCACCACCGCCTGCACCAGCCGCCGGTCTGTCATGTGCAGCTTCAGTTTGTCCACCTGCTTGTTCTCTGCGGTGATCCCGGGGATGCGCCGGAGCGAGGAAATCCCGGCGGCGTCCCCGGCGAACCAGAGCACGTCGTCCGCGCTCAGCACGTAGTCGGCGCCCGGCGCCGCAACCGCGTCCTTCTCCAGCCCCGCCTTCTGCACCGCCGTCAGGAACAGCCCGGGCAGACCGCGCAGGCCCGCCGCCGCGAGCGTCTTACCCTCCACGGCGCCGCCGGGGATCACGCGCACGGGGCACGTGAAGTCGGTCATCGCGCGGATATCCTCCGCGCCCTCGCGCGAAAGAACCTCAAGGTCGGGGTCGGGCGCGTTCGAGCCGGGCGTGCCCGGCCGCGACGCCGCGATTTCCGCGTCGACGCCGCGTTCGCCGGCGAGCGGATCGCTCATCGTCTCGCCTCCCAGAGTCGCGTCTCCGCCCGTCAGTCCGAGCATCGACGCGAACGGTCGGCGGCGCGCGGGGCTCACCGGCGCGGGCGCGACGAGCGCGGGTGACGTCGTCGCTTCCCGAACGACGTCGTCCCCCGCGAGCGTCGTCTTGGGCGTGTCGCCGTCGACGCTCCTGCGTCTTCGAGACGGCGACCCGAGCGCGGGGTCCGGCGTCGTTCGCGACTCTCTCTCGCCGCTCTCTCGGTCCGCCGACGGCGTCTCGGCGGCGCCCTTTTTCAAAGGCGCCGGCTCCTTCCACTGCAGCAGCGGGCACTTATCCAGGCAGTGCAGCATGAGGATATCGCCGGCTTCGAAAACGACCGACGCGAGTTTCCCCGATTCCGTCGCCGCTCTTTGGTCCTCCTCCCCGCGCTTGACCGCGATGATGGCGGCTTTGTACTTCTCGCGAAACCCGACGTCCATCGCGGTCGAGCCGATGAGCGACGAGTTGGTGCGAACGCGCACTTTCAGAATCTGGTGTCTCTCCAGGAGCGCGCGGCGCACGGAAGCTGGCGTGTCCTTGGCGCTCATGACTTCGTGCATGGCCATAGTCCCCGCCCCGCCGTCGCCGTCGTACGAGGACCACGCCGCGTCGTTGGAGGAGTTACGCCGCGTCTCGGACGCGCCGGCGTCGGGCTCGCCGGCGGACCCGGCGGGTCCCCCCGGCGCGTCGCCGTACTTCGATCCGCGTTTGCGCAAAACGCCGCCCGCGTGCATGTTGAACGACGATCGCCGCTTGCGCACCTGTTTCCCGCGGCGCGACAGGATACCGCCGCCGTCGCTCTCGGGGCCCGTGCTGTGCCCTCCCGCGTCGGAATCGTCACCGCGCGGGGAGGCGTCACCCGTCACGTCCTGGTCCATCTGAAACGCGTGCAGGACGTCTTTGTAGTCGCCGCGAGTCTTGCGCGCGCCCGCCCTCGGCGACGCGCCGAGAGTCTCGCCGAAGGCGTCGCCGCCGCGCCGGGCGCGTGCCTTTCGGCCGCGAGGCGGGTAGGTATCCGTGCTCGAGAAGGCGCGCGCGTCCTCGGGCTCGAACCCGTCGGACTCCGCGCCGCCGTCGGAGTACCCGAGTTTTGACGGCGAGTCCGCGTTCGCCGGCTCGAGGGACGGCGAGACGGCGCCGGCGCCCGCCGAGTCGCTCGGCAGCGCCTTCCGCTGCGGGTTTTTGTTGAGCAAAGACTCCTCCACCTCGTGCGTGAGCGGCAACAGGCCGTGCTCGACGCACACCTCGCCGATGGACTCCACGAGGCCGGTGAAGTGCAGGATGTCGCCTTCTTCGAGCATGAACTCGGGGGTCACCGCGCGCAAGAGCATGTCGCCGCGCTGCACGCTCACCAGGTACAGGCCGTTGAGCCCGCGGAGCGTGGCCACAGGCTGGTCGATCACAGGCGACTTCGGCGCCACAACCGCGCCCACCGCGAGGGAATCTTCGATCATGCCGTCATCCGTCTTCTTCTGCAGATCCGCGGTGTCCGCCCTGCCCGCGCCGCCGGGCAGCAGAAACGGCGACGCGATCAGGATGTACGCCATCCCGCTCAGGGCCACCGGGACGCCGTAGATGGAGAGCGCGAAGAGACCCATGGGCTGGACGTCCGGGTACCGCTCACGCATCATACCCTCGACCACCAGGTTGGTGGAGGTGCCGATCAGCGTACAGGTTCCGCCCAGAATGCTCGCGAACGACAGGGGAATCATCAGCTGCGAGTTGGGGATGTTCACCCGGCGGCTCCACTTCTGCAGGATGGGGATCATGATGGCCACCACGGGCGTGTTGTTAAGGAAGGCGCTGACGAACGCCACCGGGACCATGAGCCGGATCTGCGCGCTCGCCGCGTTCTTGGGGTTGCCCAGCAACTTGCCCATGTAGTAGTCTAGCGCGCCGGTGTTGGAGATGCCCGCGGCGACGACGAAAAGGCACGCCACCGTGAGCAACCCTTTGTTGCTGAAGCCCTTCAGGCCATCGGGGATGGGCACCGTGTCAGCGGCGAGCATCATCGCGAGCGACCCGAGCATCAGCACGTCCGGCCCGGCGATGTTCTTCAGCAGCGCGCCGAACATCAGCATCATGACTGCAACGCAGTACCATCCTTGCCACGCCGCCATCTCGGCCGTCGTTCAGGGGCTACGGGGGCGAGGGACGCGCGGGGGACCCCGCGAGCTCGGGAGAAGCCGCGCGCCGTCGAGAAACCCGCTTCGTCGTCCTCACGTTGCGCGGCTCGCCCTCACGCCGCTCGCGCGCGGGAGCTCAGGGGTCTCCGTGGCAGGACTCGAGGACGCGCGTGCTCCGTCGCGTCTCGCGCGGGATCGATTCGAACCTCGAGGTCCCCAGTCCGCCGTGGCGCGGCTCCGTTCTGACGGTTATTCTCGGGATCGCACGCGGGATATTTCGACGGACCTGCAACATCCGCCAGCCCGCCTGCCCGGTGCCCGCGGCTCCATTTCAGATATGAGAAAAAATAACAACGCGTGATGCGTGAACAGGTGAAGGCGTGAGCGCGTGACGAACAAAAGCCTTCTTCCTCTTCTTCGCCTCGCTCTCCAAGACTTTGCCGACCCCACGCGCGGTGCGCGTGTCCACACCGAGCCGGCGCGTCTCACGGCGGAACCGCGAGTGCGTGAACCGCCGGTTCACACCGAGGTCATGGACGACGACGTCGAGGTGCGTCCGGTTACTGTCTGTCCGCCTGCCTCCAAGAGCGCGTCCGCGTTCGAAAAACGTCCATCCGCGCCTGCTTCCTCGTGGTCCCTCTTCCCTCGACGCGATCGGGTCTTCACGCGACGTCTCCGACTCACGCCTCACTCGCCTTCCCTCGCACCGATCCCCGCATCGCGAACCGAAACGCGACACACAGCTCGGTGACACGCTCCAGTGGCTCGCGTTCCTCGTGCCGTGGTGCGCGTTCGCGCTGTACGCGCACGTCGCGCTCGCGCGCGCGCTCGGCGTCGTCGGGGTGGTGGAGGCTGCGTTCGTCTCCGTCGCCGCGCTTCCGTTTTGGCGCGCGCTGTGCCGCCGGCCCGCGTTCCAGCCGCTCGCGGCGCTCCTGCGGCGTTTCCACGCGAAGCGGCGCTTGCACCCCTTCGAAGAGACCCGGGAGGACGACACGCGAGGGGACGGGGAACCCCTAGGGTTTAGGCTCGACTGGCGCGTCGGGTTCGAAAAGCGCGTCCCCGACGCGCAGGCGGAGCTCGCCGCCTTCGTCGCCGAGCACGCGCGCGGCGACGCGCCTCGCGAAGCGTCGGAAACGACCCGCGTTCGCGACCCCGCGAGCCGCCTCGTCGCGTCCGGCTTTCGCGTCTTCCCTCTTTGCGACGAGACGCTGGTGGCGCCGAACGCGGCGGCGGCGAGGCACTTCCCGGCGACGTGCGCCGCCGTGAGCGCCGCCGGCGGGTTCGGCGCGCGGCTCTGGGTGCTGAGCCCCGGGACCCGCGGCGGCGCGCGCGGAGCTTCGGGGCTCTCCCGGGGCGTCTCGGACGGGTACTGGCGCGCGCACGTCGCGCTCGACGCGGACTTGGCGGACGTCGAAGCGCGCACCTCGGCGGACGAGAGTCACGCGCAGCTTCCGTCGCGCGAAACGGCGACGGACGCCTCCGACGTCTCCGCGCGCGCCACGCTCGGCGAACGCGCGGGGATCCGATGCGGAGACGAGATGCGCCGCGCGGAGATTGGAGACGTGATCGTGGTGAACGACGGGTCGTTCGAAAGGGCCTGGTTCCACGAAACGCCCCTTTCAAACGCGCACTCACGCGCGTCCGCGAAGGCTTCCGGAAGGCTTCCGGAAGGGCGAGGCTCGCGCCCTTTCGAAACGGTCGCGGGGGCGCGAAAAGCGGGGGACGACTCGCGCGAAAAAAAAAAAGACGCGCGCGACGCGCGCGTCGCGCGCGTCGGCGCGGCGGTGGTTTTGACGTTCGACGTGTTGCGGCCGGAACACGCGGCGTGCCGCTCGCGTTACGTGCGGCACAAGGCGCGGCTGGTGCGGGAGGCCGGGGATACGAACGCGGGGGAACGCACATGGCGCTCGCTCGCGCTCGCCGCGCTCGGGAACCTCTCTTAGCATAGCCCCGCGCGCGGCTCGTCGCGCGCTCATATTGATAGGAGTCCATCGACGAAAACCGACGCGCGCGACGTCTGGAGCACCTTTCGCCGAATTTTGAAATCGCGCGCGTCCGGCCGTCCGGCCGTCCGCCTGATTCGTCACGCCCGCGCCTCATCACGAGGGACGACAGCGTCGGTCGTCCAGCCACATCACCCCCACACGCGCACGCTCTCGGCGCGCGAGTGGTCGCGCCCGTGTCAGCCCGCGTCTCGTCACTCGGGCGCGATGGGCAAGCCTCCCGGATCCACGCACGCCGTCGCGCGCGACGCGCTCGAGGCGTACAAGCAGGCGCGCCTCGCCTTCGTCAACGCTCTGAACGAGATGCTCAGGAAGGACGACCCGTCGCTGGACGCGGCGCTGCTCGATGGCGAGTGCCTGTCGCTGCTCCACCGCCCGCTCGCGCAGGACATCGTCCCGGGCATACAGACCTCCGCGCTCGCGGCGATGCGCGCGCTCTCCTCTCGCGTCGACCGCGCGGGCGACGCGCTCGCCACCCCCGAGACGCTGCGGAAGATCGTCTCTTCGCTGTCGCACGCCGACCCCGCCGTCGTCGTCGCCGGCTGCGGCGTCGCGCGCGCGCTCGCGTCCAAGCGCGAGGCGCACGTGCGCGCGCTCTTCGACGCGGGCGCGCTGCCCCCCCTGCGCCGCGCGCTGGACTCGTTGGACCCCGAAATCCTGGAGGCTGCCGCCAAGTGCGCGGTCGCCGTCGCGCGTTCGAGCCCGTGGGCCGCCGAGCGCCTGCTCGACGCGCCGCCGCCGACGGGGGACGGCGCACCCGCCGCGTCGACGCGCGTCGGGGACGACGAAACGCGCATCGCACCCGCGAGCGACGCGTTCGGCGGTGACGAAGACAAAGAAAACAAGAGAAACGACGACCGGTCCGACGTCCGTTCTTCTGGAGTGTCTCTTCTGGAGTGTCTTTGCTCGGCGTCTTCGCGCGCGAAGACGACCCTCGCGACGCGCGCCGTCGTGGCGCGCCTCTTCGAGGCGTGCGCCGCGCACGGCGAGGCGCTGGCGTCGCGCGTCGCGCGCGAAGCCGATTGCGCGGGCGCGGTGACGCGGCTGGCGCGCGACGCCGGCCGGGCGCTCGCCGCCGGCGCGAGCGCCGCGCGCGCGCGCGCGGCGGCGTTCGCCGCCGCCGCGGAGATGGCCAAGCACGCGGACGAGCTCGCGCGCACCGTGCGCGACGCCGGAGTGGTCCCGGAGCTGCTCCTCGGATGCTGCGAGACGCGCGACGCGTTCCCGGGCGAGGCGGCGGCGACGCGCGAGGCGGCGACGGCGTGCCTGCGCGCGCTGGCCAGCAAGACGCCCGAGCTGGGCGAGGCGCTGATCGAGGCGGGCGCGGTGGCGTCGTTGACGGACAGTCTCGAGATGGAGAAGGGCGGCAAGCGCGCGGCGCTCGCCGCGCAGACCCTGGGGTTCCTCGCCGACTACAAGCCGTCGGCGGCGGCGGCGGTGTGCAGCGCGGACGGCGGGCGCGCGCTGACGCGTTGCCTGGAGCGCGCCGAAACCGGCGACGTCGCCGCGGCGGCGGCGTGGGCGCTGGGCTGCATCGCGAGACACGGCACGCCCACCGCCTCTGTGCTCGCCGAGAACGGCGCGATCCGTGCGCTGCTGCGCTGCTACGCGGGCGCGCAGGCGGACCGCCACCCGACGCTCCGCGAAAAGGCGAAGGCGAGCCTGAAGTCGTTGATACGGAAGTGCGGGGGGCTGGAGAGGATCGACGCGCTGGTCTCCGCCGAGACGCCGGGGCCGATTTTGAGGCACGTCCTGTCGGAGTTCGCCGAGCGCCTGGGCAAGGACGTCGCGGCGAAGCGCGCGTTCGTCACCAGCGGGGGCCTCATGCGGCTGCAGGGCGTGCTCCGCGCGCACGAAAAGGACGTCGCGGCGGCGGCGAAGGGGGACGTCGCCGGCGGCGCGGCGGTGTCGACGTCGTCGGCGGCGATCGGCGAGTTGCGGCCCCTGCTGGACGAGCGAGGGTTGAGGGACGCCAAGAAAATCAACAGCGTGTTCCCTCCGGATGTCGTGAGCTATTACTTGTATTGTTAATGAACCCCCGGGGCGCGACGCGACGGAGCGCGCCGAGCGCGCGTCCGTCCTCCGTCGCGCGCGTTTCTTCGACGCCGCGTCGAAAAGAACATATTCGATCGACGCACAATTCCCGCGCGCGCTCTGGTGCGCATGTCTGCGCCGAGCGACCGCGCGCTCCGGCGCGCGCGCTCGCTGGCGTCGCACGTGACGGCGTCGTCCAGCGGCCGGGACGTCTCCGGACCCAGCTCGACGGACTCGCCCGAGTCGTGGGTGCGTCGCGAGGGCGATCGGTTCGGCCCGGGAAAGTGGGTGGTGGTCGATCAGGCCCGGGTGGACGCCTTCGCGGAGTGCACCGAGGACCATCAGTGGATCCACCGCGCCGGCGCGGCCACGCCGTTCGGCGGACCCATCGCGCACGGGTTCCTGACGCTTTCGCTGCTTCCCTCGCTGTGCAAAGATGTCCTCCCGAGGCACGCGTGGGTCGCCTCCGAGGTCAACTGCGGGTTTAACAGGACCCGGTTCGTCTCGCCCGTCGCGGTGGGGTCGCGCGTGCGCGCGGCGGTCGAGCTGGTGCGCGCGAGGGCGCTCGAGTCGCCGGCGCGGGGCGTGGAGACGGTCACCGAGGTCACGGTGGAGATAGAGGGGAAAGCGAAACCGGCCCTGGTCGCGGAGTGGGTCACCAGGCAATACGCCGCCGAGGCGCCGTGACCAGCCGCCGGCGAGCGCGCGCTCGACGCGCGGCGAAACGACGGTCCCGCAGGTCCCGCGGGGCCACATAACCCTTCAGTCTTCGCGGGCGCGAAAACGCCGAAGCATATCTGCTGTACGTATCTACACGTAGCGTCTGTCGTTTTCGTTTGCGTTTCACAAGACTCGACGCTCCATCACACCCCCGCGCGTCGCGATCGCCGCCGTCGCGAATGGCCGTCGCCGCGCGCGCGCGAAGAACGAAAATCCACCCCGGCGCGCCTCGCGTGACCTACTCTTCCCCGCCCTTGGGCCCGCCCGCTTGCTTCGCCATGATGATCTGGTCCACGCGGAGCACCGTGGTGACCGCCTCCACCGCCAGCTTGAGCGCCCACCACTTGACGAGGAACACGTCCGCGATGGACTCCTTCGCGGCGAGGTCGCACCACTGCGCGCCGGCGGAGACGTCCACGCCGGCGTTCTTCTCGCCGGCGGCGTGCGCGGCGTACAGGTTGTACACGACGTCCGTCGCGTTGAGCCCCGCGTTTTCGGCGAGCGTGCGCGGGACAACTTCCAGCGCGCGCGCGAATTTTTCGATGGCGTACTGGTCCAGCCCGGTTTGTTTCCTGCCGAACGCCGCCAGCCTGTGCGCGAGCTCGATTTCCGTGGCGCCGCCCGCGGGGAGCGTCCTCGAGTCCTTGGTGAGCGCCTTGAACGCGTTCACGCCGTCGTCCACCGCGCGCTCGATGTCGTCCATGACGTTCTCCGTGGAGCCGCGAAGCACGACCGTCGCCACGCGGCTCGTGGCGTCGTTCTGCTGCACGACGACGCACTTGGTGCCGCCGATTTCTCTCACGTCGATGCTGGAGACGTACCCGAGCTCGTCCGCGGAGGGGCGCCCGAGCTTGATGATGCCGGTGGCGTTCGTGGCGCGGCAGAAGCGCCTGAGCTCAAACTTCGAGGGCATCTTGATGGCCATCAGACCGTAGCGCTCGATGAAGTGCATGGCCATCTCGCCGAAGCTCTGGCCGGAGACGACAACCTTGGCGCCCGAGTCGGCGATCATCTTGATGTACTCCTCCATCTTCTGCTCCTCACCGAGCGAGTAGGACTCCAGGTCTTTCGCGCTCGTGATGAGCACCGTGCCTTTGGTCTCCGTGGAGCTCGTGTCCACGGCGCAGCCGAACACCGCCACCTTAGCGTCCTTGACGTGCTTCACCGTGCCCTCGCAGTCGCGGCGGATCACCATACCCTGCACGACGGTGTTCTCGTGCATGGTGGACCCGACAATCTTCGAGACGCGCACGTTGTCCACGTTGAAGTTGAGCGCGTTCTTGGGGCACACGTCGATGCACGCCTCCGCGCACGTCTTCGCGAGGATCTCCTCGTGCCCAAACTGCTTCGACGAGAGCGTGCCCTTCAGCCGCTTCGCGACGGCGAGCTTGTCCTTGATGTCCAGCGTCTCCGACCCCGGGACCACGAGTTCATCCAGCCACTCCAGCGTCTTCCCCAGCGCCTTCTCGTATCCCTCGATGATCTCCGAGGGGTGCAGCCCGTCGCGGATCAGCTCCTCGGCGTTTCCCAGCAGCTCGCCCCCAAACGTCACCACCAGGTTGGTGCCGTCGCCGATCTCCTGCTCCTGCGCCTGCGCCGCCATCACCAGGAGCTTCGCGGCGGGGTGCGCCACCTCCAGCTCGCGCACGATCACGGCGGCGTCCGAGGTGACGAACAGCCGGTCCAGGTGGTTGATCACCATCTTGTTCATGCCTGTGAAGACGGGAGAAGAGGTTCGACACGGGATGGTTTCGCGGTGAGCGGCGGGCGGAACGCGGCGACGGTTTCTGACTTTTGTTCGTCGTCGCCCGAAACTGCGAAACGCTGGACGTTGACCGCGACGCGCGGTGTCTGTTCGTTTTTGAGCGCCAGATCTGCGTTCGGGGGGGGCGTGGACGCACCGTTGGGACCGAGCGAGGTGCGCGTGATCTTGGAGAGCTGCTTGCACGCCTCGACGTTCTTGATCACCGCCTCGTCAAGGCCGGACATGTGCTTGTGGCCATCCTGCGCGCGCGAAGAGGGACGATCGGTCAGGTCGGCGCGAAACTCGCCGCTGCGATCGGGCGTGGAAAAAGAGCGCGCAGGTGACGATCGCGGGAGCGATCCAGCCTGGTGGACGAACCTTGAGCATGGACTGGAGCCCATACGGCATGCCCGCCATCTTGCCGGATGATTCACGTAAACGCGACGAACTGGTTTACGGTGTGGCGCGCTCGAACCGTCCGAACCGCCAGGGGAAGTGTGGACGTTCAAGCGTCGGGCCCGCGCTTTTCGAAACTTCGAGCTCGCGCCGATACCACCTGGACGCGTGCTGTGACTCCAGACTCCTTGAGCGAAGGTAACACTACCATGGTAATAACAAGCTCTCTGGTCGTCCACCCGCGGGCTAGACGTCGGTGCGCGAGAAGGGAGATTCCCGCCCCGCTTCTTAGAGACGAGGGGGATGGACGCCGGGACCGAGGCGTCGCTCCTCGGCGGCCTGTCGCGTCCCGTCGCGTTTCTGGTGCTCATCCTGGCGTTCCTCGCGGGCGCGTGGGTCGGCCGAGGCTCCGTGCTCCTTGAGACGCGCGTGCGGCGGCGGCACCTGGACGAGGCGGTCGTCAAAATCGTCGCGGGGGTCGTCGAAGGCTTGAAGGCCACCTCGGATGTCTCCACCCCCGCGCCGACGAACGCCGCGGCGGACGCGGTGACGCCCATCGTGCGGGGCGTCCTCGCCGGGCTCGCGACGCCGAGGCGAAACGCCGACGCCGACTCGGGCGCTGACGCGATGAACGACGACGGCTCCGTTTCGCGCGAAAGGCGCGAAGGCTTCGGGAAGGCGTCGCCATCTTCTTCGGCCCCCTCACGGCGCCTGAGCGCGCGCGCGCGCGCGCGCGCCGACGCGGCCGCCGCGGAGCAGACCCTTGCGCGCGCGGAGGCGGTGGCGTCGGCGGCGGGGCGCGCCGACATGTCCACGAGCTCGGCGCCGCGTCGCGACGACTCCGACTCGGACGAGGCGGCGCAGAGAGAGGTCACCTCGAGGTCCAAGCCTCTTGAGCCTGTTGACCCTCTTGAGCCTGTTGATCCTCTTGAGGCTCTTGAGGCGGACGCCGTCGAACACATTGACGAGACACCGCGCGGCGCGCTCGACGATCGAGTCTCCGAGACGGATGACCTCCCCGTGGAGATGGACGTGGACGCGTCCATGGAGGATGCGTTTCCGCCGGAGGACCGGGACGGCGGCGCGTCCGGAACCGCGGCGTCTGGAACCGCGGACGCGCCCGTCGACGGTTCCAGAAGCGCCGCAAGCGCCGCCGTTCCGGAAAACCCTCCGTCCGAACGCCACGACCCGAACGAGGCGCGTCCCGAGGCGACTACCGGAGAAGGACGACGGCCGGAGAAGGATGAATGCGCGCGCGCGTTTGTGGAGGAATCGCGCGAGACGACGACGACGACGAACGAGCGTTCGTCGCCGGAACGCTCCCCCCCCGTTTCGCCGGTCGAGCCCGTGGCCGTTCGCCCGGAGCCCGAGCTTTTCGAGCCCGAGTCCCCGACGCGCCTGGCGGCGGCGGCGGCGCACGAGGCGCAGCGCGCCGCCGAGATCGAGCGCCAGCGCGGCGCGGCGAAGGCGGCGAAGAAGGCGGCGCGAAGCGAGCGCGTCGCGGCGGAGCGCGTGCTCTCGCACCGGAAGGGCATCGAGGAGGCGGAGGCGCGCGCGTCGGAGATGGACGACGCGCGCGCCGACGCGCAGCGCTTCCTGGAGCGCTCGGGCGCGCACGCGCTCGCTGCTGCGGGATGCATGGGCGCGACGTTGCTGCGTCTGGAGCTGATCGACGCCGCCGCCTCGGATCTGCGCTCGATGCCCGAGAACAAGCTGGAGGGCGCGTACAAGCGCGCGCTGGCGAAGAACCACCCCGACCGCAGCGCGGCGCGCGGCGACGACGTCGCGGCGGCGGCGCGGTGCGAGGAGACATTCAAGCTGCTCCAGGCTGCGCATCTCCGCTGGTCGGAGATGGGTAAGCCCATCGGGGACGCCGCGGACGCGCGCGCGCGCGCGGCCACTCCGTTCGGCGCGCGTCCGTCGTCCGAGTCGTTCGCGTCGTCGACGCGCGCCGGAGGGGGCGGCGCCGCGAGCGGCTCGCCGGGTTTCTACGCCTCGCGCAGGACACAGGCGGCGGCGGCGGCGGCGGCGGCGGCGGCGTCCGCGGCGGCGGCGGCGGCGAACGGTGGAGGGCGCTCGTGGCGGCCGGGCGAGTCGGCGAACGCCGGCGGGCAACCGGCGGGCGCGGCGGGCGCGGATTACCGCGACGCGTTTCGCGAACGAGCGCGGCGGAGCGCGGCGGCGGCGGCGGATGCGCTGCGCCGCGAGGAAGAGCGCGTCGCTGCCGAGCTCGCCGAAGAGCGCGCGCGCGAACGCGCGCGTCTGCGCGCTGAGGAGGACCGCCACGCCGCGTATCTTCAGGAGATGTTGAGGCGCGATGAGGAAGCGCACCGAGCGAAAGAAGCCGAGCGCGCCGCCGATTCGCGCGCCGGCGCCGCCGCCTCGGAGGCGAGACGCCGGGCGCGCGACGAGAATCTCGAAGCCGCCGCCGCGGCGGATGCCGCGTTCGCGGCGGCGACGAACGCGCGCGTAGAGAAGGGCGTCTTTCCGCTTGATGGCGACGAAAACGTGACTGTCGTCCGCGAGCGCTCGCCGGCGCGCTTCAAGGCGCGCCGGCCGCCGACGCGCGAGGACCCGGAGAAGGAGCGGATCGAACGGAACATGGATAAGCTGTGAACGCGCGCGCGTCGGACGGGTACGCGTTTGAAACTTTGTAGACTAGCTGCATACTGCGTGATAAACACGACAGACTATGTGAAGCTCGAAACCTCGTCATCTCCACGGTTGCGGCGGCGACGCTTCTCTCGGCTTCGGTTCCTCGAGCGCGGCGGCTTCGTCCGCGCCGCGGCCCAGGCGCGCGCGCTCGAGACGCAGGCGCGTGCGTTCGTTCTCCGCCTCGATCAGTTCCAGGCGGACCTCCCAGTCCGGCCGGTCGCCGCTCCGCGACGCGCGGAGCTTCTCCAGGGAAGCGCGGGCGCTTCCCTGGTCCGCGCGGGACGCGCGAGCGAGCGCGCGCGCGGACTCGTCGAGCTCCGCCAGCGCCGCGCTCGTCGCCGATTCGGCGGCGTCGCCGTCGCCGCCGTCGCTCTCTCCT
>MDSV01166130.1_pt1 | contig 12943 bp, 11 predicted proteins | sample 810851 | NCBI WGS metagenome assembly MDSV01 (sample SAMN05326640, study PRJNA326480) | marine metagenome | isolation source: seawater | place: Atlantic Ocean: North East | collected 2012 | reverse complement strand
TCTGAGCCATGATCAAACTCTCAAGTTTAATAACGGCGCACACTAGCTTTAATAACTTTAAAGTAAATTAAAGTTATTTTTTCGTTAAAGCGTGTACGACAATTTCTTTATTAACCTAGCCGTCCACACTTCTCTTCTTAAAAATATACAATTTAAAAAAGCTAAGATTTTATTGCTTTAAAATCTACACACCTCTAGCTACATTAAAATATTAACTTCGAAGAGGTGAGCGGTGGTTTTATTACAATTATGTTATAAGTCAAGGCGTATATTGGGTAAAATAAGCTGTAAAATAAGGCTTTTTTGGCTATCTAAAGTTGCAATGCGAGGCTTATTTTTATAAAAAACAACTATGACGATTATCCATAAAATTAATGGTTTTTTAAAGAAAAAGGTGAATATTTTGTCGCTAACAGATATCAAAACTTTGCGAATTCAAAAATTTAATCCGATAATTGTATTAACTTTTTTTATTATTTTTTCCATTCTTTTTTTTATCTCATCAAATTTGATAAATAAAAAAAATCAAGAAAATGCCAATAACTTTAAAGAAATAACTGAAACTAATGAATTTTTGAATTTTACAAATTTTCTAGTTTCCAAAATTAATAGTCCCTATGAAGAAGTAAATTATGAGATCGAAAATAATGACACATTAGAAAAAATACTTAAAAAATTTAAAGTTAAAAGTGAAGACATTAAAGGTGTATCTGCAGAACTAAAAAAGAAAAAACTTGCCAATATACGCTCAGGTAAAAAACTATCTCTAATCATTAAAAAATTAGAGAATGGATCAAATACTATAGTTAACATTGTATACCCTATTAACAACACAACTAGTGTGGAAGTAAGAAAATCTCAAAATAAATTTCTTGTAAAAGAAAATATTTTACAGCTTTACAAAAAAGAAGTTGTTGTAAAGAATATAATTACAAATAATTTATATAGCTCCGCAATAAATTCGGACGTAGAACCTAATATAATTGTAGAATTTGCAAGAATTTTTGGTTTTGAAGTAGATTTTCAAAGAGACATAAGAAAAGGAGACTGGTTTGAAATTTATTACGAAAAATTTATAGATGATAATAACAAAGTAAGAGATACTGGAAAAATTATCTACGCATCAATGTATGTAAATGGAGAAGAAATTAATCTTTACAATTTTAAATTTAAGAATAATGATCGAGAATATTACGATATAAAAGGTAAAAGTATAACTAAGTCTTTAATGAAAACTCCAATTAACGGTGCTCGCTTATCTTCTTCCTTTGGTATGCGAAAGCATCCTATTCTTGGTTACAACAAAATGCACCGAGGAACTGATTTTGCTGCCCCAAGCGGCACCCCAATAATGGCTTCAGGATCAGGAACAGTTACAAGAGCAAGATGGTGTGGTGGTGGTGGGAATTGTGTAAAAATTAAACACAATTCAACTTATGAAACTATTTACGCTCACATGAAAGCTTTTGCAAAAGGAGTAAAAGAAGGAAGAAAAGTAAGACAAGGTCAAATTATTGGTTATGTTGGTTCAACAGGTTTATCAACGGGACCTCATTTACATTACGAGGTAATTGTAAATGGGAAAAAAGTAAATTCTCAAAAATTAAAATTACCCTCTGGCAAAATACTTAAAGGTGAAGAGAGAAAACAATTTGAATTAGATAGAATAAAAATTGATTTAAAACTAGCCGAGTTACGATAAAAATTATTTTTAATTAGTCAATGTTTGAGAATCTTTTTCTAAAGCTTCCTCTTTGTGTAATTGTTTTTGTTCTGATGATGTTTTTTCAGCTGTGTTTTCTCTTCTTTCATTTAACTCATTATATCTTCTTAAATAGTGATCGGCATGCTGTAAATAATTCTGCGCTAATACTGGGTCACCGTTACTTTGAGCATCCTTTGCCAACTGCTGAAATTTTTGCATAGTTTTTTCAACATGATGAATATTATTCATAGATCCATTCCTATTAAAATTCATATTGCCGTTACTATTTAAACTACTTGAATTGCTTGAGTTTATAGATCCACCCCTTCTTCTGAAGTTGGTCTTTTGCGGTCTAGATCTATAGTTTCTTCTTCTATTATTAATCATTTATTTATAGTTAGCAAAAACGCATCTAACGTTGTTTTTATAATCTTTTATTAACTGTTTTATTCTAAAATTATTATCAAATAGTATTTTTGAAACTTGTTTTACTTGCCCATTCCCAATTTCTAAAGCAAGCATACCTTTTGTCTTTAAGATATTTTTAGATTTGTAGATAACTTTTTTAATAAGGTCAAGCCCATCATTTCCACCATCTAAGGCCATTCTAGGTTCAAAATTTTTTATGTCTTCACTTAGATATTTTATATCAGTTTTTTTTATGTATGGTGGATTTGAAACAATTAAATCAAACTTTTTAGATATTAGATTTTCAAAAGATCTATTTATAAACTTAACTCTGTGTAATAATTTATTTTTTAAAGCATTTTTTTTAGCAATAGATATTGCTTTTTTAGATATATCAACGCCAACACCATTAGAATCTTTTAAAGTGTTTAATAGGGTAAGAATTATACACCCAGATCCTGTCCCAATATCCAAAATTGATATTTTTCTATTTTTAAAAATTTTTAATATCCCTTCAACTATTAATTCGGTTTCTGGTCTTGGAATCAAAGTATCTTTGCTTACTGTAAAGTTTGTGCTCCAGAACTCTTTTTCTTCTAATATGTAAGCTACCGGTTCATTGTTAAATCTTCTTTGTAAATATTTTTTAAATATTAAAAAGCTTTTTTTATCAATTATTTGATCTAGATTAACTAAAATTTCTTCTCTAGATTTTTTTATTGTTTTTGACAATAAAAGTTCTGAATCTAAAATATGAGATTGTATTTTCTTATTTTTAAGCAGCTCAGATCCAATTTTAATTACTTCAAAAGCTCTCATGAGTTTAATCTTTCGAGTTTTAAACTTTGTTCTTTTAATCTAAGTTCTTGATTCATTTCCTCATGAATTTCTCCACTTAAAAATTCATCCAATTTATGTAGCGTTAAATTAATTCTATGATCAGTTACTCTACCCTGGGGAAAATTATAAGTTCTTATTCTTTCTGATCGATCTCCAGATCCAATTTGACTTCTTCTATTGCTGGATCTTTCTTTATCTTTTTTTAATTTTTCAGCCTCATACACTCTTGATCTTAAAATCTTTAATGCTTTAGCTTTATTTTTGTGTTGAGATTTTTCATCTTGCTGACTAACAACTACTCCACTTGGAATGTGTGTTATTCTTACAGCGCTATCAGTTGTATTTACAGATTGTCCACCAGGTCCACCAGCTCTAAAAACATCAATTCTCAAATCTGAATCTTTAATGTCAATATCAACTTCTTCTGCTTCTGGTAATACTGCTACAGTAGCCGCGGATGTGTGAACTCTGCCTTGTGTCTCTGTTTCTGGTATTCGTTGAACTCTATGAACGCCTGACTCGTATTTCAAATATGAATAAATATTGTCTCCATTAACTGAAAATATCACCTCTTTAAATCCTCCGGCCTCACTTTTTGAAATATTTATAATTTCTAATTTCCATTTTTTTTTCGAGCAAACTTTTTCATACATTTTAAACAAATCAGAACAAAAAAGAGAGGCTTCTAGACCTCCTGTCCCTGCTCTAATTTCTACAATAGCATTTTTGTTGTCATCATCGTCTTTCGGTAATAAAAATACTTTAAGATCATTTTCGTATTTATCTTTTTTTTCAATCAATTCGTTCAAATCTTTTTTGGCTAAATCGATTATTTCTTGATCATTTAGGTCATCCTGGATCATGTTGAGCAAATCTTTTTTTTCATTTTCAAAATTTACATATTCTCTTGCAATCGAAATGATTCCTCCAAGACTTGAATATTCCTTAGATTTTTTTGCAAATAATTTAGAATCGATATTTCCTGAAGAAAGTTCTTTTTCTAGTGAATCATGTTTAGTTATAATGTCTTTTACTTTGTCTATAGGGACCATAAATAAATTTAGTCTTTGGTTTTTTCTTCAACTAGTTTGACGATTTTTTCAATAATTTCTGTACTAGGGACTTTTGTGTGAGGAACACCAGAAAGATACAAAAGATTGTTATCTTGGCCACCGCCAGTTAAACCAATTTCTGTTTGGGCAGCTTCTCCCGGTCCATTTACAACGCAGCCAATGATTGACAAGCTTATAGGCTTTTTAATATGAGCTAACTTTTTTTCTAATAATTTTACAGTTTCAATAACTGGAAAAGCTTGTCTTGCGCACGATGGACATGAAATTATATTAACGCCTCTTGAACGAATACCTAAGGACTTAAGAATTTCAAAACCAGCTTTTACTTCATCAACGGGATCTGAGGACAACGAAACTCTAATTGTGTCACCAATACCACTCATTAAAAGTTGTCCAATTCCAATTGATGATTTTATGCTTCCAGTCAACAAACCTCCAGCCTCTGTAATTCCTAAATGCAAAGGATAATCGCAAATTTCTGATAACTTTCTGTAAGCTTTTACAGTCAAAAAAATATCAGAGGATTTTACGCTTATTTTAAAATTAAAAAAATCATTATCTTCAAGAAGTTTGATATTATTAATTGCGCTTTCTACTAGTGCCTCGGGACAAGGTTCTTTATATTTTTCTAACAAATTTTTATCTAAAGATCCGGCATTAACACCAATTCGAATTGAACAGTTGTTATTTTTTGCAGCTTTAATGACTTCAAGAACTCTTTGACTTGATCCAATATTTCCTGGATTAATTCTAAGACAATTTGCACCCATTTCAGCTGCTTCGATAGCTCTTTTATAATGAAAATGAATATCTGCAACAATGGGGACGTTAACTTCTTTGGTAATGTTTTTAAGAGCTTTAGTAGAGTCTTCATCAGGACATGAAACTCTTACTATGTCTGCTCCTGCCTCATTCAAGGAGTTTATTTGATCTATTGTTGATTTTACGTCAGTAGTTAATGTATTGGTCATCGATTGAACTGTGATTGGTGAATTGCCTCCAACAATTACATTGCCAACTTTAATCTCTTTAGTGCGTCTTCTTTTTATTATTCTATGCGGTCTTATTTCCATTTTAATCTAAATCAAAAATTGTATGTAATTTTTTAATAGCTTTAAGTATTTTATCTTCTTCAATTATGACTGAGAGTTTTATTTCTGAAGTCGATATAGCTAAAATATTAATTTTTTCGTCGGATAAAGCTCTGAACATTCTGTAAGTAATTCCAGGTGTAGATACCATGCCGGCACCGACAATTGAAACTTTAGCGACTTTTTCATTTTGAATTATTTCTTTGTATTTAATATTTTTATTGTCCTTTAAAATCTTTTTTGTTTTTAAAATATCATCTCTTTTGACAGTAAATGTAATATCAGTAGTCTTTTGATCTGAAGAAATATTTTGAATTACCATATCAACATTTATTTGGGCTTTGCTAAGAGGTTCAAATATGTTTGCTGCTACTCCAGGTCTATCCTCAACTCCTACAACTGTAATTTTTGCATCATCTTTTGAATAAGCTACTCCTGTAACACTTTTTGTATAATCAATATTTTCTTGACTAAAAATTTTTGTTCCTTTTCTTTCAGTAAAAGTTGATCTAACTTCAAGAGGAATGTCATAAATCATAGCTGTTTGTACTGCGGAAGATTGCATAACTTTTGCACCTAGTGATGATAGTTCAAGCATTTCATCATAAGAAATTTTTTCAATTTTTTTTGCTACCGGTATTTTGTTTGGATCAGTAGAAAACACTCCATCAACATCAGTGTATATTACGCAGGCATCAGCATTAAATATTTTCGCTACTGCTACCGCGGTTGCGTCAGAACCCCCTCTCCCAATAGAAGTTATATCTCCGTTTTTTGAAATACCTTGGAAACCTGGTATTACTACAACTCCATTGTCATCTAAATATTCATTTATTTTTTCAACATGTACATTAATAATTCTGGAATTGTTATGTTCTCCTTCTGTGAGAATAGGAATTTGCCAATTTAACCAAGACTTTGCTTTCACATTTAATTTTGTTAAAGCTCCTGCTAGAAGTGCACAGGAAACTTGTTCTCCAGATGACAGAAGAACATCGAGCTCTCTTTTATTAAATTCATCTGATATGTCGTTAGAAAGATTAATAAGTTCATTAGTTTTTCCAGCCATAGCTGATACTATTACTATAACTTTATTGCCTTTGGATTGTTCTTTTTTTACAATACTAGCTACATGTTGTATTCTATCTGTTGTTCCAACAGAGGTACCGCCAAACTTTAATACTTTTTTAATCATTTAAGAATGTAATATAATAAAATAATGATATTTATATAATTTATAAATTTACAAAATGAGTACTACTATAAATAAAGAAGAAATTCAAAAGTTTTCAGATCTAGCTGACGAATGGTGGGATGTAAATGGAAAATTTAAACCCCTACATATGTTTAACCCTATAAGGATTAAGTACATTACCAATAGTATTAAAACGCATTTTAAAATAAAAAAAGATAAAGATAATTGTCTAGATGGATTAAAAATTTTAGATATCGGTTGCGGTGGTGGTCTTATAAGTGAGCCTATGTCAAGACTTGGAGCTAAAGTAACTGGAATTGATGCATCTAATAAAAATATAAGTATTGCAAAGTTACATTCCGAAAAAAGTGGACTTAAAATAAATTATCTTAACAATACTCCAGAAAATTTAAAAGATTATGAAAAATATGATATTATTTTGAATCTTGAAATTATTGAACATGTAAATGATGTTAATTTATATATTAAATCTTGTTATAAATTATTAAAAAGAAATGGCATAATGTTTACTGCTACTTTGAACAGATCTTTTGTTTCCTACATCAAAGCGATTATTGGAGCTGAATACATATTAAGATGGTTGCCAATAGGTACGCACGATTGGAACAAATTTATAAAACCTGAAGAACTCGAAAAACTTTTGTCAAAAGAAAATTTTTCGCCTCTTGATGTTAAAGGTTTCAAATTTAACCCATTTTTAAGAAAATGGTCCTTGTCTAATGATCTATCGGTAAATTATATTATTAACAGTCTTAAAATTTAATTATCTTTATTTATCCAAGGAATCGATAGCAAATCAATACCTTCTTCGGCTAATTCTTCTCTCTCCTTTTGAGAAGCGATACCATAAATTCCTTTTTTGCTTTTTTTATCGTAATAAAATTCTCTGACCTTTTTTGAAAAATCTTTACCAACATAATCAAAATTATTTTCTACATATTCTCTTAAAAATAAAAGTTTATTTTTTTCATTTTTAAAATCTTTATTGCCTTTATTATTCGGATCTTTCTTATTTTTAAAGCTTGATATCATTGGCGACATAATCGATTTACTGACTTTTATTGAATTACAATAAATACATTCAAGTAATTTTTTTTTATCTAATTTTTCAAACTCATCTGAACTGGAGAACCAGCTTTCAAACTCATGTCCGTTTTGACATTTCAAAATATATTTAATCATTTAATTTCTATAATCTGCGTTAATATCAATATAGTCGTGTGTAAAATCACAAGTGTAACATTTAAATGCGTCATTACCAAGTTTCAAATTTATTTCAATTTCAATTGAATTCCATTGCATATATTCTTTTAATTTTTTCTCATCATAAGTTTCAGAAATTTTTCCATTTTCGGCAACTAGAAAATTTCCTATTTTTATTTTTAATTTTTTTTGATCTACTTCTTCCCCCGATTTTCCTATACCCATTGCTATTCTTCCCCAATTAGGATCCTCACCGGCTACAGCTGTTTTTACTAGAGGGGAATTTGCAATTGAAAAGGCAATATTTTTTGCGCTACCTAAAGACTTTGCGTTAATAACATTTATTGTTACAAATTTTTTAGCTCCTTCTCCGTCAACTACAACCTGTTTTGCTAAATTTAAACAAAGTTTTTTTAATGCTATTTCAAATTTTTGAACTGCTTTATCGTTTAAAGAAATGTTTTGACCGAGTTTTATAGCTCTTGTAGAAAAAATTGAAACCATATCATTTGTAGATTGGTCGCTATCAATTGTGATTGCGTTGAAAGAATTAGAAACAGCTCTTTTTAATAGAGTCTTTAATAAATTAGAATTTATATCCGCATTGGTAAAAATAAATGACAACATTGTTGCCAAGTTAGGTGCGATCATTCCCGAACCTTTTGCAATACCACAAATTTTAATTAGCTCATCTCCTACTATGATTTCTTCATAAGCTAATTTTGGTTTAGTATCAGTTGTCATAATAGCTGATGCCATTTTGATCCAAAACATTTTATTGTGTTCAGTTCTTAATCTCTCAACTAAATCAGGTAGGCGCTCTCTAATTTTTTCAACGGGAAACTCTTCTCCAATAACCCCAGTTGAGGCAAAAATTAAATCTTTTATTTTAACTGTTTCCGATGTCCCTTTTTGATTTTTAGATTCTTTAATAGTTAAAACTCTTGATAAATTCTTTGCTAAAATATCAATACTTTCTTTTCCTTGTTTTCCAGTAAAAGTGTTTGCATTTTTTGTATTAACTAATAACCCCTTTATAATTTTTTTATGAGAATTATTATTCCATGGAATAAACTCAGAAGTGATGCTATTAGAGGTCGTTAATGTTGCATAATTTGCTCCTTTGCTAAAATAGAATAGAGCCAAATCATCTCTTCCATCTTTATATAAGTCAGCAGATATAGAAGACATTTCTAAACCTTCAATTTGTTTAAGGCTCTGAAACTCACCCATTTTAGATAATTTTGTTTTATCGTTTAAGAAATTTTTAATATTTATTGTCATTATTACTGTTTAATATAAATAATTAATACATATATAGGTGTATTATGAATTTATTTACAAGAACTTTTAGTAAAATATTTAAAAGCTCTAATCAACAAGAATTAGACAAAATTCAGAATATTATTGAAGCTATAAATAATAAAGAGGATGAAATTAAGTCATTAACTGAGGCTGATTTTAAAGAAAAGACATTTAATTATAAAAAAAATGCTCAAAATGGATCCTTTAAATTAGATGAAATAATACCAGAAAGTTTTGCTTTAGTACGAGAGGCTGCAAAAAGAACTCTTGGCGAAAGACATTACGATGTCCAGCTTGCTGGAGGATTAATTCTTCATAAAGGTAAAATTGCAGAAATGAAGACTGGCGAAGGAAAAACTTTAGTTTCAACATTGCCGGCTTACTTAAATTCTTTAGAAGGTAAAGGTGTTCATATAGTAACTGTAAATGATTATTTAGCTAAAAGAGACTCTGAGTGGATGGGGAAAGTTTTTAGTTATCTAGGAGTGTCAACTGGTTGTATTACAAATGATCTAGATGATATTAAAAGAAAAAAAAATTATCAAAGCGATATCACATATGCAACAAATAATGAGTTGGGTTTCGATTATTTAAGAGATAACATGAAATATGAATTAATAGATATGGTCCAGCGTCTTCATAATTTTTGCATTGTTGATGAGGTGGATAGTATTTTAATTGATGAATCCAGAACACCTTTGATAATTTCCGGAAAACTTGAAGACAAAACTACACTTTATGTAACATCAAATGATTTCATAAAATATTTAAAAAAAAATGATTATGAGTTAGATGAAAAAAATAAAAATGTAATACTTACTGATTTAGGAATTGATAAAATTGAAAAGCTTGCAATCCAAAAAAGAATTTTAAAGAATAATAATTTTTATGATCCAGCTAACCTAGATTTAGTTCATCATGTTAATCAGGCTTTAAAAGCTAATTTGCTTTTTAAAAAAGATACTGATTACATAATAAGAGATGAGAAAGTTCAAATTATTGATGAGTTTACAGGTAGAGTACTAGATGGAAGAAGATTTTCTGATGGGCTTCATCAGGCAATTGAAGCTAAAGAAAATGTAAAAGTTGAAGAGGAAAATCAAACACTAGCATCAATAACTTATCAAAATTATTTTAGATTATATAAAAAATTATCAGGGATGACAGGTACCGCAATGACTGAGGCAGAGGAATTTTACGATATATATAAATTGCCTGTTGTTTCAATTCCTACAAATAAAAAAATGTTACGTAAGGATTTCAATGATCAAATATTTAGAACTGAAGATGAAAAGTATAATGCGATAACAAATAAAATAATAGAATGTAATAAAAAAGGTCAGCCTGTTTTAGTAGGAACAACGAGTATTGAAAAATCAGAAAAAATTTCAAACTATTTACATAACAAAAAAATTGATCATGATGTTCTTAATGCAAAACAACATGATAAAGAGGCAAGCATCATAGCTAAAGCAGGTAAAGTTAAAGCAGTGACAATCGCTACCAACATGGCTGGTAGAGGAACAGATATTAAATTGGGTGGTAATAAAGATTTTATCTATGACGGAAAGAAAGAAGATAAAGATGAGATTAAAAAAGATGAGAAAAACGTAAAAAATTTAGGTGGATTATTTATTATTGGAACCGAAAGACATGAAAGCAGAAGAATAGATAATCAGTTAAGAGGTCGAGCCGGAAGACAAGGTGATCCTGGAAGCACAATTTTTTTTATAAGTTTACAAGATGAATTAATGAGAATTTTTGGAGGAGACTCTATAGATGGAATGCTTCAAAAATTGGGTTTAAAAAAAAATGAGTCTATTGATCATCCGTGGATCAATAAAGCCATGGAAAGAGCACAGAAAAAAGTTGAAAGCAGAAACTTCGATATAAGAAAGACATTAATCAAATTTGATGATGTAATGAATGACCAAAGACAGGTTATATTTTCCCAAAGATTAAAAATTTTGAAAGAGAACAATATTAACGAAATTTTAAAAGATTTTTTTGATGAAATACTCGTTAATCTTAATTTAGTAAGGACAAATTTTCAGAAATCTGGTGACGAAAAAAATTTTCTTACCGAGACAAAAAACATTACCGGAAATATAATAAGTGATAATGAAATACTAGAACTAGGAAAACTCAAAGAAACTGAGTTTAACAAAAAAATACAAAATTTGTACTCGGATAAAAAAAATTCAAGAATTCAAATTTTAGGTGAAGATCAAAATATTAATCTTGAAAAAAAAATATTTTTACAAATTATTGATTTTTCATGGAGATCACATCTGCAATACTTAGAGCAATTAAGGCAAGTTATAGGTTTAAGGCAATACGGTCAGAAGGACCCTTTATCCGAGTTTAAAAAAGAGGCATTTGTTTTATTTGAGGGTTTATTATTAAAGATAAAAAATGATTTAATTAAATTCCTTCTGAATCTAAATATTGTTGTGTCAAATGAAGAAAAAAGTGAAAGCCGCCAAGAAGAGATAAAAGAAAATAAATCAGAAAAAAAAGTAGGTCGAAATGAAAAGTGTCCTTGCGGCTCTGGAAAAAAGTTTAAACATTGTCATGGAAATATTTAAGTCTAAATTTTTTTAAATGCGTTTAAAGCTTTTACTCTTGCTTCTTCGTGCTTCACAATAGGAAAAGGATAATCTTCTCCTAATTTAAATTTTTCATCATTAATTTCCCAAGGTTTATGAATAAATTTTTTTGATATATTTTTCAATTCAGGCACCCACTTTTTTACGTATTCTCCTTCTTTATCAAACTTCTCACCCTGTAAAATTGGGTTAAATATTCTAAAATAAGGAGCTGCGTCTGCACCACAACCTGCAACCCATTGCCATCCAGCAACATTGTTGGCAGGACTATAGTCTAACAAGCAATTTCTAAAATACTTTTCACCATTTTTCCAGTCAATTAATAAATGTTTTACTAAAAATGAACCAACTATCATTCTCACTCTGTTGTGCATCCATCCAGTGGAATAGAGTTCTCTCATCCCTGCATCAACAATAGGATAACCGGTTAAGCCTTTTTTCCAAGCATTAAAAAATTTGGAATTTCTTTCCCATGGAAATTTATCGAATTTTTTTGAATAATTATTTTTCAACATATGAGGAAAGTGATTTATTAATGAATGATTAAATTCCCTCCAACCAATCTCGGCTAAAAATTTTGATGTTCCAATGTTTTTTGATTTTTTTTTAATACATTCGTTCCATATTGTTTCAACATGAAGTTGACCAAATTTTATAAATGGAGATAATTTTGACGTCCCAACTATACTAGGAAAATTTCGCCCTTCAGAATAATTAATAATTCTATTTTTAATAAAATTTTGTAATTCTTTTAAAGCGCTTTGTTCCTCTGGGAACCAAATTTTTTCAAAATTTTTAAACCAATTTTTCCTAGGCAATATTTTATCTGGCTCAATGCAGTTTTTAAAGTAACTTATTTTCTTTTTACACTTTTTAATAATTTTCTCTTTTGATGGTATTTTCTCAATATAATACTTCTCTGCTGTCCTCCAAAAAGGGGTGAAAACTCTAAATGGAGTTCCATCATTTTTTTTAATTTCATTAATTTCGTTAAGAACATTGCCTTTAAATCTTTTATGGGGGATATTTTTATTTTTTAGGCTACTTATTAAATATTCATCGAATTTTAGAAAATTAGGTTCATAAACTTTATTCCAATAAATTGTGAAGTCTTTTTTTGTTATCAACTTATCAAAAAAAAATTTAAATGAATTTGTTTCAATTATTTCAAGGTTTATATTTAAATCATCCAATTTTTTTTTAAAATTCAAAAGAGATTTACTAAGCCACCATTTTTGAGCTTCTTGATCTTTAAAGATGTTTTGTTTATATAGATAAAAAACTACTACTTGATCATGATTTGTAGTGGCTTCTATAAGTCCATTATTTTTAGCAAATCTAAAATCATCTCTTAGCCAAAAAAGTCCAATTTTTTTATCCATGATAAAATAATTATCAGATTAATTTTTATATTTCGATGTGTAAAACTTGTAAGTGGTGGCCTTGGTAAGAATCGCACTTACGACACATACCTTTTCAGGGTACTGCTCTAC